>Ga0137438_1000044_pt1 | contig 16744 bp, 15 predicted proteins | sample EasRivERMGT157_2_FD_102327 | JGI IMG/M metagenome (GOLD analysis project Ga0137438, IMG submission 102327) | Soil microbial communities from meander-bound floodplain in the East River, Colorado, USA - East River MetaG ERMGT157_2 | ecosystem: Environmental > Terrestrial > Soil > Floodplain ... | reverse complement strand
GGTTAGGCGCCCCGGGGAGGAATAATCTGTTGTACACAGTATACGCATGCCTGTGGTATAGTCCCCGGCAGTGATTTCAGCCCGACCCAACCTCACATCCCGAAGGAGGCAGCCATGGCAAGAAAGAAGATTGCTCTCATCGGCGGCGGTCAGATCGGCGGCGTACTGGCCCAGCTGTGCGCCCAACGCGAACTCGGTGACGTCGTGCTCTTCGACATCGTCGAAGGATTGCCCCAGGGCAAATGCCTCGACATCGCCGAAGTCGGCCCGGTGGAAGGGTTCGACGTCTCCCTGAAGGGGACCAACAATTACGCGGACATCGCCGGCTCCGACGTCGTCATCGTCACGGCGGGGCTCCCCCGGAAGCCCGGGATGAGCCGCGACGACCTGATCGGGGTCAACTCGAAGATCATGTCGCAGGTCGCCGAGGGGATCAAGACGTACGCCCCGAACTCCTTCGTCATCGTCATCTCCAACCCGCTCGACGCGATGGTGACCCTCTGCCAGAAGATCACCGGGTTCCCCAACAACCGGATCATCGGGCAGGCCGGCGTCCTCGATTCGGCCCGCTTCGCCTCCTTCATCGCCTGGGAACTCGGCGTCTCCGTGCGGGACGTGACGGCGATGACCCTGGGCGGTCACGGCGACGACATGGTCCCCCTCATCCGGTACGCCTCCGTGGCCGGGATCCCCGTCATGGAGCTGCTGGAGCGGAAATACGGCAACGCCGCCAAGGCGAAGGAAGTCATGGATGCGATGGTGAACCGGACCCGGAAGGCCGGCGGCGAAGTGGTCGCCCTGCTGAAGACCGGCTCCGCCTTCTTCTCCCCGGCGTCGGCCGCGCTCGCCATGGTCGAGTCGATCCTGAAGGACCAGAAGCGGGTCCTGCCGTGCTGCGTCTACCTGAACGGGGAGTTCGGCGTGAAGGGGTACTTCGTCGGCGTTCCGACCGTGCTGGGAGCCGGCGGCGTCGAGAAGGTGATCGAGTTCAAGCTGAGCGCCGAGGAGCAGGCGATGATGGACAAGTCGGTCGCCGCCGTGAAGGAATTGGTCGGCACGCTCAAGTAGCCTGCCCTCACATCGTACTCAGGGCGCCGGCCGGGACGGGGTCTCCCCTCCCGGCCGGCGCCGTTTCCACCCCGAACGACCGGATCCCGCTACCCGATCCGCGGTCTCCCCCGCCTTTCCGATGGAAATGCCGTCCGGAAGATTGGTAAGATTGGTAGGATCGGAACGACTCGGCGGCATCGAACCGGGAATCCGGACCACGACAGGGGTCGGACGATGAAAATGACGCGATGCTGGAAATCGATGGTTTTGCCCGCCGTCGTTCTGACGGGGTTCCTCCTCGTCGCTACGCTGGCGGGGTGCGGCGCATCCGCCGTCACGGGAGACGGCACGACGGCGGTCAAGGTAACGATCGGGGGATCCGCCGCCTCCGCAGCCCCCGCGACCGCCTCCTCCCGTGCGACGCCTCGTCCGCTGTCGGCGACGATCCCGTCCACGGTGACCGCCATCCGCTTCACCATCCGCGGAGCGGGGTTCGCCGACATCGTGCAGACGGTTCCCGTCACCGGGACGACGATGACCGTCACCCTCCAGGTGCCGGACGGCCCCGGAAGGACCATCCTCGTCGAAGCCCTGGATTCGAACGGCATTTCCCATTTCCGCGGGGTGACCGTCCTCGACGCGGCCGGCGTACCGCTGTCGATCACGATCGGAATGGCGGTCGACCCGTCCAATCCCGCCCTGCAGACATGGACCGTCGTGGCCAATACGATTGCAACGTCCGGGGTACTGAACCACCTCACGCAGGGCGACGGGATCGTTCTTGCGGGAGGGACCTCGGGTGAGCTCCTCTCCTCGACCGACGGAGTATCCTGGACCTCCCGGTCGTCCCAAAACCTCTCCGGGGACATCGCCGCGCTGGCTTTCGGAAACAACACGTTCCTGGCGATGACGTCCACCGGGAATTTCACCGCCCTGCCGGTCACCTGGACCAACCGTTTCTTCGGCGCGACGAGCGACAACGTCGCCGACTGGACCGCGAGGGGGACCGTCGGCACCGTCGGCCTTCCCCTCGAGGGCATCGCGTTCGGGGGGGGGACATTCGTCGCCGTCGGGGACAACAGCGCCCTCTACTCCCTCGACAACGGGGCGACCTGGTCGCCGGGGACGATCTCCGGGATGCAGGGATTGTCCCGGGTGGCGTACGGCAACGGCCGGTTCGTGACGATGGGCGTCGCGGGCGACAACGTAGCCGTCTCCGTCGACGGGATCGCCTGGACGACCTCGCCGATCGGAATCCCCGCATCGGAGTTCCCCGACCTCCTCGGCTTCGGCAATGGGCTCTTCCTCGCCACCACGTCCGCCGGAAACGTCTATACGTCCGCGGATGGGGCTACGTGGCTGCAGCGCACGCAGTACCTCGACCTCTCCACAGCGGATATCTCGGTAACCACGGTTGCCGCCGGCGGAGGGGGATTCATGATCGTCACCTCGTCTGGCCTCTTCTTCACGTTCGATTCGGGAGACACATGGACCGCGATCGATCCGGGGATCTCCGTTTTCGACGGTACGTTCTGGAACGGGGCGTTCGTTACCGTGGGATCGACCGGCCCGGGAAGCGTCTTCCGATCCGGGGATCTGTAGTTTCGATCAGCGGCGGGTCGGCGCATCCGATCCGCCGAAGGCACAGGGGGAACCCATGACCGGTTTCATTCGGAAGATCGGCATCACGCTCGCGCTTCTCTGCTCCTTGCTCGTGCCGCGGGCCGATGCGGGACAACTGGTTTCCCCCGCGGACCGGGAGTGGGCGAAGAACGCCGTCGCCGCGGAGAAATCGCTCTCCATACCGCCGGGGAAGAACACCGTCGCGGTTCTCTACTTCCGCAACGGTACCGGCGACCCGTCCCTCGACCCGATGCGCAAGGGGATCCCCCTGCTCCTCGTCACCGACCTGTCCGGAGTCCCCTCCCTATCGGTCATCGAGCGGACGCGGCTGCAGGCCTTGACCGAGGAGACGAACCTGGGAGCGACCGGCCTTGTCTCCGCCGGGACCGCCCCCCGGGCCGGGAAGCTGCTCGGCGCCCGCTGGCTCGTGGGAGGCGAGATCGGTCGGGAAAAGCCTACCCGGATCGACCTCACCTCGAACGTTGCCGACGTGTCCGCGGGAACGACGTCCGGAAAAACATCCGCCGGGGGTGAGATCGAACGACTCTTCGAGGTGGAGAAGGATCTCCTCTTCGGCGTGCTGAAGCTGCTCGACGTGAAGGTTTCGCCGGAAGAGGAGCAGCGCCTCCGCAAGCCGTGCTCGAAGAGTACGACGGCGCTGGCCGCCCTCTTCCTCGGCGTCGACGCCGGCGACCGCGGGGAGCTCGACAAGGCGGAAGGGTACTATCGGAAAGCGCTCCAGGTCGATCCGGGCGTCTGCATCGCCTCCGACGCGCTGAGAGAGATCGAGGAGGCCCGGGCCTCCGGCGCCGGGAAACGGAGCCGGCAGCTCCTCAAGACCCTCCGCGACGGGACCACCCTCACCGATTCCTTGACCACCAAGGATCCGCTCCTTCGTGGTGGAAAGCCGTCGGATATCCCGGGGACGAGGACGTCCCCGGCCAACATCAACCTGACGTTTCCCTGAGGGTGACCTGATATGAAGCGATTCGCCGCGACGATCCTGTCGGTCCTCCCGCTGCTCTGGTGCGTCGGGGCGCGCGCCGCCGATTTCTCGGTCGAATCCGGCGTACAACAGGAATACTGGGAGGACACCAGGGATTCCTCGGGGAGCCAGACGCTCGTTCCCCTCCGGATCGAATGGAACCGGGGGGATGCGACGATCGGCCTGCTGACCGGGGCCGTGCACGCGACGCTCGACTCCCCGGGTGCGGCCGACCGCTCCCTCACGCACACCCTCGACACGAAACTCAACCTTTCCTACATCATCGAGGGGAAACTTCCCGTCGACCTCCTGGTCGGGTTGGATTTGAACCTCCCTACCGGGAAGACGGACCTCTCGATCGCCGACCTTGCGCTGATCCTGGATCCGGAAATCGTGTCGATCACCACGTTCGGGGAAGGGGTGAACCTCAACCCGACGATCTCCCTCGCGAAAGAGTGGGGACCGTGGTCCGCCGGGGTCGGGGTCGGCTACAACGTCCGTCGAACGTACGACGTCAGCACCGAGGCGGGATTGACCGACTACGATCCCGGGGACATCCTCTCGCTGAACGCCCTGGTGCAGCGGGAGTGCACCCGAGGCTACGTCGGGCGCGTCTTCGGGAAATTCTCCCGTTTCGGGAAGGATCGATTGCGGGGCGCGGACCTCTTCCGCGAAGGGGATTACCGGATGATCGGGGTCGGTATATCGCGGGCGGGCGCTGCGTGGGAGGCGGATGTCAATCTCCGCGGGACGTTCCGTGGAAAAGCGGAAATCCTCTCCGGCGGTTCGCTGGCCACGGAAGCCGAGAGGAGCCGCGGCGACGAGTGGAGCGCGGAGGCGAGCGTACGGCACGCACTCCGGAAGGACGTTTCCCTGTCCGGTACCCTCCGTGGGCTGATCGTGGCGCAGAACGGATATTCCGACGGGGCCTCGCGCCATAACGGTTCGAAGGAGAAGGTCGCCCTCTCGGTCGGATGCGACCGCGGTTTCGCGAGCGGAATGGCGGTGGGGGTCAGCCTGAAGGGATTCCTGATGTCCGAAGAGGCGCAGTCGGTCCCGCTGTTTCGCGAAGAGCGGACGAGCCGGGGGATCGCGCTCGCCTTCCGGATCGGGCTGAACTAGGGAGGCCAGTCTCCCACCGTTCGCCGTTTCTGTTTCCGTGTCAGCCACCCCCGGGAAACAGGTCGGACGCGGCCTTTCCGCAAAGCTCGAGGAGCGCTTCGATCCCCCCTGCGGGACCGGTTCGCGAGGCGGTCCGTAGAACCTTCCCCGTTTCCACGTCCACCAGCCGCAAGTCCATCCGGACGCGGTTCCCCACAGCCATGTATCCGCCGAACACCATCTGGCGCGCCCCCGTGATCCTCCCGAGGCGCAACCTCGTCGATTCGTCCGCCAGGGCGGAGGAGCCGAGCCGCAGCTCCTCGACGGCGAGAAGGAGCTTCTGGCGCTCGACGACGTCAAGACCCCGGGCGCGGGCCGCCTCGACGATCCGGAGGGCCAGCACCTCCCCGATCCCCTGCTCCCCCGCGGCGCCGGGAGAGACGTCCTCCGGATCCCACACCGCCACCGCCGCCGGGCCCGAAGGGGCAACGGGAGCGGAAGCGCAACCGGCAAGCGCTGCGATAACGCACAATACCGCGACGGCGGACGGCCAACGCATCTAGTTCGCCCGCTCCTGGACCTTGTCGTCCTGCTTCAGCGGGCGGTCCTTCCGGGTCACCTTCGCGCGGGAGAATTCGGGCTCGACGGAGAGGACCTCCATCTGGGCCACGGCCTTCGGCGCCGCGGCGAGCTTCTTCCCCTTGTAGGCGATCCCCGCCCCCTCCTCGATCACGTCGAACCGGGTCCCCTTCACGACCCCCTGCTTCGCGCCCAGGTTCAGGAGGACCTCCTCGCCGTCCACCCTGGCGACGAAGCCGCGAAGGGGGTACTTCTCCATCACCATGTGGAGGATTTCCCGGTTGATCCGGAAGAGGTCTTCGTCCACGGATCCCCCGGGGTCCAACGTCCGGATCGCCGACTGGACGATCCCGGAGGTTTCGGTGTCGACCACCCGCAGCGATAGAATGGAGCCTTCCGGCAGGTTGAGAAGCGAGCCGGTCCCGATCAGGCGCGCCGCGAACAGCTTCCCGAGCTTCAAGGCGGTGTCGGGATCGGCCAGCTTCGAGGACCCGAGATTCAGCTCCTCGAGTACCCGCTCGACCAGGGCGCGCTCCACGATCTTCACCCGTCCCGACGCGTTCAGGTTTTCGGAGAGCCGCGTCAGCAGGACCGTCGAAAAGCCGTCACGCTCCGCGAGTCCGCCCCGCTCCTGGAAATCGACGAACGTGAGCACCGTCGGCCCGGAGCTCCACTCGTCCTCCTTTTTCACGCCTTCGCTCTTCTGCGCCCGGAACCGATCCGCCAGTTCCTTCACCAGCCGGTCCATCCGCTCCTTCCGTCCGGCATCCCTCGACAGTGCCACCATCTCCTCGGCGCGCCGGGCCAGCGCGGCGGCGAAGGCGTCTCCCGGATTCACGGCAAGGGCGTTGCGGTACGACGCGAGCGCCTGGTCCCACTTCCCTTCCTTCTCGAGCGCAACCCCCTTGTTCGTCGTCCCTTCGATGTAATACGGGTCGATCTCGACCGCCTTGTCGAACAGCTCCCGCGCCTTCCCGTACCGGTCGGAGCTCGAATAGAGTCGCCCGAGCTGGTTGTAGCGCGAGGCCTGCTGGTACGTCTCCCCCTCCGTCCGGGACGACGCCTTCACGTACTCCGCCTCCGCCTCTTTCTTCCGGTTCTGCGCGTAGAGGATGTCCCCCTTGACGACGTTCACGTAGCCGCGCCCGGGGGCTTTCCCTTCGACCTCCTTTGCCAGCGCGAGGGCCTTCTCGGGCTGCTTCCCCTTGGCATAGACGGTGGCCAGCCCCTCCTTGCCGAGCACCTCCGCCTCCCCGCCCTGCTTCGCAAGGCCGGCGAAGACCGATTCGGCCTCCTTCAGGTTCTTCTGCCGGAGCGCCGCGTATCCCTTGACCGCGCGCGCCTTGGCGTTTCCCGGATTTTTCTTCAGGACCTCCTCGCCGATCGCGCTCGCCAGCGCCGTCTCCTTCCGCTGGAGGGACCGCTCGGCGACACGCACGAGCATCGCCTCCGTCGCCTTCCCGCCGCCCTGGAACGAGTCGAGGACCTTCCCTGCCGGCCCGACGACGCATACCGAGGGAAGGACCTGCCGCGCAAGGTACGCCTCGCTCACCTTTCCGCCTTCGTCGATCAGGACGGGGAACGTCACCCCGGCCTTCCGCGCAAAGCCGGACGCCTTCTCTTTTACGGACGTGGTGATCGCCCACACCGTCAGGTCGCCCCCCTTCGAACGGCGCGCGACCTGGTTCAGCGTGAGAAGTCCCTCCAGGCTCGGCCTCGAATCGGCGTCGAAAAAGTAGAGGATCGTCATCGGACGGCGCTTGGAGGCCGACAAATCGTAACTCTTTCCCGCCGTGTCCTTCAGGAGGAGGGCCGGCGCCGGGAGACCCGGCCCGATCGTCCCGGAGGCGACTCCGGCAACCGCAAGAGCGACGGACGCGATCACAACGCCGAGCATAGACCTGCGTAATCGACCCTTCATTGGATCCTCCTTCCGCCCGTCCGCGGCCCGAGCCACGCAACGGCGGTCCCGCCGCCGGGCGCACGCGCGACCTGGAAATCGTTGCTGGCCCGCGATGCCTCCTTCCCGTTCACGTACAGGACGGAGTCGTACCGATAGATCCCCTGGTCCGCCTCGGCCGGAACGGGAAGCTTGTGCCGAAACTCGTACCCTCCGGGACCGTCGACTTCCTTGTAGGAATACCGCTTCGTGTGGAGCGTATTCCCGTCGGGGGCCACGATCGCCCGGCTCTCCTCGACCGACGGCTTGGCTCCTGAAGCGGCGACGAGGTCGAACCCGGTCGTCGCCTCCGCCCCTTTCCCGCGGGCGAGGGTCTTGTCGGGATTGATCACGACGCCGTACGCGTGCACGGTCGGGGGGGCGGGCGTCGCCGCGGGTACCTTGTATTGCGCCTGGACCTGCGCCGCGGTCTTCGTTCTCTTCATGACGTATTCGTCCACGAGCCACCCGACCGCGTACCCTGCCGCCTCACCGACCACGGCTCCCACGACGGCGCCCGTCTTCTTGTTCTTCTGGTAGCCGATCACTCCGCCGGCGAGCGCTCCGATTGTGGTCCCGACCGTGCGCCCGGTCGTGTTCTCCCCGGTCGAGGCACATGCGCCCAGCGCGAACGACCCCGCCACCAGCAGGGCCACCCAGCGCAACGGTCCCCCATGTCGCTTCATCTCTTCGCTCCTCCTTCGCGGATCACCGCTTCTTCCCTCCCGAAACCGGCGCCTCGTCGAGCTGCTTTCCCCACTGTTCCATCACCTTCCGCTTCCGCTCCTGCGCCATGGCGAGGTACTTCTTCGCCTGCGCATTTTCCGGGTCCTGGCGCAGGACGTATTCGAACTTCACGATCGACACGTCGATCTTCCCCTGTTCATAACTTCGGATCCCCTCCTCGAGGTCCTTCTGCACGGCAGGATCCGGCGACGGCTTCGCCTTCGCCGCCGGCGCCTCTGCCTTCGCCGCGCGGGCGGGGCGCTCCCTTCCCGTCTTCGGAGTCGCGCCGGGCGCGGCGGGAGCGGCACTGCGCACCAGCTCCACATCGAGCGGGACTTCCGCTCCCCGGGCCAGGTCCACCTGGGCCTCCCACTCCTCGTACCCGGCGAGCGCGATGCGGACCTCGTGCTTCCCCGGCGTCGCTTCCACCCGAAGCGGGGTCTCCCCTTTCGACGCCCCGTCCAGGAAGACGCGTGCCCCCGACGGGGATGTCGACAGCCGGAAGGACGCGGCGGCCTCCTTCGGAACGGCGGCGGGCGCCGACGGCGCCGCAGGGGGTGAGGCGGCATCCCGTCCCCTTGTAAAGTGGTAGATCCCGCCGCCCGCCGCGGCCAGCACCGCGAGGGCGACGGCGAACACCCAGCCGGGCGTTCCCTTCCTGGCTGCCCCCGGCAAATCCTTCGTCGCGGGGTCGGCCGGGCTCTCTTTCCGGATGCAGCCGCGAAGGGCGGCGGCGAGCTCCTCCCCCGACTGGAAGCGGTCCGCCGGATTTCTGCGCAGGCATCGCTCCACCACTTCCGCAAGCGCCGCCGGAATCTCCGGGTTCCGTTCCGACAGGGGTACGGGAGTCGCCTGCGTGATCGCCTGGAAAACCGCCCCGAGGCTGTCGCCCCGGAATGGGCGCTCCCCCGCGCACAACTCGTACAGGATGATGCCGAGGGAAAAAATGTCGGAGCGTCCGTCCACCGGTTCGCTCAGCACCTGCTCGGGCGCCATGTAGGCCGGAGTACCGAGAACCTCCCCCGCCTGCGTCCTCAGGTGCTCGGCGGTGTCCTCGATCCGCGCGATCCCGAAATCGGTGATCTTCGGCTTTCCGTCGGACCGGACCAGGATGTTTCCCGGCTTCACATCGCGATGGACGACTCCTTTCGAGTGGGCGTAGCCCAGCGCCTCCGCGATCTTCGCGCCGAGGTCGGCGATCTCCCCGGGGGAAAGCCGTTTCCTCTTCGCGAGGTCGTTCAGCCCCTCGCCTTCGAGGAACTCCATCGCGATGTAGACCGTCCCCTGGTCCTCGTCGACGTTGTAGACACGGACGATGTTGGGATGGTCGAGACGGCCCAGGACCCGTGCCTCGGCGAGGAACCGCTTCACCAGCGTCTCGCCCTGGAGGCATTCGGGACGAAGGACCTTGACGGCAAGGATCAGGTCCAGGTTGGGATCGTGGGCCTTGTAGACGATCCCCATCGATCCCTGGCCCAGCTCCTCGAGGACCTTGTACCTTCCGTAGTTCATCGATTACCCCGTTTCGCGTTGCCGAGGAATTCGAGAATCGTCCCGACGGGGATCAGGTACCCCTGATCCTTCGTCCCGCGAAACCTTCCCTTGACGAGCCCGGCCAGGTTCCCCGCGGCGTCGAACGCGGGCCCGCCGCTGCTCCCGGGGATCGTCTCCATCCTGACCTCCCAAAGGGGCATCCCGCCGGATTTGCGGGGGTTCCCCCCCACGCGGCCTTCCCGCAGGCGCACCGTGCCGCCGTCGGCGCACCCGAGGGAGAAAACCGACTCGTCCGGGGTGAGCCGGTCCCGCCCCCTCGCCTCGAGGAGAAACCCGGGAACCGGTTCCGGAAGATCGATCCGTGTCAGGTCCCGCAAGCGATCCCTTCTCCCGATCCTGCCGGGTACGATGCGCCCGTCGCGCAGGCGGACGGAGACCGACTCGACGCGATCGAGGTCGTGCGCGGTGGACACGATCGTGCCTTCCGACCCGACCAGGAGGCCGGAAAAGAGGATCTCCCGCCCCTCGCGGCGCGTCCGAAGACACACCAGGAATTTCTCTCCCGCGAGGACCTCCGCCGGGGCTCCCCCACGATCGATGCAGGCGCGAAGGTCGTCGGGCGTCCCCGGGGCGTGGAGTTCCCCCGCGTTCGGTCCCCACTCCACCACCGACGCGAGGGGAGACCGGGGGGAGACGAGCAGCGCCCGCACGTCCGCTCCCCGCGAAGCAAAGATCCGGAACTCCGCCCCCGAAGTTTCGTGCCGCGTGACATCGAATCCGGACGCCGCGAGACACCGCTCCAGCCGCGCCGCCGTCTCGGACGCGGGAAGCGCCACGGGGTGAGCAACAGGAGGCTCCCCGCCCGACGCCGGGACCGTGAACAGGAGCAGGAGGACGACCCGCCGAAGGCGCGAAAGGACGATCATTCGGCCTGGTGCACAAGACCCAGCACGACCGTCACGTTGTCGTGCCCCCCCGCGTCGCACGCGATCCGGACCAGGCGGTCCGCCTTCTCTTCGAGGGAGGAATCGGACGCGAGCGTCTCTTCGATCAGGGAATCCTCCACCATGTCGGAGAGACCGTCCGAGCAGAGCAGGAAGAGATCGCCGGAGTACGCCTTCCCGGAGATCAGGTCGACGGCCAGCGAGTCGTGGATCCCGACGGCCCGAAGGATCATGTGACGATAGGCGTGGACCCTCGCCTGCTCGGGAGTGAGGATCCCGTGGTCGACCTGCTCCTGGACGAACGAGTGGTCCTTCGTCACCTGCCGGAGCCGGCCTCCCCGGAAGAGGTAGATGCGGCTGTCGCCGACATGGCCCACCACGTACCCCTCGCCGGTGAAAACGACCATCTCCCCCGTACAGCCCATGTCCTTGTGCGCCGGCTCCCGCGCGGCAAGTTCACGGATGCGCTGGTTGGCGAGGAGGAACGTTCCCCGGACGAGTTCCTCGGCCTCCTCTTCGTTGGGCGGCGGTCCGGCGGAAAGGAGCTCCCGCACGGTGTCCGCGAAGATACCGCTGGCCACCTCGCCGGAAGCCGCCCCTCCCATCCCGTCCGCCAGGGCCAACAGGCCGAGTTCGGGGGAGGAGACGAACGCGTCTTCGTTGTTTACGCGGCGCATCCCGACGTCCGTCCTGCCGCACGATTCGATCCGGATCATACACATCCCTTATACCTTATCCGTCGCCATCCACCAAGGTCAAGCCGCGCGGGCGCGGGGGCCCCGCCGCCGGGTTGACTCCGACCCCCCCGTGGGGCATATTGAAGGCGTCGCCGATATGAAACGCCCACCGATCATAGTCGTGCAGCTCATCCACCTCTCCGGCCCGTTGAAGGGGCAGATCCAGGAGTTCGCGGAGGGGTCGATCCTCGTCGGCCGACACCCGTCGTGCCACGTCCGGTTCCCGGCAGACGTCACGGTCCTCTCCCGCACGCACGCCGAGATCGTTCGGGACGGGAACCAGTTCCGCCTCGTGGACAAGAGCACCAACGGAACCTTCGTCAACGGAAAGCGGATCACGGAGACGTTCCTGAAGAGCGGCGACGTCCTCGCCTTCGCCGAGGGCGGCCCCAAAGTCAGCTTCCTGACCGAGGTGAAGGAAGCGCCGGCCGTCGTCGCCGCGCCCTCCCCTCCGCCTCCGCCGGTCCGTCCGCCCGCGCGGGCGCCCGAGATCCAGCGGCCCGAGCCTCCTCGCGTGGAAACTCCCCGCCCCGCGCCGTTCGCGCCCCGGGAGGAACGGGCGGCATCGGCCCCCGCGCCCACCGTCGGCAAAACGAAGACCTCCATGATCATCCAGATCGGCCCGACGTTGCGTTCGTTCAAGGAACTTCCGGTCACGATCGGTACCGGAACGAAATGCGAACTGGTTCTTCCGTTCCCCGGGATCCAGGAGACGCACGCCCAGATCTTCTTCGCCCAGGGGCAATACTGGGTCAAGGATCTGACGGGACTCGGAATCGTCAAGGTCGGCGGGCAGCCGGTCGGGACGCAGGTTCCCCTGAACCTCCAGGACGAACTATCGTTGGGGCCGCGCGGTCCGGTCTTCCGGTTCATGGGAGAAGGACGGTTCGCCGAGGTGACGGGTTCGCCCTCGCCGGTTCCCCCCGCTGCCGGATCCTCACCCGGGAAGGGCCCGGGCTCACCCCCTCCCCAGGGGGAAGCCGGAGCGAAGAAGTCGGTGTTCAAGAAGTTCTTCGGATAATAAGGGCAACCATATATATGGGCGGAGTCGCCGCAGGAGGGGGGGCGAAGTGAGGTAAAGCGCAGCCGTGCAGGTTCATCGCACGGCGAGCCACGAACGGAGCCCCGCCCTCCGAGGCGACGCAGCCGAACAGATCACTATTTCGGAGTTTCGATTTTCCCCTTCAGGCGTCGCGCCTTTTCGATGTCCCTGCGGGCCTTCGGGTGCGCCGGATCGAGCGAGAGCGTCTTCTCCCACTCCCGGATCGCCTCCTCCAGATCCTCCGCGAGAAATCGGCGCATACCCGCCCCATAATGGGCCTCCGCCTCCCGAAGTTTCCTTTCGGAGTCCTCTTTCCGTTGGGCCGCATTCCGGAGATCCTTCCCTTCCTTGTCCGGGTGGGAATATCCGGGGACCTTCTCCGTCATCGTCGACGACCTGGTATCGGCATCCGGCAGGCGCAATTCGGTGCCGACCGCCAAAGGGGACCCTGCAGGAAGGTGATTGAAGTAGGCGATCAGGAAATCCTTGTCGGAATCCCGGTACGCTTCGCCGGCGATCTTCCGCAAGGTGTCCCCTTCCCGCACCGTCCAAGTGCGGGATTCCGTCCCCGCGCCTCCGTTCTTCCCGTTCTTTCCGTTCTTCCCGTTCTTGACACGCCGGAACGCCGCCTCGTGAACGGGATCGAGAACGAGGACGGCCAGGAACTCCCGCAGGGCCTTCGCCGATTCCCCGCTCTCCTCCAGCGCCAGGGCGGCCCGGTAATGGCGATCGGCCTCGACGCGGATCTTCCTCTCCAGACGTTCGACGCGCGCACGGGCCTCCGCATCCTCCGGCGCGAAGCCGCTGACGACATTCCGGTAGAGCAACGCCCTCCGGAGATCTCCGGTCTTCTCCGCGGCGTCGGCCAGCACCTGGTATTTCCCCGGAATGCCCCGGAAGATGTCCTGCGTCTCCGCGGTGGGGGCCGCCGCCGGTTCGTGCGGATATCCCTTCGCCTGCTCCACGCGGGACGGGAGCGATCCCGCGCAACCCGCGAGGAGCGCCGCCGCCAGCAGGAGGCATCCTCTGGAGCGGATGCAGCGGCGCTCGAATGCCAGGGTATTTGCGAGACGCTGCACTGGTCCCGCGGTCATTCGGCGCCGAATTTCCGGAACGTCGTCAGGTTGTTCCCGAATTCCTTCAGGCTGAAACTTCCGTAGATCATCTCCCGGCTGACCCGGAAATCGTTCGAGAAGAAGGGGGCGCTCTCCCTCTCCACGGTGAAGGCAAGTCGGTACCCTTCCTGGCGGGTCATCGCCACGACAAGGGCGTTCGTGTCGCCGTACGGATACGCGAGGTATTTCACCTCGCGGCCGGTATGACGCCGGAGGATCTTCGACGACTCCACGATCTCCTTCCGCACCGACTCGAAATAGTTCCGGAACGACTCTTTCCGCTCCATTCGCCCCAGGTACCGGTGCGTCTTGCTGTGGCACTGGATGTCGAGCCCGTCCCGCGACAGTTCGCGGACCTGTTCCCAGGACAGCGTCTCCCGGCTCCCGACGATGAGGTCGGTGTAGACGAACAGGGTGGCCGGGTATCCGTACTTTTTCAGGATAGGCCAGGCGATGTCGTACACGGAACGCCACCCGTCGTCGAACGTGATGACGACGGACCGGGCCGGGATCTGGCGCCGGAACTGGAGGAATTCGAACAGATCGTCGAGTGGGATGACCCGGTAGCCGTTGTCGCGAAGGAAGCGCATCTGCGCCTCGAAATCGGCCTCCCGGACAGTCATCGCGTCGTGCGTCCCGTTTCGGGAAAGCTTGTGATAGGTGAGGACGGGGACGGTCTGGTATCCCGTCGGCCACAGGCCTCCGGGGGCGTAACTCGCAAGGGGGATCAGGACGTCCCGGCCGGGCGCGGGCGGAGCGTTGCCGTTGAACTCCGAGAGGAACCAGTCCATGGACGGATCGCCGAGGTATTGCCGGGCAAGCGAGGTGTAGCTGTCGCCGGGCTGGACGACCGCGACGATGAAATCGGGAAAACCGCGCGCGTTCGCCGACGGGACGGGGATCGGCGGGGCCGGCGGCGGGAGCGCCGGAGGACGGATCTCCGGACCCGCGCAGCCCCATATCAGAAGGAAAAAGAGAAGGAGAAGGGGACGACCCCTAGCCACGATTTTTTCGTTCCTCGATCCGCAGGAGCCGGAACGCTTCCCAGGACCCCCGGCCCCCGCCGGCGCCCTGGGGGGGAAGCGGCTCCACCGCCACCAGGTTCTGCACGGAGTGGTAGACATCGCGGCTGATCACGATCTCCCCTTCCCGCGCGGCCCGGTAGAGGGATGCGGCCTCCTCGAAGATCTGCCCCACGTAGAAGGGCGAGCTCGTCTCGCCCGAGGGTACATGGCCGGACAGGACGACGCCGGTGCTGATCCCGATCGAGACCTTCCGGAGAAGTTCGTTCCCGATCGAAGCTTCTTCCTGCAACGCCTTCTGGATGGAGACCGCCGCGCGGACCGCCCTCCGCGTATGATCGGCAAGATCGGCCGGGGCGCCGAACACGCCGGTGAGCGACTCCCCCTGGTATTTCTCGACGCACCCTCCGTACCCGAGCACGTTCCTGGAGGCGATCGAAAAGATCTGCTTGAGATTCCGCATCAAATCGTCGGGAAGCGTCGCGTCCGCGTAGGACCGGAATCCTTTCACGGAAGCGTAAAGAACCGTGACCGGGTTTCGCGCCGTTCCGGGATCGTCCCCCTCCGCACCCGCCATTGCGCCCGGGAAACCGGACCGCAATCCCGGCTTCGCGTCCCGAAGTTCCGCTCCCCCGCCGGATTCTCCCGTCCCGCGCGCCATCGCGAAGGCGATCCCGCCCGCCGTCGCCGCACACAGGATCGCGACGACCAGGATCCATGCGGCGGGGAAGGAGTCGCGGCTCGAGTCGACCCGCAGCCGCTCCGTGGAAAGCCCGAGACGAGCGGTCCCTACGGGTTTCCCCCGGAACCGGATCGGGCGGGAAATCTCGAGCCCCCCCTTTCCGGTTCCCCCCCAGGGGGAACCGACCCGGGAAAGGTCCGTGTCGGCACGGACGACGTTCCCGGCGTCCGATACCGAGACGAAGAGGTAGCGCTCCCCGAGGGAGGCGCCCTTGATCAGGGAATTCAACGTGAGGCCATCCTCCGCGACCAGCGGAAGAACGGAGCCGGCGGCGACCAGGTCGAGGGTGCTCTCCGCCGCGCGAACTTTTTCCCGATAGAGGGAATCCACGAACCGGGAGCGTCCGGCCCACCCCGCGGCAAGGACAGCCAGCAGGACCACCCCCGCGGCGATCGCGGCAAGGCGCGTGGCGGCGCTCTGCAGAGCGACGGCGTTCACCGGATCTTCACCCCGTTAATGCTTCGGGCCGAAAAGGGTCGGTTCCTCGTCGGCCGGCGCAGGGGATTGGCCCCGGGAGCCGGTCCCTTTCGACTTCGATCTCGATTTCGGATAGAAGCTGTCCACGTATTCTCTTGGCATAGGCTCTCGTGTTTTCAGCATGTATTCCGGTATGTTGATCCTCGTTCCTTCATTGATAACATTAGGATTGATGTTCGGGTTCACTTCGGCCAGGACCTTCCAGTTGTCGATCTCGCCGGTGTACCACCCCGCGATGATGGAAACCGATTCCCCGGGATACCGAACCTTGTGAACCAGCATGGGTCCCGAACGCAGGTCCGAAGGGGACGTCCCGACGTCTCTTCCGGGCGGCCATCCTCCGGGCGCGCCTCCCCGAATCGCCGGGGATCGTCCCGGAACGGAAGGGGGCGGGACCGTGGCCGGCGCTTGCGGCTGGACTTGGGACGGAGGAGGGGGGAGGTCGGCCTTCTTCGCCGCACACCCGGCGCACATCCACAGGGCGATCCCGCCCAGCGGAACGACGAGTTTCAGCAAATGAAGCCGTTGCCCGGAGCGGATGCCTGCCATCGCCTATTTCCCCTTCATCCTGGCGAGGGCTTTCCTCGCCGGCTCGTTGCCGGGATTGATCGACAGGGATTTCTCGATGTTCTGGAGGCTCTCTTTCCGTTTCCCCTGCTTCTCCTGGACCATCCCGAGATTGAACAGCGCTTCGTCGACGTACATCGGCGACAGTTTCACCACCTTCGCGTACATCTGTTCCGCCTTGGCGTACTCTTTCCTGACGGCGTGGACATACCCCATGTTGAAGAATGCATCGGCGAAGTTCGGATCGGTCTCGCCTGCCTTCGCGTACGCCTCCAGAGCCTTCGGATACTCCTTCAACTTCACGTAGGCGTGGCCGAGCTGGAAGTGCCCCTGGACACTCCGGGGATCCTTTGCGACCGCCTGCAGGAGAAGGACCTTCGCTTCCGCCGGGCTCGACTCGATGAGCCCGACGGCTTTCTGCACCAGCAGCGCAGCCTCCGCGGCCGGCGACGGGGCGGAAGAGGACGGTGGCGACGGCGGTGTCTGGGGCGCGGCCGGAGCCGGGGACGGGGACGGCGCCTGTGCGGGGGGCGCGGTGGCGGTCGTCCCGGCCGGACCCTTCCCCTTCCCCAAGACGTAATACCCTCCACCGAGCAGGGCC
>Ga0137438_1000043_pt1 | contig 16752 bp, 18 predicted proteins | sample EasRivERMGT157_2_FD_102327 | JGI IMG/M metagenome (GOLD analysis project Ga0137438, IMG submission 102327) | Soil microbial communities from meander-bound floodplain in the East River, Colorado, USA - East River MetaG ERMGT157_2 | ecosystem: Environmental > Terrestrial > Soil > Floodplain ... | reverse complement strand
CGATTCAACAGATAGCGGACCGCGACCGCATGCTGACGATGAACGCGTACCGTAAACGCCACATCCGTCCGGTAGATGTTGTCGTGCCCGGCTTCATCCGCACCACCGACATCCTTTACAAAGTACCCGCGCGTAGTGGTGTCGAGCGCGACCCGGTCGCCAAATATCAGGCGAAGTGCCATCAGGGCCTGTGGGGCAACACCGTAGTTATAGTCGTTTTCTGTGGTGCCGTTGACAGTTCCGACGGCGGCGTAGCCCACACCCGCAAGGGCGCTGCCTTGAAGCGCAATCGATTTGGATAGCCACCACTGCGCCGTCGTCCCCAGCGATAGCGCCGTGCTGGAGACACGATAGATTTGCGGCTCGATATAGTCAAAGCTGCCGTAGAGGCCCCACACGCCACGATAATTCTTTCCAGCTTCGTAGTCGTCTCCGACCAGCAAGCCGCGGGTCATCAGGTTTTCTAAGCCGTTTGCAGTGGAGGCGGTGACCTTGAAGGCAAAAAGATCGAATGGGTGGTTATAGTTGTAGCCGGGCTTTCCCGGCAGCCCGTAGTCCAGGCTGAAATCCACAATGCCCTCGTTCTGCGTGACATTGGCGGAAGTGCCGGAATTGCTGTCCGTGACGGTACTCACGCCGAGCGACACCCGCCCATAGTAAGCCGCGTCGCCGCTCGGATAGATCAGATCGAATCGGTCGCCAAAGGCAAGACGGTTGAAGCCCGTTGGCGGAGAAATCAACGCAGCACTGAGCTCGCGCCAGCCACTCGACATGTTCGCTTTTTCGAGTACGAGATTCGACATGCGGAACAGTGCTTCGCCCAGGAAGCTGCCACCAATACCCGTGGAGATCTGATCGTTGTAGGACGGCGGTGAGGTCTCGCCCGCGATCTCCCAGGCGGCGCTTCCCGCTACCGTATAGCCGAGCGACTCCCAGAAGTTGAGGCCCGCGGACCTGGCGAAGCCGTGGTAGATCGATCCCGCGTATGGATGACCCAACTGATTCGTCGCGAAAGGATCGCTGTCGGTGTTCCAACTGCTGCCCAGGTTATCCTCGATCGAGGACATACTAGAATTGTAATCGTCGCTGTTTGTGCGGTTAATCGCATTCAACAGGACTTCGAAGCCGATAATTTCGCCGGCTGGAATCCAGTAGCTCTTGCGTGCCTTGATGTCGGCCAGGAAGTCCGACTTGGAGTCCCCGATGGAGGGAATGGACGGAGGTGAAACATCCGGGCGAGGTGTTGGCGGTGATTTCGAACTATCGACCGGAGTGGCCTCCTCGGCGAGCGCCGAGCCCACGGCGAGCGCCCAGGCAACGCAGAGTATGCTGATCTGCTGCGCGATGGAATTGCGCATTGCACCCGCCCTGCGTGCTCCCTTGATCAGCAATGTTCGGTTCGCCACAGCCATACCCATTTCAATGTCTCCGCAAATACATGGCGATTTCGGCGCGCGCGAAGGTTGGTGTCGCCGAGCTCATAATTAATTGTCTGCAGCCGGGGCCGCAGGGAAAACCGGGGCGCCCCCAAGGCTGTTGTCAATCGTTGCCTCGATTATCACCATCCATGCGCAACACTCTGTTCGGAAGCGCACATAGCCGGTACACAATCGATGCACCAAGGCGGCGAGACCCCTGGCTGACATATCGAATCTCCCTAATGATTCCGATCACGGCGGCGCCGCTCGTGATTATTTCGAGATATGTACGAAAACGCACGGAGCGGATTGACTGGCGAGATGACAATTTCCTGGTTGAGGTTTGCAAGTTCAACCACGTAATGACGAGGAGCCGAGAAATGACATTGGGAACGATACTTTTGATCGTGCTGGTTCTGGCGTTGCTGGGCGTAATTCCCACATGGCCTCACAGCAAAGGCTGGGGTTATGCGCCCAGCGGTGTGGTCGGCCTGCTGGTGGTGATATTGATCGTGCTCCTGGTGACGGGCCGCATCTGACGCGACCCGTCTGCAGGCAGACGCAATGTCCGCGCGCAGCCGCCGCGTAATGAGCAGGACGGTGAAGACCGTCTCGTTTGGTGTGCTGTCGTTTCTGTTGCCGACGGGAGACGGTGGCGTTTCGCCCGCCGGGAGCACCATCGGGCGGCCGCCGCCGCAAACGCCAGGTTCGACATCCGCCGCGGCCACCTTGGCATTGCTACACATACCATCCCTGTAGATGCCATCTGCCGGAAGGTCTGTCCGCGATGCACCCGTCGATCCACGGAGTTCACCCCGCAAGCCTATGCCAGCACCCGCAGCAACGAACCACTATGCCGGCTTGCTGGCAATCCGTATTTAGCACCTCGGCGCTCTGTGCGCTGGCACACGGACGCAAAAGATCAATCCCTATAGCCTGCATTCTCAGCGCGACAAACCTCAGACCTCCGTGCCGTGGCCATCCTCAATGCAGCGATGAGCCGGGACAGAGATTCGCATGGCCGGCATTTTCGCCGGCACCAACCAACCACCAACACTACTAAGGAAACAAGACCATGAACTGGGATCGGATCGAAGGCAACTGGAAACAATTCAAGGGAAACGCCAAGCAACAATGGGGCAAGCTGACCGACGATCAGCTCGACGTGATTGCGGGCAAGCGTGACCATCTCGCCGGCAAAATCCAGGAGACATACGGAATCACCAAGGAAGCCACCGAGAAGCAGATTGCCGAGTGGCAGAAACAGCAAAAAGAGGCCGTTCGCCCCAAGTAGCGCAAGGCGGGGGCGCACGATATCGCGTCCCGTAATGTCCCGCAGTTAACGCAGCACTTTAAGGAAATACAATGAAAAAATTGACCGCTACAGCTATCGCCGCCGCAATCAGCCTGGCCTTTAGCGCCGCAGCGATGGCCAACACCATGTCGACGACAGAATACAAGGCCGCCAAACACAACATCGAAACCGAATACAAGTCCGCGAAAGCAGGCTGTGACCCGTTGCAGGACAATGCAAAAGACATCTGCATGGCCGAGGCCAAGGGCGAGGAGAACGTTGCGATGGCCCAACTCAAAGCCACCAACCAGCCCAGCCGGAAAGCTCGTTACGAGGTACGCGTCGCCAAAGCAGAGGCCGGTTATTCAGTGGCCAAGGAAAAGTGCGATGACAGGGCCGGCAATGCGAAAGACGTTTGCGTGAAGGAAGCTGAAGCCGCGCACACCGCCGCCAAAGCCGATGCCAAGATGCAGATGAAGACTTCGGATGCCAACAAGACTTCCAACGAGAAATCCGCAAAAGCGCGTGGGAAGGCAAATGAGGAAATATCCGCCGCTCACAAAGACGCGGCAACTGAAAAGCGTGACGCTGAATACGCTGTGGCGATCGAAAAGTGCGACGCTCTTGCGGGCAACCCCAAGGACACATGCGTAAACGACGCGAAGAAGCATTACGGCAAGTCGTAAACCACAATCGGCCAGGATAACGGCCAGGTCCGTCACCCTCCGCGGCGCACCTTTGGTGCCCGCGTGGCGTGCCTCACGTTTCGCCGTGAACGGGGCTCGGCTCGGGATCAAGGGCCGGCACAATCGCGTCAATAGTGGGTGCGTTGAAGACCGTTGGGGGGTTCTGAGCTGTCCTTTTTACTGTCGGCGGTAGCTCGCCGGCGCATGGCACTATCAACTGGCAATTGCCCTGACTTTTGGTACGCGAAAATAGGTCCGATCCGGTGGACGCGAACCCTCGCTGGTTAACCCGCATGAGTGCGGTCCTGATTAGATGTCTGAGCGCCTGGATCGACCATCGAGCCAGCAGTAAAGGCGCAGCGCTGGCTTTCTACACGTTGTTCTCCATGGCGCCCATCCTGATCCTTGCGATCGCGGGCGCCGGCTATTTCTTTGGCGCCGAAGCGGCCCAAGGCGAGATCATCGCGCAAGTCGAAGGACTGGTTGGACGCAACGGCGCGCAGGCGATCCAGGCAGTGCTGGCGGGTGCGCGGGACCCCACCGCCGGGCTAACGGCGACCATCGTCGCGAGCGTCCTGTTGCTGGCGGGCGCCACCAGCGTCTTCGTCGAACTGAAGGGCAGCCTCGATGAACTATGGGGCATCGAACCACCCAAAGGCTTGGCCATAGTCGTGTTCTTGCGAGCCCGACTCCATGCCTTCGGACTGGTACTGGTGCTTGCCTTCCTGCTGCTTGTTTCTCTCGTGGTCAGCGCAGCCCTCGCGGTGCTTGAGCGTTATGCAGGCGGGATCTGGAACAGTTCCTACCATATCTTCGCAATTCTCTCCTCGGTGATGGCATTCGGGGTCATCGCCTGTCTTTTTGCGGTGATCTACAAGGTACTGCCGGATGCACCACTCTCTTGGCGCGATGTCTGGATCGGCGCCACCTTCACGGCCGGATTGTTCACCCTCGGAAAATATGCGATCGGCGTGTACCTGGGCAACAGCGCCGTTGCTTCGAGCTTCGGCGCGGCAGGCTCCCTCATCGCATTGTTGCTATGGGTCTATTACTCGGCACAGATTTTTTTCCTCGGCGCGGAATTCACCAAGCAGTACGCATTGGCGTTCGGCAGCCTTCAGCATAAGACAAAGTTCCTGGCGACAATCGGGCATGCCGCAGCACCTATTATTGGCAGATTTCGCGCCCAACGATGCTTCTGGTCGGACCGAACTGCGCTACGTAAAGCTTCTGACAGGAGACTGAAATGAACTGGGACACCATTGAAGGCAATTGGCCACAATTCAAAGGCAAAGTAAGAGAGCAATGGGCTGCGCTCAACGACGATCACCTCGACAGGATTGGCGGCAAGCGTGATCGGTTGTCGGGCAAGATCCAGGATTTCTATGGCATCAGCGAGGAGGCAGCCGACGCGCAAATCGACGCTTTCGTGGAGCGTAACAAGGATCACAAAGCGGGTTAATATCTCCAGCAGCCAATGTCTAGTTATCGAGACCGGATCTGTCGGCAACCGTCAGACAGGGCCGGCATTTCCCGCCCAAAGTCAGTTCATTTCCAACTTCTTTCACCACAGATACCCTCGCGAATACCCTACGTGCGTATACCCTGCGTGCCTAGCACGTCGGAGTTATGGGCGTCAGCCCGGCACCCCTCTGGGGACCCTTCTGGCCTGGCGTACCTTTTTTTATGGCACAGAGGAAACCTCGAAACTCATCACGAAGGTACGAATACCCTCGCGTTAGCGTGGAGTACCCATTTAGAACACGAAGTGACACAAAGCTATGCGGTATAACTTCCGCTCGTCGAAGTGGTTCGTCTGTGCTTGTATGCAAGCCTTATCCCGGTCTTCACCAACAGGTCGGTTGGCAATAGCTGCGCCGCGGTAAAATCTGCATCGCCCGCTACTCGTCCTATTCGGTGTTGTAGGACTCTTATGGACGGCCCTCTTCTTTTAGTATGATAACTTCCAACGTAGTGCCATCCACGTGCCATCGAGCAAAAGATATCGTGAAAATCCTGCTCCCCGGACTGATGCTGGCGTTGTGGCTGTGGGCGGGCTTTGCCGGCGCCCAGGACGACGACGCGTTCTTCAAGGGCGTGACAGCCTACCGCACGCGTGATTACGTCAGCGCCGCGTCATGGTTCGAGCAGGCGGCGGAACAGGGCGACAGCGACGCGCAGTTCCTCCTCGGGCGGATGCACTACGACGGCAACAGCCTGTCGACCGACTACGTCACGGCCTACCAGTGGTTCGCAATTGCCGCGGAAACCGGGCAAGCGGTGGCCACCCGCTACCGCGACGGTCTGGCCGGGAAAATGACCGAAGCAGAAGTCACCGAAGGCGCGCGCCGGGCGGCCGCATGGCTTGCGCAGCATCCGCTCGCCCGCGGACCGGAACGCAACTGACACCAACTCAATTGTCAGGTGGTGTTCACCACTCGACCAATAGCCTGGCCGGACCGCGAAACGATGCATTGGGAGGAAACTCCCACGTCTGCGCAGGGACCAGCCGCAATTACGCATCGTTTCAAGTTGCGTTCGTCGCTTTGCCGGGCGCCACTGGCTTCGGACCAGCGCCGCGAAGACTGACCAGCTTGCCCAGAAAGTCATACCAGAAGGGCCCGCCGAGGGACGCAGCCAGAGCCGTCATCAGCCAGCCAAGTATCTTGGTTCCCCAACGGCCTTTCGCGGACGCTTTCACGTCCTGGCCGCAGCGGCTAAAAACGCTGCTATCGGAACGAAAGGGATCGGGCCCCAGGCAGGAGAAACCGATGGGTAGTTTGGCCTTTTCGAGCCCCTGGAGAGAGTTCATCAGGGCCTTGGTTTCCGCGGCGGTGGGCGGTCGCTGAAGCACCGGTGCCAGCACCACGTCGCCAACTTTTCCGTTCTCCACCGCTTGGCTAGCTTGTGCCACCACGGAGCTTCGCAAAGAATCCGAACGCCACAACGCCATCGAGATATCTATGGTGTCGACATTCAGCAGGACCGCCAGGACGGCGCCGACCCAAAACAGACAGTTTTGCGAATGCGCCTTGTACCATCCGCTCACGCGGTCCATGCTCGAGGCGTACCAACCCTCTATTTCCTTGAGGGCTGCGTCGTATTTCCCATCGGCACGATCCATCAAGGTCATCAGCACTCGCCCGATCGGCTCTTCGGCCTGGTTGTAGCGCCGGGCCGCCTCGCGCAGGCCCTCGAATGACCGTGCGAGTGGTTCGCTTCCCGGCTTGAATCCCTGCGCGCGCTCACAAACGATATCCACCAACGCACTGGCGAACTGCTCGGGGGCAAGATAGGAAGGCGCCGATCCTTTTCCGGGTCTCTCCTTCCAGGTCGGGGCGATCAGTGGATGCCCGAGCAGCCGCAGGTAGATTTCCTCGCTGGAGAGTATCCGCTGCAGACCGATGCGCAGGAATTCGCCGCGCCGCCCGAGCCACTGCGCGATCCATTCATTTACACCGGCGCAGAAGGTGCAGAAGAGCATGTACACGAACGCCAGTCCGATACCGACTTCCAGAAGTCCCATCAGTGTCATGTTGGCATCCTCCTCAACGGGTCAAGGCGGAAAGATCGCCCACTGGCGCAGACGCCACCGAATCGGTGCGACCCGCGTGTGCCAGATTCAACGGCCGGTACTGCAGGTCCGCGTTCCACTTCGCGCGCGCGCTCTCGTCCACCTCCTGGTTGATACCATCTTCCGCAACCAGCATGCGGCGATAAAAGCGTCCGCCCTTGAATTTTCTCAGCAGGGCATACGCCCCGTTCAGAAATTCCTTGTACGAATCGCGCACGGGTGAGAGGTATTCGCTGCCGTCCAGCCGGAACGCGCTCGGAAGATCAACGGCACACGCCGTTTGCGCCGCAAGTACTATGTCGCGGGTGAATCGCAGCCCCTGGTTGGCGGCCATTTCGGCAAGCCAGCGCAGCGGCCCGGCAGGAAGCAGATCGTCTTCGTAGCCGCCGCCGACGTTCGCATGGGCTCCCGGAAACCATCGCTGCCGCACTTCCTTGGTACCGATTGCATGCCGATGGCTCCACAGCACCACGTTGTAGTCTTCACGGTTTTCGTCGATGGCAACGGCGTGATACGCGTACTCGACGATGCGGCCCAGCTTGGCATCGTGAAATTCGAACTGGCTGCGCGCAAACGGGCTGCTGGTGCTCAGGTAAGGAATACCCAACGCTCCGACCGTGTCCCACACCCCGATGAATTTAACTTTGACGTTGTGCGAGTTTTGCTGGCGAAACTCCTTGCAAGCGGGCGAGAGCCTGCCTTCGGCAACGCCGGGCGGCGCGGGCTGGCAGTAGAGTTTCCAGGCCTCCTTGACCAGGTCAGTATCGGGCGTCGCCGGTCCGCGCCACTCCGGCCGCGGCTTGAGCAGGCCGACACGGTTGAGCAAGCCGCCAAGGCTTCTCGCGGTAAACGCCCCGCGGGAAAATCCAAACAGGAAGATTTCATCGCCATTGGAGAAAATTTCCTGGTCCTTGTCGCCCGCGTCAACAATGGTCTGTCCTGGATCACCCGGCTGATAATTGTTGAGAAGCCAACAATATCCTTGGAGGATATTTCGATCCAGCCCAAATCCGAATACCCCGCCCCGCAGCTTTTCGCCCCACGTCGAGCCCACGCCCTCATCGTAGAATTTCAGCTGGTCGGCGCAGCTTGCATGCACATCGCCAACGGTACCGAAAAGACGCGACACATTGGTCCTGCTCTTCATCGTATTCCACGTGCCGTCGAAACATAAGATCAGCTTCTTGCTTGCCATGGCCAGCTCCTCCTGACTTAGTTGGCTCTAACGTTTCCACGTTGCCTTCATGAACACAGACACTGCAATCCCTATGCGATAAGAATATACGCCCGGGGGTACCGGAGCGTAAGGAGGAGATGAGTGCCACGGCCGCCCAACCAAGTCATGCCCGCTTGCATTGCAGCAGAAATCTTGACGAATCCCCGTTTCCCCGCCATAAACTCGTTTCCAACCCTCCGCCGGCCTTGCAAGGAATGACTATCCCGATCCGCTATTCCATCCATCCCAGCAGTCCCGAAGCCCACATCTTCGAAGTCCGCTGCACCGTGGCCGACCCCGACCCGGCGGGACAAAAGTTTTCGCTGCCGACCTGGATTCCGGGCAGTTACCTTATCCGGGAGTTCGCGAAGAACGTGGTGCGCATCCGTGCACAGAGCGGCGGGCGATTGCTGGACATCGCCAAACTGGACAAGAACACCTGGCAGGTGGCGCCGTCCGGACGACCGGTAACAGTCACCATCGAAGTCTATGCCTGGGATCTCTCGGTGCGCGGAGCGCACCTCGACACCACGCACGCTTTCTTCAACGGTCCGTCAGTGTTCCTGAAAGTGGAAAGTCGCGAGGACGATCCCTGCGAAGTGGAGATCCTGCCGCCCAAGGGCGCGAAATACCGCACGTGGCGGATTGCTACCGCCATGCGCCGCAAGGAGGCAAAGGCCTATGGCTTCGGCACCTATGAGGCCGCCAACTACGACGAACTGATCGACCACCCGGTGGAGATCGGTGCCTTCACGCTTGCCACATTCCGCGCATGCGGGGTACCGCACGACATAGCGATTACCGGCCGGCATCGCGCCGACATACGGCGCCTGACCCGCGATCTCAAGCGGCTCTGCGAAACGCAGATCCGCTTCTTCGGCGAGCCGGCGCCGATGGATCGCTACGTTTTCCTGGTCACGGCGGTAGGCGACGGCTACGGCGGACTGGAGCACCGCGCCTCGACCGCGCTGCTGTGCGCGCGCAACGACTTGCCCCATGAAGGAATGCAGGAACCGAGCAGCGGCTATCGCACTTTTCTCGGACTGGTCAGCCACGAGTACTTCCATACCTGGAACGTGAAGCGCATCAAGCCCGCCGCGTTCACGCCTTACGACCTGGATCGCGAGAACTACACCACACTTCTGTGGGCCTTCGAGGGCTTCACCTCGTACTACGATGATCTGCTGCTGGTTCGTTCGGGACTGGTTTCACGCAGCGCCTATCTCGAAACGCTGGGCCGCAACATCACCTCGCTGCTGCGGACCGCGGGACGCAAGAAACAGACGGTCGCGGAATCGAGCTTCGATGCCTGGATCAAGTACTATCGCTCAGACGAAAACACGCCGAATGCCGGCGTGAACTACTACGGCAAGGGCAGCCTGGTCGCGCTTTGTCTCGACCTGTTTGTGCGCAATGGCACGAACGGGCGGAAATCCCTGGACGACGTGATGCGCGCGCTGTGGAAACGCCACGGGATGAAAGGCATCGGCGTGCCCGAAGACGGCATCGAGAAGATCGCCGAACAGGTTACGCGCGTGGAGCTCAAGCGTTTCTTCGATCGGGCAGTGCGCTCGACCGCCGATTTGCCGCTGCGGAAGCTGCTCGCCTCGGTCGGCATCGACATGGCCTTGCGGCCAGCGCGTTCAGGATTCGACCGCCGCGAACGCAAACCGAAGCGCGCCGAAAGCGCGGCTGACCGCAGCATCACGGTGGGCGTGCGAACCGGCAGCGAGGGCGGCAACCTGCGCATTACGCATGTGCTCGACGGCGGCGCGGCGCAGAAAGCCGGGCTCGCGGCCGGGGACATCGTCATTGCGATGGACGGCCTGCGCGTCACGCCGGACAACTTCGACAACCAGTTGTCGCGTTACCGGTCCGGCGAGACTGTGACGTTGCATACTTTCCGCCGCGACGAGCTGCACGTGCTGGAACTTGCACTCGCCACCGCGAAACCGGATGCCTGGTCGCTAACCGTCAACAATGACAAGACCGGCGCCCGCGCTCGCAAGCGCTGGCTCGGGATTGACTAGAACTCTACATCCCTACACCCAACACAGATACCCTACGTGCGTAGCACGTAGGGTATCTGTGTTGGGTGTAAGACTTTAGAAATTTAGCCGTCGGCGGGGCGAGGTGGCGTGACGACGCTGCTGGGCGATGAGGTAAACGCCTTGTGCAGGAACGCCCCGATCAGAACAGCGGGAATGAATATCCACGTTTCCCACCCGGGTGCAGCCAGCAATGCAATGCCCGGCCCCGGACAGTAGCCGCTGATGCCCCAGCCGATGCCGAAGATCGCGGCGCCGACGACCAGCGGCCCGTCGATGACCCTGGCAACCGGCAGCCTGAACTTCTCTTCGAGCGCGGGCGCCGGCTGGCGCAGAACGAAACGGAATGCGACGGCGGTAACGGCAACCGCACCACCCAGCACGAGCAACAGGCTCGGGTCCCAGTTTCCGGTGATATCCAGAAAGCCCAGCACTTTGCTGGCGTGCGTCATGCCGGACACTGCCAATCCGAGGCCGAAGATCAACCCCGCGACAACGATGCTGATGTACTTGCCCATTAGATCACCCCGAACACGTGGCGGACCACATAGGTCGCGACGATCCCGGTCACGAGAAAAATCAGCGTGGCGACGAGCGAGCGCGCCGACAGCCTGCCCATACCGCATACGCCGTGACCGCTGGTGCAGCCGCTGCCGAGCGACGTGCCAAAGCCGACCAGCAGGCCGCCGATACCCAGCAGCCAGACTGGAAAACCGGAACGTGGCACAGGCGCGTGGCCAGACAGGGAATAGAAAATGCCGGCGCCTGCCACCAGCCCGCCCAGGAACAGCAGGCGCCAGAGAAAATCGCCGGGTTTCCATTCGAGCAGACCGTTCACGATGTTGCTGATGCCGGCAATGCGGCCATTGAGCCAGAGCAGCAGCGTCGAAGCGCCGCCGATCATTAATCCGCCAACGAGAGCGCTGACGGGGGTGAAGTTTTCCATATGGATTCCACTTTAGATGATACGCGCGCAAAATCGTAACACCACAGGCAACGCCACGGATATCCCCCCTTGGATGAATGCAGGAATCGATCGGTCGCGTCGGAAGCATTCTCATGCCATGACAGACGATTCCTCTCGGTTGCCCTCACCATGTTTTCCCTGATCTGCGACGGCCGTTTTCTCGGCGCCTCAAGGTGAAACACTCAAGGGAACACTTGGAGCTGAAGCGGCTGCGTTGGGTGTAAGGCATTAGAAAAGCAGTTCGGACAGTCAGAAGTTGACACCGACAATCAACCGTGTCTCGTAGGTCGGGTGCTCGGTGGTATTGATACCGCCATCACTTGGACTTCCCGAAATCTGCGGCAGGAAGGTAAGGGTGCCCCACCACTTCGCCGATCCGTAATGTATGTTCGGCCCGAGGAACCAGGCCTCGCCGAGGCGCTCGTTCAGGGACGACCCTTCATAGACCGCGTGGTAACGTCCTTCCATGCCTACGGACCAATTCGGCGTGAACCGGTAGGCTGCGCCAAGCGTGAATTCGAGGACTGACTCCTTCTTCGTCACGCCATCCTCCTTCTCCCATTCCTGCTCGAGCACCGCGTTCGCAGCGAGTACCCATTTGTCCGCGATGTTCTTGGAAACGATAAATTTGTACTCCAGTTCCTGCTCGTTGCCGTTGTAAGTGGGCTCGAAGTACAACGCAGCGCCTATCGGCTGGGTATTCGGATTGGCCAGTTGGTATTTCAACTCGGCCGAGATGCCTTGGAATGAGAACTCGCTGGCATCCATTAGCCCGGGTTGGTTCGCGACCACCTGGTCCTGCCTGAAGTTGAGATACATCGCCCCGCTCAATTGATCTGTGAAGCCGTGTTCGATTTCCTCGCGGAAGTCCCAGCGATACTGGTCGAACTGACGATCGCCGCCCGGATGTCCTTCACCAAGCGTGACCCATTGCTCGAACTCCCATGCGCCTTTCGGCAGCACGTCCGCGTCCTGGATGTAGGTAAAAAAACGCTCGTCCGCGAATGCCGGCGCAGCGCCGAGAAGTCCGCTGATCATGCAAGCCCACAAGGCCCTTGTGATTAATCGCTTACGAACCGGAGAAACGGCGTTTGCGAAGGCGGTTGTCATTTGGTGCACCTCATCTTTTGTTGTTGGAGACCCGGTGGCGGGCTTCTACCCCGTCATTTTTGCGAATCCTAATACGAATGACTCGCATTTGCAATATAAACAAAGCGAGGTCTCGTCCCTTTTCTATCAATTAGTTATACTCTACAACCTGCGACTAAAGGACGATCTGACAGTCGATCTGGCGGAATTCTTTGGCGAGTCCGGCGACAGTAGGCAAGAGATTCAAACCTGTGCGGGACCTGAACCTTTCGGCGCTCGCGCGAAGAGCGTCGAAGCTAGAACGCACCGGCGATCCGACCTTGGCCACGACCACCGTGTTGGCATCGCACGGCGGCATTACAAGCACTCGACCGTCGAATGCCTTGCGAATCGGCTCTGCGTTCGGCATTGCACGCGTTCGCCGGCTAAGAAGGTTGGTCACCATCATTCCACCGCCGGCTAGCCGTGCCCGGCACAGGCGGTAGAACGGCAAGGTGTGAAGTTTGCCCGCGCTCCCATTGGCGTCGAAGCCATCGATCAGGATGAGATCGAAGCGCTTGCGACTGGTCGCCATGTAGCGGTAACCGTCCCCGATCTCGATATTGAGACGCGCGGATTCTTCCGGCAGCCTGAAGAATTGCCAGGCGTTCAAGACGACTTCCGGGTCGATTTCGACGACTTCGAGTTCTGTTCTGGGAAAGTTGCGGTGGAGGAACCGGGTGATCGACGCCGCGCCGAGCCCGACCTGCAGCACGCTGCGCGGCCACGCCCGGTCCGGGCTCATGAGCAGCGCCATCATCATTACGCGCGTGTAGTCGAGTTCGAGCGCCCACGGACGTGCAAGCCTCATCGCGCCCTGGATCCAATGCTTATCGAATTGAAGGTAGCGCACGCCCTCCTCTTCGCTGATCCTGATGGAAGACATTGAAATACGTGAAGGGTGAATCGGAAGGCCGCGATCTTACCAAAAGGGGGCGCGTGTGCATGATCTGATGGAGTGACTTCGGAAATTCCATGAATTTCAGATTTGGGGCACTACCGAACTGCCCGGCGTCAGCGGGGACGGGACGTTTAAGTCATACTTCGCGCAGATGAAGTCAAGCAAAAGGGCGCTACTCGTCGTCCACGATCGCCAGGCTGGCTTATGCAGAACAAGAAAATCGAGCAAGCGGTGCAATATGCGATCGACCACGAAACTTCGTGGAGTCGTGAAATCGACGATCGGTGGGGCATTCATCACGACGATCCCCCGCCGTGGAACCGGCTGCTCGGGCCGGTGCATGCGCGCGGACCGGTGTCTGGCACGATCGTCCTGCATGGAAAAACGTTGACTTCATGGGGCGAGCCCGAGCGCGCCGATCTCACATTCAGCATCGCGAAGACCTATCTCGCCCTGCTCGCGGGTGTCGCCCACGACCGCGGCCTGCTGCCCGACGTCGACGAGCCCGTGGGTGCGCGGATCTCCGGCATTGGGTTCGATAAAGCCCGCAATGCGCAGGTGACGTGGGCGCAACTCCTGCAGCAAACCAGCGAATGGGAAGGCGAGTGTTTCGGCGTACCCGATCGGGTGGACCGCTACCGCACCCTGTCGTTTCAGGGCGGTACCGCTGCAGGAAGAAAAGGCGATCCGCGGCCGCTTCAGCCACCGGGCTGCTTTTGGGAATACAACGACGTGCGCATCAACCAGTTGTCGCTGGCCTTGTTGCGTTTGTTCGGGCAGCCGTTACCGGAGGTGTTTCGCGAGGCCATCATGCACCCCATCGGCGCCAGCGATCATTGGCGCTGGGTGGGGTACGACAACGCATGGATCGAAGTGGCCGGGCGGCGGGTCCAGTCAGTTCCCGGCGGCACCCACTGGGGCGGCGGCATGTCCATCGGCAGCCTCGACCAGGCGCGAGTGGGCCAGTTGCTGCTCGATGACGGCAATGCGAACGGCCACCAGGTGATTTCGGCAGAGTGGATCAAGCGCATGCGCACGCCATGCAAGATCGCGCCCTTCTATGGCTATCTCATCTGGCTCAACCACTGGCAGAAGGTGTTTCCCAGCGCGCCCGCGTCGAGCTACTTCGCCATCGGCGCAGGCAGCTCGTTTACCTGGATCGAGCCCGAGCGGCGCATGGTGCTGGTAGTGCGCTGGATCGACGCAGACCACGCCGATGAATTCTTCGGCCGCATATTACGAGCGCTCGACGCATGATTGCGCAGGGCATGACGAAGCTACAGACACGTTTGCGCCTGATCATCGCCACGATTCTTGTTTTTGGATTGGGCAGCGCAATCCTGATCTATCTTCTTGCCGAAGCCGCGCCGGCCAATCCTCTTGGGTACGAGCCTGCGGAGTCCAAGATGTACGTGCACGACATGCTGCTCTACGGCGGCAGGGCCAATCTGCTCGGGAGCGAGTTCGTCGAATGGCTGGGCGGTCTTTGGCACGGCAAGCGGCTGGCGTTTACAGTCGCGGTCATTACGCTGCTGCTCGCCGCAGCTTTCTACTACTTCTTCGCTCCTCTGCCGGAGGATGAAAACAAACAATAAAGACTACACCCAACACAGAGGCACGGAGAACACAGAGGACACAGAGGAAAACAAGATAAGAGTAGAGATAGACTGATCAGTAACAATCATCGCAGTTGTGATGCCCGTCCTGACTGCCAATATTTTCATTCGCCTCCTATTCCCTTCTCTGTGCCCTCTGTGTCCTCTGTGGCTCCGTGTTGGGCGGAGACGCATGGCCAATGACAACAGTGTCGCCACGAATGGCGACCGGGATAGGTGAAAGGCTCGCGCCCTCGCAGGGACCATCGAAGCACACGCCATCCGCTATTCGGTACATCGCACCGTGATGTGCGCACATCAACACCTCCCCGTCGAGGACATGGAACAGGTCGGGTTCATAGTTCAGCGGAATATGGACGTGCGCACAACGGTTGCGATACGCGAGCACGTCTTCACCTGAACGCAGCAGCAAGACGCGGAAACAGTCATAACCTTCGCCGAAGACCACTTCTTTTGCACCTTGGTCCGGGATCTCGGTCAGGGCACAGAGTTCTGTCCCCTGCTCTGGCGCGAACGGCCACGTTCGCCATTCCTCCATCAGGCCCGGACCAACTTGAAGTCGAACTCCGCGGTACAGAACGGCGCCGCTGATTTCCGGCCATCGGGCGCCGGTCCGGAGGGCTGATCCTTGAAGTCCACCACCAGGGAATGTTTGACGCCGAACACCGCGTCGGAATCGAGATACTTGTCGCCTTCGACAAACAGGTGCGTCGCCACCCGCTCGTAGCCCGGCGCCGTTGCGATCACGTGCACATGCGCCGGACGGTAAGGATGCCGGCCCATGCCGAGCAGCATCTTGCCGACCGGCCCATCGGTGGGAACAGGATAGCTCACCGGCTTCACGGTGCGGAAACCATAGCGGCCATCCGCGCCCGTGGTAAACCTGCCGCGCGCGTAGTGCTCATTGCCGCCTGGCCGCTGCACGTCGTAGAAACCCTCGCCGTCGGTTTGCCACACATCCAGCACCGCACCGGCGATCGGTTTGCCATTCACGTCCAGCACGCGGCCTGAGATATAGGCCGGCTCGCCTGGCGCACTGCCGGCAATGTCCGCCCACATGGGCATGTCCTTGGCGCCGGCAACATAAAACGGACCAAGTACGGTCGTCTCAGTCGCACCTCCAGGCTTGCGATGATTGATCGCGTCCACCAGCATCGACACACCGAGCGTGTCGGATAGCAAGATGTACTCCTGCCGCTTGTCGTCGCACTTCTTGCCCGTCGCGGTCAGGAACTGGATGCCGGTCATCCACTCTTTCTCGGTCAGTTCGGTCTCGCGCACGAACGCGTGCAGGTGCTTGATGAGGCTGGTCATGATCTGCTTGAAGCGCGCATCCTTCGCGCCTTCGAGTTTCTCCAGCACCGCATTGACGAGTTTCTGTTCGGTCAGGTTACTCATGGACAATCCTCCCCGAAGGTCGCTTTGGCGCCCCTCTATTTCAAAGACTCGAGATAAAGAATCAGCTTGGCGCGGACCTTCGGATCGTCCTGGAAGTAGACCATCTGCGCCTTGGGTGCAACAGCGATGGTGTCGGTCAGCCAGGCGTCGAGCAATTCGCGGTCCCACACTTTTCCTTTCAACGTTTCCTTGATGCCTTCGGAATATACAAATCCGGGCGCGGCCGCCGCCTCGCGCCCGAGCAGCCCGAACAGGTTCGGGCCCTGGCCATGCTTCTCCCCCTGCTCGAAGGTATGGCACTGGCTGCAGTAACGAACGGTGTACGCTTTCGCCGCGGCGAGGTCATCCGCCGCCAACAACGGCATCGCCGTTGCGACGAACACCGCAACGACTGCGCGCTTCATGACCGCCTTCACGGCGGAAACGAACTTGCTCATCATCCCCTCCCACTGGTCCACATCGAAGTAATGCATTCTTGCCTCCTGCCCGCAAGGAACGCCGGGGTG
>Ga0137438_1000042_pt1 | contig 16904 bp, 18 predicted proteins | sample EasRivERMGT157_2_FD_102327 | JGI IMG/M metagenome (GOLD analysis project Ga0137438, IMG submission 102327) | Soil microbial communities from meander-bound floodplain in the East River, Colorado, USA - East River MetaG ERMGT157_2 | ecosystem: Environmental > Terrestrial > Soil > Floodplain ... | reverse complement strand
CAGGCGCACCACAGAAATAATAGCTGATCTAGATCAGCGTACGAATAAAGAAGAGCTGTACTCAAACAAGTACAGTTCTTCTTTTATATATATATATAGCTTTTCAATTCTAGAAATCATATCTTATTTAGTTGGGAATATATTCATGGTTTGCATATGACATTCAATACTCGAAATTGTGCAAAATTTCACAATAATGAAACTAGGTGGGGTAGATTTTGCCGAGATCGCTTATAGATGGCGATATGGTTGGTTAACCAATAGGGCGGCGACACAGGCAAGCATGATGGATTGGAGGCGTGTATGCCCCATATGACTGATGAACGAGTTCGGGCGGGGTTGGCTCGTGAGGAAGATCTTTCCCTATTACATGAAGTGAGCATGAAGACAGCGGGTGTTTCGCATTTGGAGATGTGTATCCAGTGCGGAACGTGTGGGGGCTCTTGCCCCGTTGCTCAGGCTATGGATCATACACCGCGTATGTTGTTTGCCATGCTGCGGGCGGGCATGCGTGATGAAGTGCTGCGCAGCAATACAATGTGGCTGTGTGTGTCGTGTTACCACTGCGTGGTGCGGTGTCCGCAAGAAGTGCATATTGCAGATGTCATGTATACGCTGAAGAGTATGGCGATCCAGGCAAAACTGTATACCGACTCCACAGCTCCGGATTTCTCGCAGACATTTATCGATATGATAAAGATGTTTGGGCGCAGCTATGAGATGGGGCTGGCTTCGCGTCATTACTTGAGACATTTTCCGCTGCGATTGCCAGGCATGATGCCGATGGGTTATGGCATGCTCACAAAGGGACGCATGTCGATGATGCCGAAGAAGATCAAGCACATGGATCAATTGAAGAAGATCATGGCCCGTGCCAAGCAACTGGAGTTGACCTCATGAACAAGTATCTTTTCTATCCTGGTTGTTCGATGGAATCCAGCGGCAAGGCTTATGGAGATTCCATCCGTGCCATCGTGGAGCCGCTTGATCTGAACTTTGAAGAGATCGATGATTGGAACTGTTGCGGCGCGACGGAATATCTTGGCATTAACTTGATCCCCGCGTATTCATTGATCGCCCGCAATCTAGCTCTGGCAGCAAAACAAATGAACGGCACACATACGGTTGTCGCGCCGTGTTCGGCTTGTTATCTGAACCTTGCCAAAGCGGATTATTACATGCAGGAACGCCCCACGCTGGGTGAAAGGGTGAATGAAGCGCTTGCGGCAGGTGATCTGCAATATAAACCCGGCACGCTCGATGTGCGTCATCTGATTGATATTTTGGTTTATGACGTGGGGCTGGAAACAATTCGCAGCAAAGTTGTCCGCCCGCTGCATGGACTCAAAGTTGTGCCCTACATGGGTTGTATGTTGCCGCGTCCTGATTATCAACATCGCTGGTCTGATCACGAGCATCCCACCGAATTGGATGATCTGCTCCGCGCGCTGGGTGCCGATGTGATCGATTATCCGCTCACGACAGAATGCTGTGGCGGACACATGACTCAGATCGGACCTGAAACCGCCTTCGAATTAATCCGCCGACTCATCGCTGATGCAGACGAGCGCGGTGCGCACCTGATGGCAACGGTCTGCCCGATGTGTCAAATGAACATTGACGCCTATCAAAACGAGACCAATCATTATTTTGGCACGCACTATCACATGCCAGTTTTATTCTTCACCCAATTAATGGGGCTTGCCTTTGGCAAAGAGCCTGATGAATTAGGCATCGGCCTGGAACTGGTCAGTTCGCGCAATGCGCTGGCGAACATAGGCATAGAAGTGCCTGTCACGCAGGAGCCCGCTGGACCGCACAAAAAATATGAGGGCTTGCCGATGCCGCGTCGTTGGACGAAGCATGAGGGGAAGGAGGCGGTGAAATGACTGACAAGAAACTAGAACGCGTCGGCGTGTATGTCTGTCACTGCGGCTCAAACATTGCAGGGACAGTAGATGTCGTTGATGTCGCCAAATGGGCGCAGGAGAAACTTGGTCATTTGGGAGTCGTCATCACGCGTGAATATAAGTTCATGTGTTCGAGTCTAGGACAAGAGTTGATCACGAAGGACATTAAAGAACTAGGATTGACGCGCGTGGTTGTTGCGGCGTGTTCACCACATTTGCATGAAAAGACATTCCGTACCGCTGCGAAGAACGCGGGCTTAAATCCGTATTTGGTTGAGTTGGCTTCGATCCGCGAACAGGTCTCGTGGGTGCATACCGATAAAGCCGTCGCCACGGCAAAGGCTAAGGCTGTTGTAGCAGGCGCGGTGTCGAGAGTGATCGAGAATGTCGCGCTGGATGAGATCAAAGTCCCGATCAATCCGAATACTTTGATCGTGGGCGGCGGCATTGCAGGAATCCAATCTGCGCTTGAAATTGCGAATGCAGGCTTTCATGTGTATCTCGTTGAGCGAGAGCCATCCATTGGTGGACACATGGCGCAGTTCGATAAGACCTTCCCAACGTTGGATTGTTCCGCGTGTATTCTCACGCCCCGCATGGTGGAGGCGGGGACACACCCGAACATCACGCTGTTGACATGGAGTGATGTAGTGAATGTTGCGGGGTATGTGGGTAACTTCCATGTGACGATCAAAAAGAAGGCGCGTTTTGTGAATGAAGAGTTGTGTACGGGCTGTGGGATTTGTCAGGAAAAGTGTCCGAAGAAAGTGATCGATGAAGTGTATGAAGCCGGGCTTGGATATCGGAAGGCGGTGTATACACCGTTCGCGCAAGCCGTGCCGAACTTCCCCGTGATGGATAAGGAGAATTGCACATACTTTATCAAAGGCACCTGCAAAGCCTGTGAAAAATTCTGCCCAACGGGCGCGATCGACTTCAAGCAGGAAGACCAGTTAATAAATATTGATGTTGGAAATATTGTTCTGGCAACAGGGTACGATCTGTTCGATGCACGGCGCGTGAGCAACTACGGTTATGGACGTTTGCCGAACGTGTTCACCAGTTTGGAGTTCGAGCGCTTGTCGAACGCGGCGGGACCCACTTCAGGCAACATCGTTTTGCGCGATGGCAAAACTGTTCCGAAGAACGTGGGTATTATCCATTGCGTAGGTTCGCGCGATAAGAATTTCAATAACTATTGTTCGGTCATTTGCTGTATGCAGGGCTTGAAGTTTGCCCATCTCGTGCATGAACGGACAGGTGCGACGGTCTATAACTTTTACATTGACATGCGTACGGCTTACAAAGCCTATGATGAGTTCTATCAACGCGTGCTTGAAGAAGGTACATTATTTGTGCGCGGCAAAGTCGCGGAGGTTACAGACGCGGCGCGCTATGATCGTGAAAAAGGCAAGCTCATCATTCAAGTGGAAGATACGTTGGCGGGCAAGCAGCGCCGCATTCCAGTGGATATGGTGATCCTCTCCAGTGGTTTACAGCCGCGCAGTGATGCAAAAGAAGTCGGCAAGCTGTTCGGCATCTCGTGTTCCACTGATGGCTGGTTCACGGAAAAACATCCCAAGCTTGATCCGGTTGCGACCATGACCGAAGGCATTTATATAGTAGGGTGCGCGCAGGGACCAAAGGATATTCCATCCAGCGTTGCGCAGGGTGCGGCGGCTTCGGCGCGCGTGCTCGATAAGATCTTGCAAAAGGAAGTTGCGCTCGAGCCCATCAAAGCAATGGTGGATAAAGATAAGTGTTCGGGTTGTCGCATCTGCAATGGGCTGTGTCCATTCAACGCCATCGCCTTCATCGCCGATGACAACATCTCTGAGATTAACCCTGCATTGTGTCAGGGCTGCGGCACTTGTGTGGCGGCTTGTCCCGCGGGCGCGATCAGCGGCACGGGCTTCAGTGATGAACAGATTATTGCGCAGATTGACGGCTTGTTACTGCGTAATCTTGAACCAGTTGGCGCGTAAGGAGTGGACTCTATGGCTGATAACTTTGAACCCACGATCATTGGCTTCACCTGCAACTGGTGTAGTTATCGCGCGGCGGATTTGGCAGGGACTGCGCGCATGAAATATGCGCCGAATGTGAGATTGATCCGCATGATGTGTTCCGGTCGCCTCGACCCGACCTTTGTGTTGCGTGCGCTTTCAGGCGGCGCAGATGGAGTCATGATCACAGGGTGTCATCCGGGCGAGTGCCATTACATCGAGCAGAACTATAAAGCCCTGCGCCGTTTTCTCCTACTCCGAAGAGTGCTGGCCGGTCTCGGTATTGAACCCGGACGTGTAAAACTCGTTTGGGCAAGTGCGGCGGAAGGCGCGAAGTTCGCAAGTGAGACAACCCTGTTCGTTGAAGAGATCCGCAAGTTGGGTCCGTTGAATTGGGGGAAAGCCGTAACCGGGTTGGAAAACCTGCAGGAAGAAATATCGAAATTTGAGGAGGTGCCAGCATGAACCCCAAACCAAAATTCGCCATGTATTGGGCAGCCTCCTGTGGCGGTTGTGAGATTGCTGTTCTCAACACCCATGAAAAAATTTTGGATGTGGACGCTAACTTCGAGGTTGTTTTCTGGCCCGTGGCGATGGACGCAAAGTACAAAGATGTCGAAGCAATGGAAGACGGCTCGATCCTGCTGACACTCTTTAACGGTGGCGTGCGTAATGACGAGAATGAACACATCGCCAAGCTGTTGCGACAGAAATCAAAGATACTGGTTGCGTTTGGTTCGTGCGCATGCGAGGGATGTATCCCTGGGCTGGCTAACTTGAGCCCGGTGGGGGAGATCGTCCACACCGCGTTCAATACCATCACAACTGATAATCCGCATGAGATCTATCCGCGGACAACCTTTGATGTCCCTGAAGGTGAACTGCATATTCCAACGCTTTCAAAGATTCTCCGTCCGCTCGATCAAGTTGTGGATGTGGATTACTACATGCCGGGCTGCCCGCCTGAATCGCATCAGATCGCAGCGGTCATCGATCTGGTGATTGATGTTCTGCATGGCAAGGCGAATCTCCCGCCAAAAGGGGCGACCATCGGCGTAGGCAATTCGACGGTGTGTGACGAATGTCCGCGCGCGCGCAATATAAAAATGATCAAGGAATTCAAGCGGATTCAAGACATCGCCCCGGTTGACCCAATTCTTTGCATTCTTGAACAAGGTGTGCCATGTAACGGTCCCGCCACGCGCAGTGGTTGTAATGCACGCTGTCCGCAAGCAGGGGCGCAGTGTATCGGTTGTTACGGCCCAGCCGAGGGTGTGATGGATTATGGTGCGCGGCTGATCACGGCTTTTTCATCCGTGATCGATGCAAAGGAACCGGATGTGATCGAAAAGATTCTGGATGGCATCCCTGACCCAACCGGGCAGGTATATCGGTTTAATTTAGCAGGATCCCTACTTAAGGCATCCCAGGATGCATGGAGGGTGAAGTAGCTCGCCTCAAAAGATTGGAGGATGTTATGACTACGAAACCAAATGAACAGACTGATGACCCCATTGAAGATCCCAATGCGTTTTTGGAAAAGACCCTCATCGAAGAGTATCTGCATGAAAAGGGTTATTCGCGGGAAGGTCTTAAGAAATTACCTGCGGAACTTGTCGAAACATTGATGAAGGAAGCCACACGCTACGCTTCGCTCAAAATGGAGGAAGTGAAAGCGCGGGCGAATCTTGTCCATGAGCTGCACGAAGATTCCTCTTCATTCAAAAAATAGGAGTCTGCCTCCCGAAGGATGAAACCTATGCAAAGAATCAGCATTGATCCCATTACCCGTCTCGAAGGTCACGGCAAGATCGAGATATTTCTCGATGAACAGGGCAACGTAGCCAACACCTATTTTCAGATTCCCGAATTACGTGGCTTTGAACGCTTTGTTGTTGGACGTCCCATTGAAGAAATGCCGCTCATCACGAACCGCATATGCGGAGTCTGTCCGGAAGCGCATCATATGGCTGCTTCCAAAGCGGCTGATGCAGTGTATAAAGTGGACCCACCGCGCGCGGCGAAGATGTTGCGTGAGTTGCTATATTCCGCGTTTTATTGCACCGATCACACCACACACTTCTATGCCTTGGGCGGACCCGATTTTGTGATGGGACCCGATGCGCCGGTTGCGGAAAGAAATATTTTGGGCGTGATCCATAAGGTCGGTTTGGAGATCGGCGGCAAGGTCATTCAAATGCGCAAGTATGGACACACAGTCGTTGAGATGATCGGCGGACGCAAGGTTCATCCATGCACCTCCATTCCGGGTGGGATGACAAAGGGCATTACCGAAGAGCAACGCCAAGAGATCGAGACAATGGGTCGTTGGGCGATCGAGTTCGCACAGTTCAGCTTGAAGCTCTTCAATGATATTGTGCTTGGCAACAAAGGCTATGTGGATCTAATCCTCGGCGACGTGTACACTCACCACACGTATTACATGGGCATGGTGGATGAGAACAACAAGGTCAATTTCTATGATGGCAAAGTGCGCGTGGTTGACCCGAACGGCAAAGAGTTTGTGAAGTACGCGCCGCAGGATTATGCCGAGCATATCGCTGAGCATGTTGAGCCGTGGACGTATCTCAAATTCCCATATCTCAAGAAAGTTGGCTGGAAAGGCTTTGTGGACGGCATCGACTCGGGCGTGTATATGGCGACACCGCTTTCACGTCTCAATGCTTCCGATGGTATGGCAACGCCACTCGCGCAGGAACAATATGAAAAGTTCTATGCGACCTTGGGCGGCAAGCCTGTGCATCAACGGCTTGCGACGCACTGGGCGCGTTTGATCGAATTACTCTACGCCGCGGAACGCTGGGTGGAACTAGTGACCGACCCTGAGATCACCTCAGCGAACATTCACACCAAGCCGACTCAGATTCCGACGGAAGGAATTGGCATCGTCGAAGCGCCGCGCGGGACCCTCACGCATCATTACTGGACCGATGAGAGGGGCGTTGTGACCAAGGCGAATCTCATCGTGGGCACCACCAACAACTACGCACCGATTCAGATGTCCACGCACAAGGCGGCGACGAGTCTCATTAAGAATGGCAACGTGACTGAAGGTTTGCTCAACATGGTTGAGATGGCGTTCCGTGCTTATGACCCATGCTTTGGATGCGCGACTCATTCTTTGCCAGGGCAAATGCCGCTGGAGATCACCATCCGCGATGTGGACGGGAATCCGGTTGAGGTGTTGAAGCAGTTCTGTTAAATAGTAGCAAGTTCAGATTTGAAGAGAAGCGGAGTTTCATCCGTATGAAAACATTAGTCGTTGGACTCGGTAATCCCATCCTGGGTGATGATGGTGTGGGTTGGAAAGTTGCTGAAAAAGTTTACCTGCAACTTTCGCCTGACCAATCCATTATCGTGGATTGTCTTTCGTTGGGTGGGATTAGCCTGATGGAGCATCTGATCGGTTATGACCGCGCCATCTTGATCGATGCATTTGCAGCGGATGAAGATCTTGGTTCGATCCACGTGATGAAGTTAAATGATATGCCCGATTATTCTGCGTACCACATTTCGAGTGCGCATGATACCTCACTGCAGAACGCGATCGAAATGGGACGATCTTTAGGCGCATATTTGCCTGAGGATATTATGGTGGTTGGAATTGCGACACACCGCATTTATGATTTTAGCGAGGCACTTTCGCCGCCAGTTGTGGAAGCAGTACCGCAAGCTGTGAAGATCGTACTCGAGCTGGTGCAGCAAAATGTAATGGCACGATGAAGAAGAAAGTCATCCGTAGGGGTGACTTTCTCCATTTGGATACAAACACTAAAGGGGGTACGTTAATAGTAGCGATGCATGAACTTTCTTTGACTCAGAACATCCTGGATGTGGCACTGCAAAAGGCGGGAGCTAAACGTATTGTGCGGGTAAATTTATTGATCGGGCAATTTTCGGATGAACGCGAAGAAGCGATCCGGTTTTACTGGGATGATTTGGCGAAGAATACGTCTGCATGTATGGCTGAGTTGAATTTTAATTGGGTGAATGCAGAGATGAAATGTTTGGATTGCGGTGCGGACTTTCAACCTGCAGATGAGACGACTGTGTGCCCGGTTTGTCAAAGTTATCGCTTGAGGTTATTAAGCGGTGATGATGTGAGGCTTGATAGTATTGAAGTGGAATAACCATGACAAAACATATATCTGTCACAGGTGTTGTGCAGGGAGTGGGGTTTCGTCCGTTTGTCTATGGTCTGGCTGCAAGGTTCGATCTGCATGGTTGGGTTTGTAATACATCAGGTGGGGTGGAGATCGTTGTTCAAGGTCAAAACTCAAAAGTTGAAAATTTTATCGCCAGTCTTAAAACCGAAGCGCCACCAATGGCAAAGATTGAATCTATTCAGGTGTTGCCTGATTCCTCCGCTGTTGAATATTCAACGTTCGACATTCGACCTTCAACTGCGATCGAGGGCGCCTATCAACCGATCTCGGCTGATGTGGCGATTTGTCCTGATTGCGAACGTGAGTTGTTCGATCCAGCAGACCGGCGTTACCTGTATCCCTTTATCAACTGTACCAATTGTGGACCGCGCTTCACGATCATCAAAGATATTCCATACGACCGTCCACAGACGACGATGGCAGATTTCGCGATGTGCCCGGATTGCCGCGCTGAATATGAAAACCCGCTGGACCGGCGTTTCCATGCGCAACCGATAGCCTGCCCCAAGTGCGGTCCGTTCGTTGAACTGCGGGCAATTCACGTCCGCTGTAAACCTGAACACTCCGCGGTCTCGAGTATTGAATATCGAGTCTCAGCCATTTTGAAGACGCGCCGCATGTTGCGCGCAGGCTGTATCGTAGCCATCAAAGGCATCGGTGGATTTCATCTGGCGTGTGACGCGACTAATCCTGTAGCGGTGAATGAATTACGCAAGCGCAAGGGACGTGGCGAAAAACCGTTTGCGCTGATGGCAGCCGATCTTGAAATGATCCAAGCGATCTGCGAAGTGAATCAGGCTGAACACGAACTATTGACCGGGTACGCGAAGCCGGTTGTGTTGCTACAAAGAAAAACGTTAAAGACTTTATTAAATGAGATAAGAGTCTGTGATGAGGTCGCGCCGCATCTGGATACGCTCGGCATGCTGTTACCGTATACACCGCTCCATCATCTCTTGTTAAATCAAACTGATCCAATATTAATGAGGGAGCCTGTCCCGCCCGTATTGGTCATGACCAGCGGTAACCTCAGTGAAGAGCCAATTGCCTCTGAGAATCTGGATGCGTTTCAAAGACTTTCACCGCTGGCAGATGCGTTCCTCTTGCACAATCGCGATATCCATGTAAGGTGTGATGACTCGGTGGTACAAGTCGAACGTCAAACATCCAGGGTTCGAACCCCGGCGACGATTTACCTCCGACGTTCACGTGGTTATGCCCCGTATCCTGTTCAACTCCCGTTTGAACTTAAGCCTACACTTGCCGTGGGCGGTGAACTCAAGAATACATTTTGTCTGGCACGCGATCGTTATGCATTTCTCAGTCATCATATTGGTGATATGGAGAACGTTGAAACCTATGAATCGTTTGAGCAGGGTGTGCAGTATCTTTCACACATCTTCCGGGTCCAGCCTGACATCATTGCATACGATCTGCATCCGAATTACTTCACCACGCAATATGCCCGACGTTCGACTTTCAACGTTCGACGCATTGGTGTGCAACATCATCACGCGCACATTGCCGCCTGCATGGCAGATAATCATTTGGATGACAGACGCCTAATCGGACTCGCCTTCGATGGAACTGGCTACGGTACCGACGGTGCGATCTGGGGTGGGGAAGTGTTACTCGCCTCTTACGCGGACTTTGAGCGGTTCGCACACCTTGAATATTTACCCCTCCCCGGAGCTGACTCGGCCATCCACCACCCCTGGCGCATCGCCGTTGGATATGCTCATGCGCTTGGCATTGAAATTGACGACCTGCCCTTCCTGCAAAATATAAATAAGCAAGCCCTTCAGATCATCAAACAACAAGTGGATAAGAAACTCAACGCACCGCTCACATCTTCGATGGGGCGCCTCTTTGATGCAGTGGCAAGCCTGATCGGAATCCGCAACGATGTTACGTATGAAGCGCAAGCCGCGATCGAGCTGGAAGCGATTTCAAAACCATATATTCCTTTTGCGAATCCGTATCCATATCCGTATCTAATTGACGAAACTTCAGGTGGAGGAATTATTCGTGTAAAAGAATTATTGACCGCCATCGCGAAAGACGTACGCAGGGATAAATCAATTGGTGTGATCGGCGCACGCTTCCATAGAACGATTGCCGCAATCGCAATTAATATTTGTAAACGAGCCTCTTCGAAAACAAGCCTGAACGAAGTCGCACTTTCAGGTGGTGTGTGGCAGAACCAGATTCTGCTGAACCTTGTCCGCAATGGACTAGAGGAGGCGGGCTTTGTTGTCTATTTCCATAAGCAAGTCCCAACCAATGACGGAGGGCTGGCTTTGGGACAGGCTGTGGCTGCTGACCATGTCATTGCAAGGAGCGAACGATAGTGAGCGCCGAAGCAATCTCCCTCACAATGTTGGGGATTGCTTCGGCGGGCTTCGCCCTCCTCGCAATGACGGAAAGAGAAACCTTATATGTGTCTGGCAATTCCTGGAAAAATAACTGCAATCTACCAAAAAGATTCCCTGCGCATGGCAAAAATTGACTTTGGCGGGATCGCCAAGGAAATCTGTCTTGCGTATACACCCGAGGCCGAGGTTGGGGACTATGCTCTGATTCATGTCGGTTTTGCGATCAGCTTAATGGATGAAGAAGAAGCACAGGAGACCTTGAAGTTGATTAAAGAAGTGGCTGAGTTTGAGAATGAAATATCTTGATGAATACCGTGACCCTGCCAAAGTAAAGTCTCTGCTCCGTGAGATCGAATCTATTGTGACGCGAGATTGGGTCATCATGGAAATCTGCGGTGGACAGACGCATGCATTTCTACAGCATGGTTTGGATGACATGCTGCCGCCGCAAATTGAATTGGTGCACGGACCGGGTTGTCCTGTTTGTGTCACGCCGCTGGAACAGATCGATAAAGCCATTGCGATCGCTTCGCAGCCCGATGTCATCTTTACATCGTATGGTGATATGCTGCGCGTGCCAGGTTCGTCGAAGGATCTGTTTGCTGTCCGCGCGAATGGGGGAGATGTGCGGGTGGTGTATTCGCCGTTGGAGGCCGTTCAAATAGCAGAGTCGAATCTTGATAAACAGGTTGTCTTTTTTGCGATCGGGTTTGAGACTACTGCGCCTGCCAATGCGATGGCGGTAATGCAGGCAAAGCATAAGAATATCCAAAACTTTTTCGTGCTGGTATCACACGTCCGCGTGCCGCCTGCGATGGAAGCGATTCTCAGTTCAAGCAAAAATCGCGTGCAGGCGTTTCTCGCAGCGGGACATGTCTGTGCGGTGATGGGCTTTCACGAGTATCCGCCGATCGCGGAGAAATATCATGTGCCAATCGTGGTCACCGGGTTTGAGCCGATCGATCTGTTGAACGGTCTACTAGCGGCGGTCAAACAACTCGAAGCGGGGCGTGCCGTGGCGGAGAATCAGTATCAGCGGGCTGTCCGGTTTGAGGGAAACGCGTCAGCTCAAAGGTCGCTGCGAAGCGTTTTTGAATCCGTTGACAGAAAATGGCGCGGCATTGGCGTCATCCCGCAGAGTGGTTGGGGCTTGAGTCCGGAATTTCAAATGTTCGATGCCGAAAAAAAATTCAATGTGGAAAATATTTTTACGCAAGAGTCGCCGCTGTGTATCGCGGGTGAAATTTTGCAGGGCTTGAAGAAGCCGTTGCAATGCTCTGCGTTTGGAAAAGAATGCACGCAGCAGACGCCGCTCGGCGCGCCGATGGTTTCTGCCGAGGGCGCGTGCGCGGCGTATTACAAATATCATCGGGATGTGGTGTATGGCTGAGTTTGATTTTGAAGGATATACGTGCCCTGTGCCGATCCGCCCAACGGACACGGTGGTGCTGGGTCACGGCTCGGGCGGGACCTTGAGCCGCGACTTGCTCAACCGACTCTTTCTGCCCGAATTAGGGAAAGCTGCACCGCGTGCATTGGATGATTCTGCAGTGGTGGTGATGGATGGTCAACGATACGCGATCACTACCGATTCACATGTGGTCTCGCCATTGTTTTTCCCCGGTGGTGATATCGGACGTCTCGCAATTTGTGGAACGGTGAATGACCTGGCGATGATCGGTGCGACTCCCATTGCATTGACTTGCGGATTTGTTTTGGAGGAGGGTTTGTCGTTTGATGTATTGCAGCGTGTGGTTGTTTCAATGAAAGAAGCTGCGCACGAAGCAGGGATTTATATCGCAGCGGGTGATACGAAAGTTGTGCAGAAGGGGAGTGCGGATAGATTGTTTATCAACACATCCGGGATCGGGAAAATAAATGAGGGTGTTAATATCTCTGGTGCGAATGCGAACGATGGCGATGTGATCATTATTTCGGGAACGATCGGAGATCATGGCATTGCTGTTTTATCGGCGCGCGAGAATTTGGGATTTGAAACGACGCTTGAAAGTGATGTCGCGCCACTAAATCATCTGGTAAAGGCAATGATCTCTGCCGGAGAAATCCGCGTTCTACGGGACCCCACGCGTGGCGGACTCGCAACGTCGCTGGTTGAAATTGCCGAGCAATCAAATGTGACAATTGAAATTGACGAACAATCTTTACCCGTCAAGCCCGCTGTTAAAGCCGCATGTGAAATGTTGGGATTTGATCCGTTGTATGTAGCAAATGAGGGGAAGCTGGCGGCGTTTGTGAAAGAAGCCGATACCGAAAAAGTTTTGGATGTGATGAAGAAAATGAAGTATGGCGCAGATGCTGCTGTGATTGGAAGAGTAATTGGGGCGGGAAAATCTCAGGTTCGAATGCGGACTGCAATTGGGGGAACGCGTTTAGTGGATATGCTGCCCGGTGAAATGTTGCCAAGGATTTGTTAAATGATGTAGGGGCGTAGCATTGCTGCGCCCCTACAATTCCAAACAAATTGTTTTACGCCGTCACCGTCTCGGTTGTTTCCACTTTCCCTCTTTCATGTTCAGCTTCAACCCGAGAGTGATCGACGACTCGTAGGTATTTAACGCCCAGCGAGAAGGCGGTTAGACCATAGGCAATGATCGCCGAACCAGCCAGGATCTCAATCAGTGAAGGAACATAATTTGCGTACGTGATCGCCTGGCCAGGCACAAATGGCATCACTACCATGAGACCTGCGATGTTCGTATCCCAGCGGAAGGCAACCACACCTGCGGCAACCAGGAATAATGCCAGCATACGCCAGAACGGATTCATACGGGTTTGTTTGTAGAGCAACAGGATCATCGGTATGATCATGCCCAGCAGCATTTCGCCGATCCAAAAGTTGAAAGCCAATGGACCTTTGGTCATCACATGCAAGCCTTCACTCCGACCGGGATCGTATGTATATGTTGTTGCCAATGCGTCCCACGCGCGGAAGTAGAAATACCCGATCAACAAATAACCGACGAATTGTGCAACACGTTCGATCAACGCATCATTTACTTTTGCCTTATTCGTCAGCCGGGCTGAGACCATCGATGCAAAGAGCGTGATCGAAATACCGCCGACGATGGCTGAGAACATGAACAACACCGACATTTCAGGTTTGAACCAGAACGGTCGTGCTTTAATCACACCATACATTGCGCCGAGCGAAGATTGGTGCAGACTTGAAAGTCCCAGACCGATGATCGCGAGAATGGGCGCATAATGATGAACACCGCTCATCAAGGATGCGATCTTTGGGAAGCGCTTGCGCAGCCATTCGAGGTTTGCGATGATGGGCATGGTTTCGAGCAGAAGCACGGTGAGATACAGGATCACACACATGGTCACTTCCCATAAAAGGGAATGCGTATTCCAGTAGACCATCGAATGCCAGAAGCGCTCGGGCTTGCCAATATCAAGGATGAGCGCTAGGGTTGCCATGGTATAGCCAATGAGACCTACAAATGTGGCGGTACGTGCGATGGGTTGATAGCGTTTCAACCCGAATAAGTAAACACCTGCACACAAACTGAAGGCGCCTGCACCCAGTGCGATGGACGAAAGATCGATCGCGATCCATAAGCCCCAGGGTACCAGGTCGGTCAGGTTGGTAATGACCAAACCTTTCCAGAAGACAAGGATACCCGCGACCGCTCCGGCAAGCAGGATGATGCCCATGACGGCGAGCCAGATCAACCAGGGCGTAATGACAAGTTTCTCACGTAAATTTTTAAACATGGCTACGCCTCCATCTTTTCAGCGACGGCTGGTATATAGTAGACGCGGGGTCCGGTGCCCAAATCTTCGCGCAAACGATAGGTTGGATTTTCCTTCAATGCCTTGCTCACATTCGACTCAGGATCATTGAGATCGCCGAAGAGACGTGCCCCAGTCGGGCAGACCACCACACACGCGGGTGTTGCGTCTGGATCCACACCAGGCTCCAAGCCCAGAGAGAGTCCACGGTCAATGCGTTGATAACAGAAGGAACATTTCTCCGGCACGCCGCGCGGACGTCGTTCCACTTCGGGTTCGCCCCATTCCGGTACAGCCGGATTAGCACCCTTGAATGCATCCCAATTGAAGGAACGTGCTTGATAGGGGCACGCCACTTCGCAATATCGACAGCCGATACAACGATCGTAATCCATCATCACGATGCCATCGGGTCGGTAATAGGAAGCCTTCACAGGGCATACTTCCACACACGGCGCCTTGGCGCAATGCATGCAGGGTCGTGGCAGGTAGACTTGATTATCGCCTGCCACACCCGCCTCAAGCACGGGATTCCATGTGATATCGGGAGCGACATCGTTGTGAGCGCGGCAAGCCATCACACAATATCCGCAACCGGTGCATTTATTCTGGTCAATCACCATTGCCCATTGACGCTCTCCTACAACGGCTTCAGAGGCATTCGCCTTCTTCACCATCTGCAAGGCAATCACTGTCGCGGCCGCTGTGCCAGCTACTTTTAGTGCATCACGTCGGGATAAAGTCTTATCACTCATTTTTGTCTCCTTTGGAAAGATGACGGTAAGCTCGTTCCAACCATGGTGAAAGTACCATGCCAAATGCAATACCAACCACACTTGCCATCGTGGCAAACCCAAGCGGGCTGATCGGTGCAGGTTCATTACTAACTGGGGGTACTGCGGATACTACAGGAGATGGTGCAGGCGTGGGGGTTCCACCAGCTTCTTCGACTTTGATAGCGGCAGCCGCAACTGCCTGACCAGGCGCATGCATTTGATCGGCGTGACATTTATTGCATGTATCGAGGGATGGCAGGAAGCTGTGATCGGGAGCTGCATGAGCCGCGCCAAAGTCCTCGTTCTTATCACCTACATTGAATCCAAGGTGGCAGTTGACACAGGTGACACCAACCTCAGCGTGTTTGGAGGTGGGGAAGTTCTGCATCGCATCTTTATGGCAGTTCTCGCATAGTGCTGATGCATCTTTATTTGCTACAAAAGTGGTCCCTGCAACGGTCTTCATCCCAGCCGTGTGTGGGTCATGGCAAACTACACAATCCATACCGCGTTGATAATGCGTGCTGAGCTTCCAATTATCGGTGGAAAAACGCGAATCGCTGTGACATTTTCCGCACAGATCTGGAGATGTATCAACTGGCATGGTTTCTTTCGGATGATTTGCCGGAATTGGATTATGGCACGATGCGCAATTCACACCTTCAGCAGAAGACTTGCCTGTGGCAGGGTCATAGTCAGTTGAATGGCAGACGAGACAAGCACCAGGCTTTCCTTGCTTATTCCATTCTGCTGAGAAGATCGGGTCAGTCATGGCATGTCCATGCGGACCATTTTGCCATGTAGCCTCAATATCATCATGGCAGGTCGTGCAATTGTCGTAGGTGATATTGTTGGTAGGGGGTGGTGGAGTGGTGCCGCCATCTTGGGCATTAGCAATGAAGAACGTTGCGCTTGCAAAAACAAACGCAAACGTCAACGCTATCAATAGGTGTTCGATTCGAGATTTCATGTTTTAGATCCTCCTGGGTTCAGTTTTTAAAGCTGGCATCGGCGCTTCGGTAAATATTTCGCACGAGAGACATTCCTCGCGCAGATACCCGTTGGGCAAACGTTTCGCCTGCCAGCATGGCAGTGTAGATTGATAGGCAACACAGTTTTCGAGTTGCTCAGGTGGGCAATTTTTGATCTTCCAACATTCCACAGTTTGCACATCAGCCTGCGGAAGTTCAGCTTCAGCCTGCCAGCGCGCATCCAGTTTGCGGAGGAAGAAGATCAATAGGGCGGTAAATGCAATCGGTATGGCAAGCCGGATGAGCAAGCCTGCGATCACAACAAGGATTGAAGTGATGGTTTCCATTTATTCCTCACGTCCGAAGCCAGTAATTTTTTTCGCGGCGTTGAACCCACTCTCCGAGAGTGAATAGGATTGCGACCGGGATCAGTACGCGAACGACGAGAATGATGGTAAGTGCGATTATGTTCATGATATTCTCCTTTCTTTTAGCTATGCCCAGTGTATGCGAGATGGCTGTGAAAAGAAATCGGGTGAACGAATAATCTTTGGGATGGACGAATCAGCCCAAGGCTGAGGTTGATCCGTGGGTCTAAATCCGAATCTTGCCCCAGACCTGGCTCTGGACCCCATCCGCGATTTGGGGTGTTTTCCCCATTCCTTCGTAATTCGGATGTTCTTGGTTTAATTGAGTACTTTTGTCATTTGGACGCGTGACATCTGTTCTTAGTGAAAAATGCCCATTTTGGATATATTAAGACAGTATTAAGGCTTCTGAAGGTAAAATTAATTGAGGAGGTGTAAATCGGCACCCAGTATTTTTAGAGCCTTCTCTGTAATAGTAAGAAACCCAAAGTAAAGGAGAAATGTATGTCACTTAAGAAAAGTTTAGCCCTGCTCGGTACGCTCATCCTGCTG
>Ga0137438_1000041_pt1 | contig 16943 bp, 17 predicted proteins | sample EasRivERMGT157_2_FD_102327 | JGI IMG/M metagenome (GOLD analysis project Ga0137438, IMG submission 102327) | Soil microbial communities from meander-bound floodplain in the East River, Colorado, USA - East River MetaG ERMGT157_2 | ecosystem: Environmental > Terrestrial > Soil > Floodplain ... | reverse complement strand
GCTCCGCATGCAGCGCGTCGTACACCGGCAGCACGGCGCCGCCGGGATAACCGAAAATCGTATCTACGCCCAGTTCAACCAGCGTATCGAGCAGCGCCTTCGCGCCCGTGACGGCGACGTGACTCGCTCCTCTCGGTGCGGGGCTGGGCAGGGTGTCCGGAATGGCGAGGTTGCTCATGCATGCATCGTACGCGGCGGATTATAGAAAAGGCATCTTATTTTCTGATTAAATGGGCTATTATCAGAATAATTTCCTACCAAACAGGCAATATAAAGAATGTCTGTCGATAAGTTCGATCTGGCGATCCTGAAAGTGCTGCAGGAGGATGCCCGCGCCAGCCTGCAGGTGATCAGCGAACGCGTGGGGCTGTCTTCGACTCCTTGCTGGGCGCGGATCAAGCGGATGGAGAGCGAGGGCGTAATCCAGGGATACACGGTGCGCGTCGATCCGCACTCGATCGGACTCTCCGAAACGGTGATCGTGCAGGTCACGCTGGAGAGCCATACGGATGAAACGCTGTACGACTTCGGCAAGATGCTGGAGCAGATTCCGGAGGTGATGGAGGCCTACCTGGTGTCCGGCGACTATGACTACTACATCCGCATTGCCGTAAAGGACACCCGCGACTACGAGCGACTGCTGCGCGAACGCCTGTACCGGATTCCAGGCATACGGCACAGCAAGTCGAGCTTCGTGCTGCGTACGCTGAAGGAAAGCCTGATACCTTTGTCGGCGGCGCCTGCCGCGGCCGCCGTCGAAGGGCCACTCAAGCCGAGAAGAAAGCGATCTCCGAAGCGCAAACCGTAAATGAGCACGAAAACTTCCCGTTTAGTCGACGCCATCGGGCGCGTGCATGCATTGGCGCGAACCGATGCCCGCATCGTCAGCCTCGTTCCCAGCGTCACCGAATTGCTGTTTGCACTTGGAATAGGGGATCGGCTGGTTGGCCGCACCGGTTTCTGCATCCATCCTAAAGACAGCGTCAAGACAGTGCCGAAGGTCGGCGGCACCAAGAGCGTGGACATCGACGCGATTCGCGACCTCGAACCGACGCACCTGATCGTGAACATCGACGAGAACGAAAAGACCACGGTCGAGCAGCTCGCGAACTTCGTGCCAAACGTGATCGTGACCCATCCGCTCGGGCCGCTCGACAATCTGCCTTTGTATCGTCTGCTGGGCGGAATCTTCGGGCGGCAAGAGCGCGCTGAAGAACTCTGCGCGCAATTCCGGACGGCTTACGACAAGTCGGTTGCCGCGTGCACGCACTTGCCACGCGAGGCGGTTCTGTACCTGATCTGGAAGTCGCCGTGGATGACGGTCTCACGCGACACCTATGTGTCGCGAACGCTGGCCGCGGTCGGCTGGGATACGGTCGAAATCGAAAGCAAGGATCGCTATCCGAAGATCGAGCTCACGCCCGAACTCGCGTCGCGCGTGGATCGCGTCCTGCTTTCCTCGGAACCTTACGCGTTCCGCGAACGCCATCTCGACGAGATCCGTCAAACGCTGGCGGCAGCCGACCACCTTTTCGTACCGACGGCTCTCGAGGAGGTCGACTCACCGGCCAAGGTATCGCTGATCGATGGAGAAATGACGTCCTGGTACGGAAGCCGCGCCATCGAGGGCATGAATTATCTGTCCCGGTTGCGCACCGGGTGAGGGCGGACTCGCCGCTCGCTTACTCAAGAAAAACGCTTTCACCGCAAAGGACGCAAAGGACGCGAAGGAAAGACGGAAGAATTGAAATACGCGAGAACTTGCTGGTGAATTTCGTCGAGTTGAACGTCAACGCACTTCAGTTTGCACCATGGCAAAAGCTTCGACGATTAACCCCACTCTTGTTTCCTTCGCGTCCTTCGCGTCCTTTGCGGTGAGGCTTGCTTTGACGGACGATGTTCAAGACCCTGCTAATCCAGCGTAATGAACAGGGACTTCCTTGGCTTTCCCGCCACGGCCCGGCTGATATGCCCCTGTCCGGTCGTGTCTTCGGCGAGCAGGACGTCGCCGCTGCGCAGAATGCGTTTGGTCCCGTCGCCCACTTCGATTTCCACCTCGCCCTCCAGATTCACCACATATTGCCGCCGGGGTGCGGTATGAAAGTCATAGTTATAGTCCCCGCCGGTCTCGCGGAACACGATGCCGGTGGCTTTCATCAACTCGGACAGGAACCCGACCTTTCCCGTGCTTTTCAGCGGGATCTGCACATCCTCGAAATGCGACCGGTTATCCGCTCCGGTAAAGATGCGCACGATGGTCATGGTTCTCCCGCCGGTATCATCGGCGATGGCTTCAGATTGCATGGTGATTGCGCTCCCTATTACCAACGTGGATAGCATTGCGACCGCGAGTCTGCTCGACCTTATTGTTTGTGACATGACGGCTCCCCGAACAGGACAGATTACAAGGGTTTCTTTCTGGATTTGCCTGGCGCGGCCTATCGGGCCAGCGCCCTCTCCGGCGCCGGCGCGAACAGCTTTTCCATCTCGCGCCTGATTTTGACCGCATAGCTGGTTTCGTCGACCGTTACATCGGTCCAGCGCACCGGTTGGCCGGCGGCAACCGGTTTGAGCAGCTTCACGTTGTGCGCGAGGCCGAGCGATAACGCGCCTATTTTCAGCGATGCCTCCGCCGGCATGAGCTTGCCGACCACCGTGTAACCGCCTTCGCCGTCGAGGATCTCACCGGATTTCAGATCGCGTTTCGCGGTTGCGACCACGTCGGCGCGGAATCCAGTGGGGCAGCCGGTCGACTCGCCCCGTAATCCCACGGACGCCACGGAGATGCCCACTTCCAGTCCGATCAGATGCCAGCGCTTGTACAGGCAGGCATAGCGTCCCGAAGAGTCGGTGCGCACCATGTATTCCTTGAAGCAGTTGCGGATGTATTCGGTTTCGCCTTCGAACACCACGAACACCCCGAAGCGAATGTCGTAGGGAATGACCCGCCCGTCGGTCTCGAGCGACGAGATCACTTCGACCTGCCCCTTGTGATGCAGATGCCCGCCTTCCGCAATCGGGCGCATCACGTTGGGGATGTCGTCGACGCTCGCGGGCGGAAACAGCAATCCGTAAGGCGCGGGTGTGAGCCCGGTCGCATTGCACACGGCGGTGCTTTCGATCGCCGGCTTCGAACCATCGAGGAAGGAATTGAACATTTTCGGATTCAGGCCGCCCGTCTTTGCCTGCTCGGGCGTCAGGCCGTAGTAGCCCCACACCGTTTCCGGCGTCGATTGCGCGAAGTGCGGCAACCACTTGTGGCCCCGGCCCGCGGCAACCACGTTGAAGCCGGACGTGCGCGCCCAGTCGACGAGATCGCAAATGAGCGCCGGCTGGTCGCCATAGGCCAGGCTGTAGACCACGCCTGCTTCCCTGGCGCGGCGCGCCAGCAGCGGCCCGCACATGGCGTCCGCCTCCACGGTGACCATCACCACGTGCTTGCCATGTTTGAATGCAGCAAGCGCGTGTTCGACCGCGGCAATCGGATTGCCCGTGGCTTCGACGATGATATCGATCAGCGGATGCGCAATGAGCGCTTCCCAGTCGTCGCCCACATGCGTCAGCCCGGAGGAAAACGCCGCGTCCAGCGATGCCGCGGCGTAGCGCTCCGCATTCCAGCCGACCCGCTGCAGGTTGGTTTTCGCATTTGCAGGCGACAAATCCGCGATGCCGGCAAGGTGCAGGCCCGGGGTCTTGGGCACTTGCGCCAGATACATGGCGCCGAATTTTCCGGCGCCGACCAGGCCGACGCGCAGTCGCCTGCCCTGCGCTTCGCGCTCACGAAGTTTGGCGTAAAGATTCATCGCTCGGTTCCCTGAACTGTCTGACGACAGCTCACGCCGCGAGCGGCTTGAGCGCTTCCTCGGGCGTGCCGTCTTTCCACGGCAGTGGCACGTCGTAGTCCTTCACCAGGCAATCATCGGGCAGGCACTCGATCGGCGTGAAGTCGCGGTGCGCGATGTATTCCGGGCGCTTGAAACGCCGGATGTGGTTGGAAACCGCGCACAGGCTCAGATACACGTTGATGCGGTCCCACGGCGACAGGTTGCAGTTCGACGCATGCACCAGGCAGGAGTGGAACAGAATCATCGAGCCGGCCGGGCCCTTCGGCGCGACGATGCCGCCGCGTTCGACCAGCTTGCGGATGGTGTCGTGATTGATGGTCCACAACGGGTAGCTGGTGGTCGACGTGTCGTGCTGCGCGTCCAGCACGCCCAGCTTGTGGCTGCCGGGAATGAACATCAGCGGCCCGTTGAACTCATTGACTTCGCCAAGGAAGATAGCCACGTTCATCGCGCGCGGCTCGGGCATCTGATCGTCGTTCTTCCAGGTGCCGTAGTCCTGATGCCACTGCCAGACGTCGCCATCGAAGGCCAGCTTGCCGTTGACCTTGAACTGATGCATGTACACGGCTTCGCCGAAGAGTTGCCGGATGGGCTCGACCATGCGCGGATGGCGTGCGAGTTTCGCGAACTGGCGGTTGTACATGTGCGCGGCGAAGTTGGTGCGCACCGCATCGCTGCCTTTTTCGCGGACATTCTCGGCGCGGCGCTGGGCGTAAAGCGCGGGAACTTCATTCAGGAGGACTTTGACCTCCTCGGGCGTAAACAGACTCGGGAAAAAAAGATACCCGTCGCGGTCGAACTGTTCTCTTTGTTCTGTGCTGAGTTTCATCCGGTTTCTCCTTCGGTCGCTAACCACCTTGTCTGCTCGAGCGTACTCGCGGCTTTGCCTCTTTCTCCTTTTGCGGAGGGAGTGCATCGAGGCGCAGGCTGGCGTAGCTGCCCGGCGCATCCTCGATTATCTTCAGCTTGCCGCCGGCGGTGCGCGCCGGAATCTTTTCGCCGCCGAAGCCGGCGATCCATGCACTCCAGTCGGTCCACCAGGACCCCGGATGCTTCTCGGCGGTGGCGAGCCATTCGTCCGCATTGTCGTACAGCTTCCCGTTGGTCCAGTACCAGTATTTGTTTGCCGATGGCGGGTTGACAATGCCGGCAATATGACCCGATCCGCCGAGGGTAAACCGTACCGGGCCGTTCAATAATTGCGCGCCGAGATAGGTCGTCTTCCACGGGGCGATATGGTCTTCGATGGTGGAAATGAAATAGGCAGGAATGTCTATCTTCGACAGGTCTATCGCCTCTCCCGCAAGCGTGATGCCGCCGGGTTCGCGCAATTTGTTCTTGAGGTACATGTTGCGCAGATAGAACGTATGCATCTTTGCCGGCATGCGGGTCGCGTCCGAATTCCAGTACAGCAGGTCGAACGGAAACGGCTCCTTGCCCAGCAGATAGTTGTTGACCACGAAGGACCAGATCAGATCGTTGGCGCGCAGCATATTGAAGGTCGACGCCATCTCGGAGCCCTCCAGGTAGCCTCGCTCCGCCATTTTCTTTTCCAGGCTGTTGACCGCCGCCTCGTCGACGAACACGCCCAGCTCGCCGGGTTCCGAGAAATCGATCAGCGTGGTGAAGAAGGTCACGCTTTTCACCCGGCGCTCGCCTTTTGCCGCCATCCACGCCAGCAGGGCCGCAGTGAGCGTGCCGCCGAGGCAATAGCCGATCATGTTGATCTCGTGCTCGCCAGTCGCTTGTTCTATTGCGTTGAACGCGGCGTACGGACCCTCCAGCAGATAGTCGTCGAAGGTCTTGTTGGCAAGCTTTTCGTCAGGGTTCACCCAGGAAATCACGAATACCGTGATGCCCTGGTCCAGCGCAAAGCGGATGAAGGAATTCTTCTGCCGCAGGTCGAGTATGTAATATTTGTTGATCCAGGGCGGCACGATCAGCAGCGGAGTCTTGCAGACCTCGCTCGTGGTCGGCTGATACTGGATCAGCTGCATCAGGTCATTCTGGAATACCACCTTGCCGGGCGTGCTGGCGACGTTCTCACCCATCTTGAATGCTTTGGGGTCGGTCATGCTGATCGCCAGCTTGCCGTCGCCGCGATCGATGTCCTGCAGAAGATTATTGAGCCCATCGAGCAGATTCCTGCCACCGGTCTCGATCGTGGCCTTGAGCACCTCTGGATTGGTCAGCACGAAATTGGTCGGCGCGAGCGCGTCGATATACTGTCGGGTGAAAAACTTCACCTTGCGAGCGGTCTGGGGATCGAGTCCTTCGACCTCCGATACCGATTTCTGGATATTTTGCGCGGCGATCAGATACGACTGCCTGATGTAATCGAACACCAGGTTGTTTTCCCACAACTCGCCCTTGAAACGATTGTCCGAAGTGCCTGGTGCCGCCACCGCCTCCCGGCCCGAGGCCTTGAGCACAGTGCTCTGCCAGAGGTTGAAATAGTCCTGCCACATGCGCATCGACATCTCCGCCAGCTTGAACGGATCGCTCATCAGCTTGCCTGCGAGCTCGGAGAAGGCTTTACCGACACCGAGCTCGTCGGTGGGCTCCCCGCCGGTGTGCCTGGCCTGCTCGGCCAAGTGGGTCTCGACCAGATGTTTGCTGCGCAGCGCAATTTCCGCGAAGACACGCGCGACGTCGGCCGGATCTGTGGATTGGGCGGGTTTTTCTTGGGTCATATGCCTAACCTAGGGCGAAGTTCGAAACAGTGCAAGCACGATGATGATTCAGGCCGCCTGCGCATTGTAACTCTTGAATTTTTCCAGGACGACGGTCATCTCCTCATCGGACAGGACGTTGGGCTTGCCGATCTGCAAGGCGCGCCAGTACTGCTCGCACAATGCTTCGACCTCGACGGCCAGCGCCAGCGCGCTCTGGAGGTGCACGCCGGTTGCAATCATGCCGTGGTTCGCCAGCAGACAGGCCTTGCGACCGTCCAGCGCCTTGAGCGCATTGTCGGATAGCGTTTGCGTGCCGAAGGTAGCGTAAGGCGCGCAGCGTATGCTGTTGCCGCCGGCCACCGCCACCATGTAGTGGAAAGCCGGCACGGCCATGTCCAGACAGGCCAGCGTGGTTGCAAAGCTCGAGTGCGCGTGGACCACGGCGTTGACTTCCCTCTTGCGTCGATAGATATCGAAATGGAAACGCCATTCGGAAGACGGCCGGCGCTTTCCCTTTGCCCTCGCCGCCGCATCGATGAAGACGACATCGCCGGGCTTTGTGTCTTCGTAAGGCAATCCCGATGGCGTTACCAGAAAGCCGCTTTTCCAGCGCGCGCTGACATTGCCCGACTTGCCACGATTGATACCCAGAGAGTTCATCCGCAATGCGGTTGCGATGATCTGCTTCCTGAGTTGCAGTTCGGTCATGCTCAGGCGACCTTCTTCCGATAAAGGTCGTCGAGGCCCTTGCGGTTTGCCGGCGCGATGCCACGGTCGGTGATGATCGCGGTCACCAGCCGCGCAGGCGTGACATCAAAGGCTGGATTGGCGGCGCGCGTCCCGTCCGGCGCAATCCGCGCGTGCGCGATGCGATTGTCGGCGTCCATCGCCTGCATCGTCGTCACTTCTGCGCCACTGCGCTCTTCGATCGGAATTTCCTTCAAAGCGTCGCCGATGTCCCAGTCGATCGTCGGTGTGGGAACGGCAGCGTAGAACGGAACAGCGCAATCCTTCGCGGCAAGCGCTTTGAGGTAGGTGCCGATCTTGTTGCACACGTCTCCCGTCGCGGTGACGCGATCGGCGCCGACGATCACCAGATCCACCTGCCCGCGCTGCATCAGATGTCCGCCGGCGTTGTCAGTGATCAGCGTGTTCGGCACGCCGTGCTGGGACAACTCCCACGCGGTCAGCAGCCCCTGGTTGCGCGGCCGGGTTTCGTCGACCCAGACATGCACGGCAATGCCCGCCTCGTGCGCGAGATAGATCGGCGCCAGCGCGGTACCGACGTCCACGGTCGCGAGCCAGCCCGCGTTGCAATGCGTCAGCACATTCACGCTGCCCTTTTTGTCCGCGACGCGGCGAAGCACTGCCAGCCCATGGTGGCCGATCGAAAGATTGAAGGCGATGTCCTCGTCCGCTATTTTCTCGGCTTCCACCCAGGCCGTTTCGGCGCGAGCCGCAGGCGGGATCGTTTGCATCCGTCGGGTCATGCGCTCGATCGCCCAACGCAGGTTTACCGCGGTGGGACGCGCGTTGCCGAGCAACTGCCCAGCAAGCTGTAAGTTGGCGTCGGAAGCATCGGCCGACATCGCCAGCGCTATCCCATAAGCAGCGGTCGCGCCGATCAGCGGCGCACCCCGCACTTGCATCGAACGGATCGCATGGGCGATTTCATCGCATCCGGAAAACCGCAGCGTGCGGAATTCGAAAGGCAAACGCGTCTGGTCGATGATGGCAACGCGGTCCGCTTCACGCCACACGCTGCGGTACGAAACGCCGGCGACTTTCATTTTCTCTGCCGGATGAAGCGGAAGATTCCATCCGCATCGCGGGATCGCGAAAGCTTTCCCTGAAGCCAGAGGTAATTAAGATGCGCGATCGATTCGCCCATGGCGAAAAATGTCTGGTGCGTGTCCAGCTCGCGCCGGAACAGCACCGGAAGCAGGTCCGTCGCCGAACGGGGTTGCGAACAGGCATCCAACACCTCCGCCAGACGATCGCGATGATGGTCATGCAGCATCTGCACGCGGTGGCGCGCGCCACGGAAGGGAAGGCCGTGTGACGGAAGCACCAGCGTATCGGCGGGAAGTTCGGCGAAGCGATCGATTGACCGCAGGAACAGCCTGAGCGGATCGCTCTCCGGCTTGCTGGGCCAGACACTGATGTTGGTGCTGATTTTCGGCAGGAGCATGTCGCCCGAAATGAGCACGCCGAGCGACTTGCAGTAGAGCGCAGCGTGCTCGGGAGCATGGCCGTAACCGATGATCACGCGCCACGCATTGCCGCCGATCTCGATTTCGTCGCCGTCCAGCATGCGCACGAAGCGGGTTGGCGGTTCTGCCACGACTTTGCGGTACGAGTTACCCCGCGCGGAGACGCCCGACACGCGTTCCGCGTCGAGGCCGTGTTCCGAAAACAGCGCGGCGGTCGCATCCGACCCGAATCCGGCCAGCGTCTGGTATTGCGCGTGCGCGGTCAGGTATTCGGTCTCGGTCATCCATAGTGGCGCGCCGAAGCGCTGGGTCAGCCATCCGGCGTTGCCGAAATGGTCGGGATGGAAATGCGTCACCAGCACGCGCGTGAGTCCCGAACCGCCAACGACTTCGGCGAAGATCCTCTCCCAATGGGCGCGCGTATCGTCGAGGCCGATGCCGCAGTCCACCGCGGTCCACCCTTCTGCGTCGCGCAACAGCCAGAGATTGATGTGATTCAGCGCGAACGGCAGCGGCATGCGCAGCCAGTAGAGTCCGGGCGCTACCTCGCAAACGCTGCCGGCAATGGGCGGCTGCGCGAAGGGGAAACTCATCGGGTCGGCAAGGTCGACGGCTGCCGGAAGAACGGATGTCTGCATGGACTGATACCAATGAAAGGAAGGGCCGCGCTATAGTTGGATTCTACTTGACGCTTACGTAAACTGCCGCACCCATGATCGACGCTACTTACACCATTACGGAACTCGCACGCGAATTCGGCCTCACCACCCGCGCGATCCGTTTCTACGAAGACCACGGCTTGATTGCCCCGACGCGCGTGGGCCGAAACCGGGTCTACGGCAATCGCGACAAGGTGCGCCTGAAACTCACGTTGCGGGGGAAACGGTTGGGATTGTCGTTGTCCGAAATCCGTGAATTGATTGACATGTATGACGCGGCCAAGGACGAGCGCGCCCAAGTTGAGCGTCTCCAGCAGGTACTGCGCAAACGGCGCAGCATTCTCGAGCAGCAACGCGAGGATATCGAAGTCGTGTTGGGTGAAATTGCCGCGTTCGAAGAGCAGTGCCGCAATTTTCTGGATGGAAGCGGAAAAGCCCTGCCTCAGAAGTCGAAGATGGCCGGAAAACGGCATATAAACACTTGATTTTAATAATTTGCTGCGCAGCAATTATCGGAAATTGAATGTATCGATCGACGGATCTCCATGAGCCATATTTGAAGGTGTTAACGGGCTGATCGGCAACGCTTAATCTGCCGAATGCAAGGATTGGTTGACGTTGACGTAAACGTTAATTAAAGTCGGCCCTCAACGGAGGTCATATGCCCGGCTTCGAGCCCAGAAATCCCGCCTACGCGGAGCGCGTTCAATCGAGCTTCGACCGTCAGCAGATTATGGCTCTGCTCGGCGCGAAACTGACCCGGCTGGCGCCGGGCGAATGCGAAATCCAGCTCCCGTTCAAACCCGAGTTAACCCAGCAGCACGGCTATTTTCACGGCGGCATCATCGGTACCATCGCAGATTCGGCGGGCGGCTACGCGGGGTTCACGCTGATGCCCGAGGAGTCGAGCGTGCTGACGGTCGAATACAAGATGAATCTGCTGGCGCCCGGTGATGGCGAGCTCCTGATAGCGCGCGGGCGCGTCTTGAAGGCGGGGCGCACCTTGGTGATTTCGCAAGTCGACGCATTTGTAGTGAAGGGCGGACGCGAAACGTTGTGCGCCACGCTGCTGCAGACCCTGATGACCATGCGCGGGAGGCCAGATCCATGAACAGTCCGGAGAAACCAGCGATGGCTTCCTTCCCCACGCTTGATTTCGATCTCGGGCAGGACATCGAGATGCTGCGCGACACCGTGCAGAACTTCGCGGCGCACGAGATCGCGCCGCGCGCCGCGCAAACAGACCAGCGCAACGAATTCCCGATGGACCTGTGGCGCAAGCTGGGTGACCTGGGCCTGCTCGGCATTACCGTCGGGGAAGAATACGGCGGCACCGGCATGGGTTACCTGGCCCATGTGGTGGCCATGGAAGAGATCTCGCGTGCCTCGGCCGCGGTCGGGCTGTCCTACGGCGCGCATTCCAACCTGTGCGTGAACCAGATCAACCGCAACGGCACCGAGGCGCAGAAGCGCAATTATCTTCCCCGGCTGATTTCCGGCGAGCATGTCGGCGCTCTGGCAATGAGCGAGCCGAATTCCGGTTCGGACGTGGTCAGAATGAAGCTGCGCGCCGACAGGCGCGGCGATTGCTACGTGCTCAACGGCAACAAGATGTGGATCACGAACGGACCGGACGCCCACGTGCTGGTGGTTTACGCGAAGACCGATGTCGCCGCCGGGCCTAAAGGCATCAGCGCATTCCTGATCGAGAAAGCCTTCAAAGGCTTTTCCACGGCGCAGAAACTCGAAAAGCTCGGCATGCGCGGTTCGAATACCTGCGAACTGGTATTCCGTGATTGTGAAGTGCCGGCGGAAAACGTGCTTGGTGAAGTGAACCGCGGCGTGCAGGTGCTGATGAGCGGACTGGACTACGAGCGCGCCGTGCTTTCCGGCGGACCGCTGGGCATCATGCAGGCGTGCATGGATGTCGTCATGCCCTACCTGCACCAGCGCGAGCAGTTTGGCCAGCCGATCGGCGAGTTCCAGCTCATGCAGGGCAAGGTCGCCGACATGTATACGACGATGAATGCGTGCAAGGCCTATGTCTATGCAGTGGCGAAAGCCTGTGACCGCGGCCGCACCACCCGCAAGGATGCTGCGGGCGCCATTCTGTACGCGGCGGAGAAAGCGACCTGGATGGCGGGCGAAGCGATCCAGGCGCTCGGCGGCAACGGCTACATCAACGAATACGCGACAGGGCGGCTGTGGCGGGATGCGAAGCTGTATGAAATCGGCGCCGGCACTTCGGAAATCCGCCGAATGCTCATAGGCCGCGAACTTTTCAAAGAAACCTCATAACGTGTTCACCGCAGAGGCGCAGAGAACGCAGAGGGAACCCGGAAACAAAGAAATGGATTTACTCACTATGTGCGTAACCAGTTATCGAACTCATTGCGATTGCCGCGGTACCGTCGTGATCGCTCCCATACAGTTTTTGCTTTCCTCTGCGTCCTCTGCGCCTCTGCGGTGAGAATTTGCTTTCGATGACGACAGTCACGGCACAGACGCAGCAGGATCTCGCGTTTGTCATCGCGCAAGGCACGCTCGACGGTTTCAACCGCCACTACCGCCTGTTCCGCGAAACCAGTCGCTATGCGAAATCCTTGTTCGAGGCGGGACAATGGACGGAAATCCAGCGCATCTCGCGCGAGCGCATCCAGTTCTACGATCGCCGTGTCACCGAAACGGTCGAATACCTGCAGCGGCGCTTCAACACCGATCAGCTCCCCGATGCGATCTGGCAGCAGGTGAAACTTCACTACACCGGACTGCTGACCAATCACAAGCAGCCTGAGTTGGCCGAAAGCTTCTTCAATTCGGTGAGCTGCCGCATTCTGCATCGCAATTACTATCACAACGATTTTCTGTTTGTGCGTCCCGCGCTATCAACCGAGCACATCGATTCCGACCCGCCAACGTATCGAAGCTACTACCCATCCCGGCAGGGCCTGCGCGCAACCATCGCACGAGTCCTGCGCGACTTCGGTTTGCGCAATCCGTTCAGGGATCTGAGCCGAGATACACGCTGGCTCCTGCGCGCGGTGCGCGCGCACCTCGGGCGACCGATCGTGCTGGAAGCCAATCACCAGATCCAGGTGCTCGCGTCGCCCTTTTTCCGCAACAAGGGGGCATACCTGATCGGCAAGATCGTCAACGGTAACCGCGAAGTCCCGTTCGCGATCGCGATCCTGCGCAATGGCGACGGCAGCATTTACCTCGATACGATACTGCTCGACGGTGAACATCTGGCCATCCTGTTCGGATTCAGCCGCGCCTATTTCATGGTGGATATGGAAGTGCCGTCGGGCTACGTTGAATTTCTGAAGGGCCTGCTGCCCAACAAGCCTGCAGCGGAAATCTACACCGTGCTCGGCCTGCAGAAGCACGGCAAGACGCTCTTCTACCGCGATTTCCTGCATCACCTCAAACATTCCGGCGACAATTTCGTGGCCGCGCCGGGCATACGCGGACTGGTCATGCTGGTGTTCACGCTGCCTTCCTATCCGTACGTGTTCAAGGTTATCAAGGACGTCATCTCGCCGCCGAAGGACACAACGCGCCAGCAGGTCAAGGACAAGTATCTGCTGGTCAAATATCACGACCGGGTCGGGCGCATGGCCGACACGCTCGAGTATGCGGAAGTGGCGTTCCCGAAGGAGCGTTTTGCGGCGGAGTTGCTGGAGGAACTGCGGCGCCTGGCGCCATCCGTGATCGAGGAAGAAGGCGACACGCTGATCGTGAAACATCTGTACATCGAGCGCCGCATGGTTCCGCTGAACATGTACCTGGACGACGCCAGCGACGACAAGCTGGTTCATGCGGTCCACGAGTACGGCGATGCGATCCGGCAACTCGCCGCGGCGAACATCTTTCCCGGCGACATGTTGTTCAAGAATTTCGGCGTGACGCGCTTCGGCCGCGTCGTGTTCTACGACTACGACGAAATCGCATACATGACGGAATGCAACTTTCGCCGCATGCCGCAGCCGCGCACGCCGGAGGATGAGATCGCCGCCGAACCCTGGTACCCGGTCGGCGCCGAGGACATCTTTCCGGAGGAGTTCGCCGCTTTCCTGCTGGGCGATCCCCGTGTGCGGCATGCGTTTCTCGAACGTCATCGGGAACTGCTCGATGCCGATTTCTGGACGGCAACGCAGCGCCGCATCGCGGCAGGGCATGTCGAAGATGTATTTCCCTATCCCGAAACGCTGCGCTTCCGCAATCGATTCTCCGGCCGTTCGATGCAAACAAATTGAACCGCCAAGGATTCACTTCAATACCCCCTTGAGGGGTACGCGAAGGTACGCGAAGGAAACGCAGAGGCTAACCAATAGAATGAACACATGACGCAAGAATTACGCAACCTGGAGCATTGGTTTGCCTGATCTTCCATTACGTACCTTTGCGTTGATAGTTTTGTTGTTCGAGGAGGAAATATGATTAACGATCCGATAGTAATTGTTTCCGTCGCGCGCACCCCGATGGGGGCGCTGCAGGGCGAACTGAAGGACTTCGCAGCGCCGCAACTTGGTGCCGCTGCAATCCGCGCCGCAGTAGAGCGCGCCGGCATGAAACCGGAGCAGGTGCAGGAGGTCATCATGGGCTGCGTGCTGCCGGCCGGTCAGGGTCAGGCGCCGGCCCGGCAGGCGTCCCTCGGCGCCGGACTGGCGCTGTCCGCGGGCTGTACGACTGTCAACAAGATGTGCGGTTCGGGCATGAAAGCGGCCATGTTCGCCAGCGACCTGCTATCCGCGGGTACGAACGACATCATGGTGGCCGGCGGCATGGAGAGCATGAGCAATGCGCCTTACCTGTTGCCGAAGGCGCGCACCGGCTACCGGATGGGCCACCAGCAGGTGATCGACCATATGTTTCTCGACGGACTGGAGGACGCCTACGACAAGGGCCGCCTGATGGGCAGCTTCGCCGAGGACTGCGCGACCGAGTTCGCTTTCACGCGCGAAGAGCAGGACCGTTTCGCCATCACCTCGCTGGAGCGCGCGCAGAAGGCGAACAAGGACGGCTCGTTCGCCTGGGAGACGGTGCCGGTCGCCATCAAGGCCGGAAAGGACGAGCGTTTCATCGAGCACGACGAGCAGCCGTTCAAGGCCAACTTCGACAAGATTCCACTGCTCAAGCCCGCGTTTCGCAAGGACGGCACCGTCACTGCGGCGAATTCCAGTTCGATCTCTGACGGCGCCGCGGCGATGGTCATGATGCGGCGTTCCATGGCCGACAACCTGGGCCTGAAGCCGCTGGCGAGCGTCGTCGGTCATTCGACTCACGCGCAAGAACCGGGCTTGTTCACGACCGCGCCGGTGGGCGCGATTCAGAAACTGTTCGACAAGACCGGCTGGACGGCCGGCAAAGTTGATCTGTATGAGATCAACGAAGCGTTCGCGGTGGTGACCATGGCCGCGATGCGGGAGCACAAGCTGCCGCGCGAGAAAGTGAATATCCATGGCGGGGCCTGCGCGCTCGGACACCCGATCGGCGCGTCCGGTGCGCGCATCCTGGTCACGCTGATCGGCGCGCTCAGGAAACATGATTTGAAACGCGGCGTCGCGTCGCTATGCATCGGCGGCGGCGAGGCCACCGCCATGGCTGTTGAACTTATCTAAACCCAACACGGAGGCACAGAGGGCACAGAGGACACAGAGAAAAGCAGGAGAAAAATGGTACAGGGGCTGCACGGAAAAGTTGCGGTTAACTATCCCGCCGCTCATGCCTTACCTTGTAGTTCTCTGTGTCCTCTGTGCTCTCTGTGCCTAAAAGGGTACTCCACGCTTCGCGAGGGTATCTGTGTTGGGTGTTGATGTGAATGTGAGGAGATAGGGATGGCGAACAAGAAGATCGGCTTCATCGGCGTCGGACTGATGGGCCACGGCATGGCGAAGAACTTGGTCGAGAAAGGATTCCCGACGACCGTGCTCGGCCACAAGAATCGCGCGCCGGTGGAGGATCTGGTCAAGCGCGGCGCCAAGGAAGCGAAAGACGTTGCCGAACTGGTCAAGGCCAGCGAGATCGCCTTCCTGTGCGTGACCGGCTCGCCGCAGGTCGAAGATTTGATATATCGAAAGGGCGGAATTCTCGAGAGCGCTGCTTCCGGCCAGATCGTGGTGGATACGTCGACCAGCCAGCCCGGTTCGACGCTGAAGATTGCGGCGGACCTAAAGACAAGAGGCGTGCGCTTCGTGGATGCGCCGCTAACCCGTACGCCGGTGGAAGCGGAACAGGGCCGGCTGAACACCATGGTCGGGGCGGATGACCCGACCTTCCGGGAAGTCGAGCCGGTGCTGAGGGCGTTCTGCGAAAACATTTTCCACATAGGTGAAGTCGGCACCGGTCATAAGATCAAACTGATCAACAATTGCGCTGCAATCGGCCAGATGGCGCTGATTGCAGAAGCGCTCACCGCTTGTTCCAAGCTCGGCGTGGATCCCAAGAAGTATTTCGCGCTGGTGTCCAGCGGCGCGGCTAATTCCGGAATCTTCCAGATGATGGCGGGGAGGGCGGTGGAGGGCGATTTCAGCGGCATGAAGTTCGGTCTCGTCAACGCGCTCAAAGACGTGCGCTACTACAACCAGATGGCAATGGAGTTCGGTGTCGCGGGGCCGATGGCGGCGGCCACGCTGCAGACGCTGACCCAGGCCGTGAATCTGGGTTTTGGCGGACCGGAGCACCTGGTGGCATCGCTGGTGCCGGCGGTTGCCAAATTGAACAACACGACTTTCCCACCGAAACCTTAGGGACACAGAATGGCCAATCCGATCCAGTTCTACTTCGATTTCGCGTCGCCCTACGGCTACATGGCGGCGACGAAGATTTCCGCACTTGCAGCGAGACACGATCGCGTCGTCGAATGGAAACCGATCCTGCTCGGCGTGGTGTTCAAGGTGACCGGCGGCGTGCCGCTGCCCAGCGCGCCGCTGAAGGGCGATTACAGCCGTCGCGACATGGAGCGTTCGGCGCGGCTGTTCAACGTCCCGTTCAAGCTGCCGAGCAAATTTCCGATCGCCAGCCAGTCCCCGTCCAGGGTCATTTACTCGCTCGAACCGGAAGGCCCGGCCCGCCAGGAAGAGCTCACCCTTGCGCTGTATCGTGCTTACATGGTCGACGACCGCGACATCTCCAGCCCGGAAACGACGGCCGACGTCGCCGCGTCCGTCGGCCTCGATCGACAGCAGGTGCTTGACGTGATCGCCGACCCGGCGATGAAGGAGAAGCTGAAGGTCGAAACCGAGGCCGCCATTGCACGCGGCGTGTTCGGCTCGCCTTACATCATTGCTGATGGAGAACCGTTCTGGGGCTTCGACCGCCTCGAACACGTCGACCGCTGGCTGCGGGACGGAGGCTGGTGAGGCGATGGCCGAATATCTGCTTTACGGTTTCGCGCAATCGGGCAATTCCTACAAGCCCGCGCTGTACCTGGAACTGGCCGGGGCCGATTGGGCGCCGCATTTCGTCGATTTTTTCAATGGCGAGAGCAGAACGCCCGCATACCGTCAAATCAATGTCATGGGCGAAGTGCCCGTTCTTGAGCACCGCGGC
>Ga0137438_1000040_pt1 | contig 16954 bp, 15 predicted proteins | sample EasRivERMGT157_2_FD_102327 | JGI IMG/M metagenome (GOLD analysis project Ga0137438, IMG submission 102327) | Soil microbial communities from meander-bound floodplain in the East River, Colorado, USA - East River MetaG ERMGT157_2 | ecosystem: Environmental > Terrestrial > Soil > Floodplain ... | reverse complement strand
GCGCCGGGTGGGAATGGCGGTGCTGCCGGAGCCGCCGGCGACGAAGTTGCTGCCGTCCGGCGCCACGATTGTAATCAACCCGTTGGTGTCCCAGTTCATCAGGTCGGTCGGCGGATTATTCTTGAAGTTGCCCGAGACTGCATACCAGAGGCACTCTCCATTGCCGTCGCGCAAGGGCGGGAGTTCGAGCGTCTTCCATGGCAGCCGCCCGATGACGGTCACGTCTGCACCGCCGCAGGCGGTATCTGCGGTTCCCTCTCCGGTACCGCCGTCTCTGTCGGGACAGGGGAGATAGCCGAATACCCGACCCGCGTGTTCGTCAGGGTAGTTCGCCGCGTAGCCGATAAGCGCCTCCTTCGCCTGCGCCAGGGCGTTCGCCGTGCGTTCGTCTGCTTCGTTCTGCCGTGTTAGATTGCCCGCGAATCCGACCACGAACAGCGCCGCGATCAGCCCCAGCAGCCCCAGCAATACCAGTAGCGCCACACCCGACTGCTCGTGGGCCAACATCGCCGGTGACGCCGACCGGATTTCGCGTAAGAGCATTTGGCGAGGAATGGCGACCTCAGTCGTCCGACGCCTGCTTAGGTGCTGTTTTCAAATTTGACGGCGCCTGCTCCTTGCGCGCTGCCGGCCCCCGCTCTTTACCGACTGGCGTCGTTACTTCCGTTCGGCCGACGATCGATTCGTAGGGCTCGGCAATCTTGCCGGTGCTCCTTTCGAATCGTTGCCCGACTCGCATCCCCACGGTGTTGCGGTCGCCGCCCACCGTCACTCGCGCGGACGCCGGATCGGCGCCCGAGGTGGTCGCGCTTACGCCTGAGGTCGGCCGCTTGTCGAGCGCGCGGCCGTTGACCCATACCGTGGTTTCGCCGTCGCTACGGGTGACTATGCCGTTCAGAGTCACCTCGCGTGGACCGCGTACTGCCGGCGCCTGCGAAGATCGCGGCGTACGGATTTGCTTTGCGCTCTCGAGCGCCTTGCGCTCCATCGGAGTGAAAAAAAGCCGGCCCAGCGGTTCCGCGGCGACGCTGGCGGCCGCGATGATCGAGCCGGTGACGAGAGCAGCGACAGATAGTGCCTTGCTCATAATTTATCGCTCATGGGATCGATGGTTAACCAGGATAGTTCGCATTCGGCCGTAAGATTCGCCTGGCCTGGCACGGGGGGGGGCTTCCTTCCCCCGCGATCCAGGGAGCAGCTGTTCAGCGCATAAAGTCCCGGTTGCTGGGCGGAAAGTGCCTGGAACAATCGCGTCAAGTCGCCTTCGTGCCGCACACCGAAAGACAGCCTCATGCGCGAATGCTTGACCCGGTCGCCGACGGGATTGATCTTGGCGACGTAGGGGAAGGATTCCTGCGCGCTCAACTGGTAATCCACGCCAAACAGACCCGCCCGTGCATTCGCCGCGCGAAGGCTCTCAACCCAGGTGAGGCGCTGCTCGGCGCCGACAAAACCGCTTTTTTCAAGTTCACGATAGGCCTGCAGGTAGTGCGTCACCGTCTGGCGTTCGTCCCCGGAGCGTTGATAGCGATTGCGAGCTTCCCGCAGGGCGGTCAGTTGGCTGCGGTACTGTTTCTCGGATTGCAAGCGCTGATTCGACGTGAATGTAACCAACGCGAACGAGGCGGCAAGGGCGATCGCCAGTGCGAGCAACGACTTTCTCATCGCACCCAGATCTTTCGTTGTCAGCCGCATCTAGACCCCGCTCTTGAAAATGACCGCGATCTCGAACTTGGCTGTTTCCTTGCCGGGAATGGCCATCGTGCTGCCGTTAAGTCCCGAATTGGAGCCCACATCGAGCGGCAATTTCAGTACCTTGACCTCGGCGACCGCATTGTTCTGCGCGATCAGCTGCAAGAACTTATTGATCGCATTCATTGCCGCGCGATAGTCGCCGTCGAAATGGATGACTTCGCCATGTACGATCCCCGTCTGCAGCAATTTGCCGAATCCGACCGGTGGAGCCGCAACAGGATTCGCTCCATTTTTGGCCATTGCCGAATTTTTGGCCATTGCCGAATCGCCGTAGTGCCACTCGAGGCGCTGCAACTGGATATCGGGGGAAACGTCGAGCGCGTGACTGATGACCGAGAACATCGTATCCGGAGAACGGAGGCCGGCGCGAATCTGCTCGGCGATTTCGACCGTATGGCGAAGATTGTCCGCGCTTGTTGGCGCATCGGGAAACTGCGCCGTGACCTGCCGGTATTTGGCCAGATACTCCTGAGCCTGTCGTTGCGCGGTGAGGGTATCCTGATCTATCCCCATAGCCTGGAAGATATTCATGCCGCTCCATATCACCGCGCCAACCAGCGTTGCTCCCGAGGCGGCGTATACCCATCTGCCTGCAGCGAAGCGCTGGTAGGTGGCGGTAAGGTAAGACGGAGCCAGATTGAGCGTCGGCGCTTGCTCGCCGAGCAGATACAGAAGCAGGGTATCGGCCGATGCTTCGAGGTCCGCGACCGGAATACCGAAGCGCGCATGAATATCGTTGATGTCAAAATAATGACACTGCGTGTTCGGGCGGCTGCGCATGATCGCCGACGGCAGTCGCGACAGGGAGCCCTCTTGATCGAGAATGATGAGTTCCAACGTGTCATCGACGTGCGTAACGTTAAGCGCATCCAAATACATGCGCGTATTGCCGATCTCATCCGCGTAGTGCTGGTCTGCCGCATCTGCAGCGCCGCGTAAGGGCGTGAGCCGGCTGATCCGGAATTTCAGATCCTTGAAGAACGTTTGCCGCAACCCGGCGCTGTTCTTGCTGATGATCAACAGATTGGTATGCTTCAGCTTAAGACGTTCGATAAGCGAGGCGCTAACCAGCGCCAGCGGATAGATTCCGGACACCGGCAGGCTAGCTGATTCGATCGCGCGCAGCCAGGGAATCAGGACATCCGGATTCGTCAGGGCCGCGAAAAGATAGCGATCGTCGCGACGCTTGCCGGACTCCCTATCCTGGAGCGCATAGGAGCAATACGGCGTTGCACGGTAGAGCTGCTTGAGCTTGCGACCGACCATTTCCGTCCGGTCGCGTCCGCGGATGTGAGGCAGCGTTTCGAAACGGAAATCCTCCTCCACAGTGTCCACGATGATGTGAGCCGGGAGGCCGCGAGCATCGCGAAGAAAATTGCCGAATTCCATCCAGCCTTTTTCATTGTTGTCGAAACGCGTGCACGAGCGCAGGCGACGGCGGCGCCACACGGCAACCGTGGCCTGATCGTTCGATACGCAGAGCAGGAGTTTGGCCGACATCGCGCTAGAGTTTCAGTTTTCCGATGACATCGTACACCGGCGTCAATACTGAGAACAGGATCAGCGCCAGCATGCCGCCAAGTATCAAAGTCAGCGTTGGTTCAAGCAGTTTCAACGCCTTGTCTACCGAATCCCGCACGTCGCGGTTGTAGAAATAAGTCACGTTCATCAGCGCAGTATCCAGCGCACCTGTGGTTTCTCCCACCCTAAGCATGCGGATCACGAGTGGCGGAAACATGCCCAGATTCTGGAACGCTTCGGACATGCTTTCGCCGGCATTGATCTGCTGGCCTGCACGTCGCAGGCCATCGGAGATCACGCGATTGCCGACGATGTCCTCGCTGGTCTTTACTGCTTCCAGAATGGTGATGCCCGAGCGGTACATCAGCGCGAAAAAATTGGCGAAGCGGGCAAGAATGATCTTTTGCAGAATTCCGCCTGTAACGGGCAGACGCAGGATCACGTAGTCGAACAGGTAGCGGGACCGCGGTCTGGTGCGAACCATAAAAGTGATGCCGATTACAACTATGATCGGTGCGACCAGGAGGACGGGCCACCAGGTGGCCGTAAAGTTCGACAGCCCGATCAGTATGCGTGTCTGAATCGGCAATTCCAGCCTCATGGTCTTCAGCAATTGGGTGATCTGCGGCACGAGATACAAGAGCAGAAACACCATTACACCCGTGACGACGACGAACACCATTGCCGGATAGACCAGCAAGCGCCTGGTTTGGGATACCAGTTCATCCTGCCATTTGAGCGTGGCCCCGAGGTTCTCGAATACCTCGGTCAAAGTGCCGGAAATTTCGCCGGCGCGTATCAAGCTGACGAACACGGTATTGAAGACGCTCGGAAATCCGCCGAGCGCCTGAGACAGCGTCTTGCCGCCTTCGATATCTTCGAGCACCGACGTCAGGATTTCGCGAAAGCGCGGATTCTCCATGCCTGCGCGCAAATCGCGCAGCCCTTCGATTAACGGAATGCCCGCACGCGAAACCTGCTCCAGATCGAAGCAAAAAGTGATCAGGTCCTGGCGCGTGATACTGCCTCCGGAAATGGACGCTCCCTGACTGCGCGCCGGGCGCGCAATGATGAGATCGAGCCCCATTTTCTTCAGGCGCAATTCGAGGTCCACCTCGTTCGCGGCGTCGAGCTTGCCGCGCGCCGGGCGTCCCGTCTTGTCGATTGCCTTGTACCGATATGCGGCCATTGGTTGCCTGGGTGTGTTCTAACCGCTTGCGTTGCGACTGCCCTTGCGGCATGGGCACCGTTACCCGGATTGCGCTCTTTCTATCTATCTGGCACGACCCGTCAGGTCGATGGCGCGAGCCACCTCGGCCAGGCTCGTCGAGCCTTCTGCGACGCGCGCCACACCTTCCTCGGCCAGCGTGCGGAAATTCTTGGCAAACGCGGTTTCGCGCATTTCTCTCGGGCTCGCGCGCCGGGCGACAAGTTCGTCGAGGTCGGCGTCCATGTGCAATATCTCCATGACCGAGGCACGACCACGATAGCCCCGGTTATTGCAGCGGCTGCATCCCACTGGACGGAAAATCTTGATCTCCCCGTCGACATCGGGCCCCAGCAGCTGCCGTTCTTCCACGGACGGGGTGTAGGCCTCCTTGCAATGTGTGCACAACACCCGCACGAGTCGCTGCGCGATGATGCCGATAATGTTGCCGGCCATGATGTCGGGCGCGATGCCGATGTCCAGCAACCGCGGGAAAGCGCCAAGCGCCGAATTGGTATGAAGGGTCGTGAATACTTGATGGCCCGTCATGGCTGCGCGAAAGGCCATTTCGGCGGTTTCACGATCGCGGACTTCGCCGACGAGAATGATGTCCGGATCCTGTCGCATGATCGACCGAATGCCGTTGGCGAAATCTATCTTTGCCATTTCGGAGACGGAAGTCTGTCGCATCATCGCCACCGGATACTCGACGGGATCCTCGAGTGTCATGATGTTCACGGATTCGACGTTGAGCTTGGCCAGCAACGAATAAAGCGTCGTTGTCTTGCCGCTCCCGGTCGGGCCGGTCAGGACCAGAATGCCTTCGGGGCGGGCGAGCATGAGATTCAATTTCGCCATCACCGGCTGGGGCAGTTTCATTTGCTCCAGGCTGATGATCGATTTTTCGCGGTCGAGAATGCGCAGTACGATGTTCTCGCCCCAGATCGTGGGCTGAGAGGACACGCGGAAATCCACGGGCCGCCCGTTCAGGTTCAGCGAAAGTCGCCCGTCCTGCGGCGCGCGCGTTTCCGCGATGTTCATTCCGCTGATGACTTTTATCCTGACGGCGATGCCCGGCCAGTAATTCTTGTGCAGGCTGCGTATCTGTTCCAGTACGCCATCGATGCGGTAGCGGATGCGCAGAAAAGCGAATTCCGGCTCGAAGTGAATGTCCGAAGCACCGCGCTTGACTGCATCGACCAGCAGCGAACCGACCAGCCGGACGATCGGCTGGGTGTACTCGTCCATACCTCCTTGCTGCAGGCTCTGATAGTCGATCTCGCCGGTTTCGATCTCCCGCAGGATGCCGTCGACAGAAAGCTCGTAGCCGTAGAATTGATCGATGAATTCGTCGAGCTGCGCCTGGCCGGCGAGCACCGTCTTCATCTGAATGCTGTGCCCGAGGGCGGCGCGCAGTTGGTCCAACGCCACCACGTTGAACACTTCTGTGATCGCTACCATCAGCAGGTTCTCTTCCGCATCGTAGGCGATGGGCAGAAGTCGATGACGGCGGGCAAATTCCTGCGGGACCAGTTTGAGCGCTTCGGCGTCAACCAGCACCTGGGAGAGATCGATGCTTTCCTGGCCGATGGTCCGCGCCATGATGTCGCGGATGACCGCTTCGGTGACGAACCCGAGCCTGACCAGAAGCCGCCCGATCGGTATATTCTGGGTTTTTTGCTCGGTGAGCGCGATGCGCAACTGGTCCTGGGTAATCAGGCCCTGCTGAACCAGTATTTCTCCCAGACGAAGCTTCTTGCGCTGCTCGGACATCTGCGCTAACTCACTGCTCTACGCGAGTGGAAAGCTGGCCGACGCGCTGGATGACGAGGCTTTGATCGAAGTTGGCGTGGCCTTTCTTGAAGGACAGATCCAGGGCCTTGCGGTAGTAATCGAGCGCAAGCCGATTCTGACCCAGGTGCTCCAGGCCAACCGCCAGGTTGAACGCGTAATCCGCATTGTCCTGTTGCATCTGGTAGGCCTGAGAATAAGCCTGCTGCGCGGCAGGCCACTGCCCCTGTTCGGCGTAGAGATTGCCCAGGGAGAAGTAGAGGAACGCCGATGGATCGCGTGCAATCAGCTGTTTCAGCCGGGATTCGCTTGCCTGCGCGTCCGCGCCGCCGACAATCGAGATCAAGCCCGCCTGCGCATAGGAATTTCGTGGATCCAACTCCAACACCCGCTGATAGTACCGGCCGGCATCTTCGATGTGACCCTCATTCAGGGCAATCGCCCCCAATCCAAGCAGGGCATCCACATTGCGCGGTTCGGCCTGCAGGACTTGTGCGTACAGCTCCTTGGCGCGCGCACGGTCGCCGCTTTGCAGCGCTTCGTAGGCCTGCATCAGTGTCGGACTGACCGGCGTTACGCCCGCTGCGTCGCGACGCACCGAAATATCCCCCGAGGCGCTGGACCGCGACGACGGGATTACGACCGTCTCGATCGCGTCGCCTGCATCCGCCAGGGGTCCCGGCTCGGGAGGGCGAGCCGGTTTCGTCGCTGCGCTGGGCGAAGGCCTGGCGGCAGTCGATTTCCTGGCCGGCGCCGCTCTGGCGGCCGGTTCATCAGCGATTGAAGTCGATGCGGGCCGGGTGCTCGCGTCCGGGGCGGCAGGCGTTTCGGTAGCCACGGCAGCGCTGCTTGCTGTGACACTGGCGGCGGGTGTGGCGGTGCTCCCTGGCATTCCAGTGATCTTCGCATTTGCCGGTGGTGGCGCGCTGGCGACGGAAGCTTGCGGCGTCGGGGATGCTGCCATTGGTGCCGGCGTCGGCGCCGAACCGCGAAACGGGCGGCTCACTTGTATATAGACGTAAGTGCCATATGCGACAGCAAACAGAAATGCGAAGCCGACAAAAGTCAGCATGTAATGATCGCGCGCATATTCCAGTGGATCGAATCCCGGCGCACTTCCCGCCCGCAGCAGTGTTGCAGCTTGCGCGGACGTGGGCGAGGCGGGAGGATCCTGCTGGGTGCGCGGCGCCGATGGCACCGGTTCCAGTGACAGTTGATCGGCCATCGCTACTGCGTCGACAGGAACATCACCTTCGCCATCTTCGCGGTTCTTCGCGGCTTTCTGCAGAGCTTGGAGCAACAAACTCATGGCGTCTTGCCGCTCGGATCGATCGTCGGCAGGAAACGGCGGAAAAACTTGAGTTCGTCACTATCCAGCGAAGGGTTGCTGATGACGGTCGGCTTGAGGAAGATCACCAACTCGCTCTTGCTCACCGCTTCGTCGCGGAAGCTGAACAGGTCGCCCGCCGGCGAAGGCAGCCGCCCCAGGCCGGGCACGGCATCGCGGTCGCGCCGCACGTTGTCCTGCATCAGGCCGCCGAGAATGATGGTCTGGCCGCTGCCGGCCTGCAGCACCGATTCCATTTCCCGAACCTGGACCTGCGGGATCAAGTTTGGAATCGCCGGGGAGATTTCGGCTCCCGTAGTCGGGTTTGTCACAGCCCTCAGCGAAGGATTGGGGTCCTGAACGGTGCCAGAGATCCGCGAAATGGTCGGTCTTACCGTCAGATTCACCGTTCCCGCATCTGTGACCTGAGGTAGCACGCTCATCACCAATCCTACCGCGACTGTCTGGGCGGTTGTGGTGAACGTGGTGACCGAATTGACGTTGGCCGCAGTCACCGTCTGCGCTTCGATATGGAAGTAGACGACGTTGTCCACCACCTTCAACAGCGCGGTTTGGTTGTTGAGCGCCATGAGCTTCGGACTCGATAGCACCCTGGTGTTGCCGAACTGCTCGAGCAAGCGGATGGTCGACTGGACGTTGCCCGCGCGCGAGGTCGGATTCGTGTAGCCGATCGTCAGGCCGGAGGGAGCCCCCGTCGGTGGCGCGCCGAGCAATTGCTGCGTGTACGAGAAGCCATTGCCAATCGACGTGGCCAGCCGGCTCCAGTCCACGCCGGCCTGATAGTTGTTGGAGAGCTGCACCTCGACAATGGTGGCTTCGATCAGCACCTGCCGCTGTGACGCCGAGATGACGCTGTCCAGATACTGCTGAACCAGCGCATGTTGCTTTTCGGTGCCGAGCACGCTGAGCGTTCCCGTAACCGGGTTGACGACCACATCGTTCCTGGAATCGGAAGTGGTGCCGGGACTCGGCGCGAAGGCCGTATTGAACAGGGTAGCGGCGTTGGCCCCGGCGCGTGATACCGCCTCCGCCTGCGCGATGCGTTCCTGGCGGGCAACCGCCTGCGCTTCCGCGCGCTCGGCGCGCTGATCCGCATTCTGGTTCAGTGCCTTGGTGGCCGACAGGATAGCGTCGATATTTTGCCGCAGGACGTCCCAGAAATTGTTGACGGACTTGGTGTCTACCTTGGTGTTCGAGCTACCGCCGGCACTCTGTCCCTGCGCACCTCCAGGCTGCCCGCCTCCCGATTGGCCGCTGACCCCCGGCTGGCCAGTACCGGCAGTAGTCGAACTGCTGATTTCGCCACTCACGCCGACGCTCGACGCTGTATCGCGGCTCATATTCACGTAGTTGACCTTGTAAGTCCTGAAATACGGGGAGTCCGGTAGCACCACGATGGTCTTGCCCTCGGTGCGATAACGGATGTTTACCTGCTGCGCAATGCGCTCGAGAATGGCAGGAAGGGTCTCGTCAATTGCGTTCAGCGACACCAAGCCCTGTATCGACGGGTGCACATCGATGTTCTGCCGGGTATCCCGCGACAGCGCGAACATCAGCTCCTTGACCGGCACTTCATGGACCACAACGCTGTACGTGGGGACTTTGACCTGGGGTTTGGGCAGAGGAACAAAATTGCTGGTGGTAACCGGGGGCAGGATCTTCTCTCCCGCCGTCGTCGCTGGAAACTGGTCCGCGTTGATGTGGCCTTTCGAAGGGGGAACCGTCGGCTTGTAGGTTGCGCAGCCGCCGACCGCCAGAGCGACTGAGGAAAGGGCCATCGCGACGACATTGGCCGGCAGCATATGACGCCATGCGGCAGTGCGCAGCGCAGAATGCGATGCCGTACCGACGCGTGAAGCGGATTGCCTCCGCTGGATGACCATTCTCGGATCCGTCAAAAGTGTTTTGTACTGTCTGGGCACATCTTCACTTGCACCTGAAATTCCAGGCGCCAAACTACTGACTGCTATGACCGTTGGTGGGCGATTTCGGCGCGGATGCCCTGGATAGTCCGGTAGTAGGGCCGGTTGAATTTCAACTCGTCCGGCAGGCTTTGCAGCGTCCGCGTGACCTCGTTCAGAGAGGCGAAAGTCCCGTACAAAACAGTCAGGGAAGGGCGCCGATTCGCAGTCGTACGGTACACATAAACCTTTTCAATTTCAATATATTTAGCGATCGTTTTGAAATACTCTCTTAGGAGTTCCGGATCGCCTGTGCCAAGCAATTGAATGCTGTAGGCAGACCCGTCCTGCTCACCAAGCCACTGACCAGTTGCGAGCAAGCGCTGTTCCAGCAGGTCGGCAGGCGCAGCTGCCAGCGGCATTGCGGCAGGTGCGGGTCCCGCGGTGGCGGGCGTGGCTGACGTATTCGCCACGACGATTGCCTCTGGCGTTGCCGGCAACAATTGAGAAGGGAGGGCCGCCATTGGCACGACGTGCGCCGTGGGTGCGGTGAGTGCCTGATAGGCCGCGACGGCGGCAATGCCGAGCACGCCTCCGAGCGCCAGCCCTGCCAACACGTAGGTAACAGGCGCATGACCAGGCGTTGGTTCCACATGGCTGAATTCGCTGTCGCGCACTGCGGCCTTGACGTGGCTCAAACTGACGTTATGGGTGCCTTCGGCAAATGCGGCAAGGAGCGCCTTGTCGGCAACGAGATTGAGACGTCTGGTCAAGCCGTCGCAGGCTCGTGCCATGTAAGCGATCACTCTGGGGCTAAACAAATCAGGGCCGTGATAGCCGGCCGCTTGCAGGCGGAACGTGAGGTAGGCATGGACGTCTTCGTCATCCAGGGGCATGAGCTGGAAACTATGCGTAATGCGCTCGCGCAGTTGCCGGATGTTTTGCTGCCGCAGATTCTGATCCAGCTCGGGCTGTCCAAATAGCACAATCTGCAGCAATTTATGCTGCTGCGTTTCCAGGTTGGACAGCAAACGGATTTCTTCCAACGTGGAAATCGGCATGCCTTGGGATTCCTCGACAAAGACTACGACCTGGCGCTGCTGGCCGTGGCGCTCGACCAGATAGTCGTTCAGCGCGTGCATGACTTCCAGTCGGGTCGCGTCCTTCGGTACCTGCAACTGCATCTCGAAGGCAATTGCATGGAGAATTTCTTCCGGGGATACGCTCGGATTGGCCAGGTAGACCGTCTCCACGTTGCGTGGGAGCCGGGTCTGCAAAACCCGGCATAGCATCGTCTTGCCGCTACCCACTTCGCCCGTTACCTTGATGATGCCTTCGCCGTGCGTGATAGCGTAGATCAAGGCTTCCAGAATAGCGCCACGATTGCCGCCCTCGAAGAACACATCGGTATCGGGCGTGATCCTGAAGGGCGCATGCGCAAGACCGAAGAATTCGTAATACATCAGGATCCCTCCTCCATCCCGGGAGTGTAGTTCTGCATGCGGCTATACAGTGTAGTGCGGTGGATTCCCAGCAGTTTCGCGGCCTGGCTCAGGTTGCCCCGTGTGATATCGAGGGCCGCCTCGACGTAGCTTCTCTCCAGATCGCGAAGCGCCTCGTCCAGAAGAAAACCCGTCTGGGTCTGCAAATGTTTGCGGGCGGCTTCCACCGAGGCCTTGAATTCCTTTACCGGTCCGGTATCGGATGGCGCCGACATCGGGTCTTCCCAGTCGAGCTCACCTAGCAGTTGCTCGCTATTGACGGTTTCGCCGGGGTATTTGGTGCTGAGCCGGATGACGATGTTGCGCAATTCGCGCACATTCCCCGGGAAGCCGTATTGCATCCACAGCTCGAGGGACCTGGCATCGAGTCTGAATGGCTGCACTTTGGCCTGGCGTGCATAGATTTCGGAGTAATGCTCGAGAAGCCTCACCTTGTCATCGCCGAGGTCGCGCAGCGAGGGTACCGATATCGAGAACACCGAGAGCCGGTGATACAGATCCGGGCGAAAACGCCCGGAACGGACCTCCTGGCGTAAATCGCGGTTGGTCGCGGCAATGACCCTTGCGCTGGAGGCCCGGCTTTGCGTTTCACCGACACGCTGATATTCCCCGTTTTCCAGCACGCGCAGCAGCTTGGCCTGCAACTCGAGCGGTAACTCGCCGATTTCATCGAGAAACAGCGTGCCCTCGTGCGCATCCTCGAAGTAACCGGAGCGCGAGGAATTCGCGCCGGTAAACGCGCCCTTCACGTAACCAAAAAGCGTTGGCTCCACCAACGACGGCGAAATGGCTGCGCAATTGAGCGCGAGATAGGGCTTCTTGGCCCGCGGACCGTTCCGGTGCAGCGATAGCGCGACGAGTTCCTTGCCACTTCCGGATTCGCCCTCAATCAGCACCGGAAACGGCGCCGTCGCATACTGCGCGATTTGCTGATGCAGCTTGGTTATCGCAGGGCCTTTGCCAACGATGCCGGCATCCGCCTTGGCCGATGACTGCTCCACTTCGGCCATGCGCCGGGCCTTGGCGAGCAAGGCTTTGAGGGCCTCCGGCTCGCACGGCTTGGAAATGAATTCGACCGCGCCCAGCGTTCGCGCATAGCGGGCATTGGCTTCGTCGTTCTGTCCCGACAGGACCAGGATCTTGATCGACGGGGAATGTGCCAGCAGATCGGTGATCAGTTGAAAGCCCTCGTCCGGCCGATGCGGCGTCGGTGGCAGACCCAAATCCACCAGAGCCAGTTCCGGCGCGGCATCGAGTTGCCGCAACAGACTCTTGACCTGAGCTCTGGAGGTGGCCGCACGGACGTTGTAGTCCTTGCCGAGCACGAAACTCAACGTATCGATGATCAGCGGGTCGTCGTCGACGATGAGCAGTTCTGGTTTCGAAGCGTTCTGTGTATCCATTTGTCCGATCTCCGCCGACGATGCGGCGTCATCATGCTATTGTGCCAGAAGGGCTTGATTGTTCATAGATTTAGCCGGCCCGCGACCCGGCCCACCATGCGCTGAGCGGGCTCGTTCTGTTTGTGGGGCTTCGCAACTCAAAGCGCTTTCAAGCTGGCCCGGTCGCTAACCGCGCGGACCGGCGATAAGTGCCGCTCTCCGTTACAATGCAGCCCTGTTTTGGCCATCCGTGATCCTTACGTGCCTTCCGATAACCTCGTCCAATTCTCGCGTGTTGATTTTTCATACGATCGACGTCCCATCCTGATGGGAGTGGACATGGTTTTCCCGCGCGGGAAAGTCATAGCCATCATGGGTGGCAGCGGTACAGGCAAGACCACGGTACTGCGTCTGATCGGTGGCCAGCTCAAGCCGAATGGCGGTGAGGTGCGGGTAGAAGCCAACCCCATTCGCGACATGTCTCACGCGCAACTCTATGCCATGCGCCGGAAGATGGGCATGCTGTTTCAGTTCGGCGCGTTGTTTACCGACCTGAGCGTGTTTGACAACGTGGCGTTTCCGCTCCGGGAACACACCGACCTTCCGGAATCGATGATTCGAGATCTGGTCCTGATGAAGCTTAACGCAGTCGGATTGCGCGGCGCTCGGGCATTGAAGCCGGCCGAATTGTCCGGGGGGATGGCGCGGCGCGTCGCGCTCGCACGCGCGATCGCCCTTGATCCCATGCTGATCATGTATGACGAACCGTTTACCGGCCTGGATCCGATCTCGGTCGGCATCATCGGTAATCTCATCCGACGCCTGAATGATGCGCTCGGCGCGACGTCCATCGTCGTCACCCACGACGTTCAGGAATCCCTGAAGATCGTGGACTACGTTTATTTTTTGTCGGGTGGCAAGGTCGTTGCCGAGGGGACGCCCCGGCAGGTAGCGCAATCCGCCGAACCTTTCGTGCACCAATTCGTGCATGGAGAGGCGGATGGCCCGGTGCCATTCCATTACGGCGCGCCGGCCTACCGCGAAGATCTGGGGATCGGCAGCTGACATGTTCAGCTCCCTTTCCGCCGGATTGAGGCTCGTCGGCCGCCGCACTATCAATGCGGTGTGGCGTTTGGGTTCGGCGACTCGGTTCATGGGACTGGTGATGATGCGCTCAGGCCTTTCGTTTCGCCGCTTTCATCTTACCATCGATGAACTCCACTTCGCGGGTGTGCTTTCCCTCATCATCATCATCGTTTCAGGCCTGTTCGTCGGGCTGGTGCTCGGCCTGCAGGGCTACGAAACGCTGAAGCGCTATGGCTCGGCCGAAGCTGTCGGCACCTTGGTTGCGCTGGCACTGGTGAGGGAACTGGGGCCCGTGGTCGCGGCGCTGCTGTTTGCCAGCCGTGCCGGGTCGGCGATGACCGCAGAACTGGGCATAATGAAATCAACTGAACAATTGTCAGCCATGGAGATGATGGCGGTCGATCCGTTCGCGCGGGTGATCAGCCCGATGTTCTGGGGTGGTTTTCTGTCGATGCCGTTGCTCGCCGCAATTTTCAGCGTGATGGGTATCCTTGGTGGTTACCTGATTACTGTCGTGATCATCGGCGTTGATTCCGGCGCTTTCTGGTCGCAGATGCAATCGAACGTCGATTTTCGCGATGACATCGTGAATGGTGTGATCAAGAGCGTCGTCTTCGGGGCTGCCGTCACGGCTATTGCCCTGTTCGAAGGCTATGATGCGCCGCCGACCGCGGAGGGCGTGTCGCACGCCGTGACGCGGACTGTTGTTACCTCTGCCCTTGCGGTATTGGCCCTGGATTTCGTGCTGACCGCATTTATGTTTACAGGAGTCTGAATCATGCAGCGGACCACACTGGACCTATGGGTCGGAATATTTGTCGCCGCCGGCGTGGCGGCATTGTTCACTTTGGCGCTGAAAGTCGGGAACGCAAGCAGCGTGAGCGTGTCCGATGGTTACCGGGTCATCGCGGAATTCGATAACATCGGGGGCTTGAAAGTCCGCGCGCCCGTGAAGAGCGCGGGCGTGGTGGTGGGTCGGGTGGAAAGTATTTCCCTCGATACCAAAACTTTTCGCGCCAATGTGGCACTGCGCATTGACCGGCGCTATCCGTTTCCGAAGGACTCATCGGCGTCCATACTGACCGCGGGCCTGCTCGGCGAGCAGTACGTCGGCATGGACGGCGGAGGGGACGAGCAGAATCTCAAGGACGGCGACCGCCTGAAGATCACGCAATCCGCGATCGTGCTGGAGAAAATAATCGGCCAGTTCCTCTACGGTAAAGCCGCCGAAACCGGTGCCGCCAAATAATGATCGATCCGGATAGGACTATGCTCATGCGAATAGGAAGCAAGACAGCGATCGGGCAATGGTTGATCGCACTTTTGATGGCGTCTTCAACCGCCATCCTCGCGAATGCCGCCGAAGTTTCTCCAGACGTGCTGGTGCGCAAGACGACCGAAGAAGTGCTGACGATCGTGCGCGCCGACAAGGAAATGCGCGAGGGAAACGTGGCGAGAATAGTGCAACTGATCGAGGAAAAGGTCGCGCCGCATTTTGATTTCGAGCGCATGACGCGCCTCGCAGTGGGTCGCTCCTGGCGTGAGGCATCGCCCGGGCAGCGCGAAATCCTGGCCAAGGAATTTCGTACGTTGCTTGTGCGTTCCTACTCGGCCGCGTTTACCGCTTACACCGGAATTGCAGTCGAATACCGGCCTTACAAGATGAATCCCGGGGATACTGAAGCAACGGTGCAGACGCTGATCAAGCTGCCCGGGGGCGCCCCGCCGATGGGGGTGGACTACGACATGGGAAACACGGCCGGAGGCTGGAAGGTCTACGACGTGCGCGTGGCCGGTGCCAGCCTGATCATCAACTATCGCAATCTGTTCGCCCAGGAGATTCAGAGCGGCGGAATCGACGGGCTGATCAAGAGCCTCGTCGACAAGAACAACGGCAAGATTCAGCCAGCGTCCATCAAGAAATGATCGTCAAGCAGGGAAATCGCTATCTGATCGAAGGCCAGGTCACGCTCGACAACGTCGGGGACCTGATCGCAGAAGGGGCCGCATTTGATGGCGACAGGGTAATCGTCGACCTCGCCGGGGTCACCCGCGCCGATTCGTCGGTATTGAGCCTGCTGCTGGAATGGACTCGGCGATTTGCCGGCAGCGGCAGGCCGATCGTTTTTGCGAACTTGAGCCCGGACCTGCAAAGCCTGGCCGATCTCTACGGCGTCGTCGACTTGATTCCGGTTTTGGCCGACTAGCATTTTTCCGATAACCCGACGAAACGCTGCCGCCTCTACCGCCGTGCAACCCGCCATCGAGATACGTGGGGTCTCCAAGGCCTATGGGAGCGTGCGCGCGCTCGCTGATATCAATCTCGACATTCCGGAAGGCGAATTTTTCGCGCTGCTCGGCCCCAATGGCGCGGGTAAGACCACGCTGATCAGCATTCTCGCCGGCCTGGCTCGCGCGGACGCCGGCAGCCTCAAGGTGATGGGTCACGATGTGGCTGCCGATTACCGCAGCGCGCGGCGCGCCCTCGGGGTGGTGCCGCAGGAACTCGTGTTCGACCCTTTTTTCACGGTGCGCGAGACGCTGCAGTTCCAGTCCGGCTATTTCGGACTTGGGCGCAATGACGACTGGATCGACGAAGTCATGGCCAAGCTCGATCTGACGAATCGAGCCGATTTCAACATGCGCGCGTTGTCGGGTGGCATGAAAAGACGCGTTCTGGTAGCTCAGGCGCTGGTGCACAAGCCGCCCGTAATCATTCTCGACGAGCCGACCGCGGGTGTGGACGTCGAGTTGCGCCAGGGATTGTGGCAATTCATCCGTCAATTGAATGGCGACGGTCATACCATTGTGCTGACAACGCACTATCTCGACGAGGCAGAAGCACTCTGCAGCCGCGTGGGCATGCTCAAGCAGGGCAAACTGGTCGCGCTCGATTCCACGCATAATCTGCTCAAGGGCTATTCCGGCGCCCACTTGCGCCTGAGGCTGGCGCAGGGCCTTCTGCCGGAGTTACTTGTGCCAATGATGGCGGCGGCGCCAACGAACGGGGAATACCTGCTCACGCTGCGGGACTATGCGGAGGTCGAAACCGTGCTCTGCGAACTCCGGAAAAACGCCCTCGTGGTGGCGTTCATGGAACTGGAACAGCCCGATCTCGAGGAAGTCTTCGTCGCGATCATGCGCAGAGATTGAGCCGTGGCCCAGTCCGCACCGATGGCTGGGTTCTCCACGCTTTTTCGCAAGGAGATCACCCGATTCTGGAAGGTCAGTTTCCAGACCATCCTCGCCCCTGTTCTGACGGCGTTGCTCTATCTGTTGATTTTTTCTCATGTACTCGAAGAGCATGTGCAGGTCTATCCGGGCGTGCGTTATACCGCGTTCCTCGTACCGGGCCTGGCCATGATGTCGCTGCTGCAAAATGCCTTCGCCAACAGTTCTTCCAGCCTGATCCAGTCGAAGATCACGGGCAATATCATTTTTATCCTGCTGCCCCCGCTGTC
>Ga0137438_1000039_pt1 | contig 17013 bp, 17 predicted proteins | sample EasRivERMGT157_2_FD_102327 | JGI IMG/M metagenome (GOLD analysis project Ga0137438, IMG submission 102327) | Soil microbial communities from meander-bound floodplain in the East River, Colorado, USA - East River MetaG ERMGT157_2 | ecosystem: Environmental > Terrestrial > Soil > Floodplain ... | reverse complement strand
CGGGCGCGTTGGGATTGCCCGGATATGCGGTCACCCAATCGGGCAGCCCTTGCGGTTTCGAGAAAGTGGAATAGCGCCCAATGCCGCGCGCATCAGCCATGCCATTACCGCCGCTGGCGAGGCTCGCCAGGTCCACCGGTTGCGGATAACAGGATTCGCAGCCACCCAGCGATTCCCCCAGAACCCAGTAGCGGGTGAGCAGATCCACGTCGTTAACGAAGGTCTGCTGCAGGTAGTCGAGCACCTTGGGGGGCACGCCCGCGTCGGCGAGTTTGCCGAAATCCGATCCGCGTAGCGCGTAGGTGGTTTTGGCACTGCCAATACGGCTAATCACCTGCTCCGGCTGGCCGCCCTTGCTCAGGGCCACGACGTCCGAAATCGGCATCACCGGACGTGGCGTCAAGATTGAGCAGGCGCCGAGCAGCAAAACAAATGCGGCGGCGGGCAAAAGGCTGCGGTATCGGCTAATCAACATTCTTCTTCTCCCAAGTGGTGGAGCGCGCCTTGCTTGACGTCGTCGCGCAAGGCCTTTAACGATCAACGCGGAGCGACGATGACAGGGCGGTAATAGCAGTAGAAGCAATCATGCCACCAAAAAGTGCTTTCGTATTGCATGCGCGCATCCCGGCGAATGCTTTCGGTGTAGGCATTCTGCATGTAGTCGAGCACCGTGTCGGGTACGCCCTCTTCGTGCAGCTTGACGATCTGCGAAGCGGTCAGCGGATAGACCGCATGGGTCTCCTGCAGTTGGCGAACGATTTCTTCGGCCGGCTTGCCGGCATTTGCCATTTCCACAATTTGCTCGACAGTCGGCGCAGGCCGGCGCTGCAGGCTGGCGCAACCGTTCAGCAGGGCCAGGCCGAGCAAAACGGCGGCAAGTTGGGGAAAATAGGCGCGCATGGAATGATGTACCGGTCGTCTCCCGCTTGAGACAGGCACTGGCCAGCCGCGGTTCAATGCAGGCGCGGGATACGGGCTGTCGGGTCAGGCCGAAATATCCGGTACCAGCTGCCGTTCGAGTATGGAAATCTGGTCTTTCAGCAGCAGTTTGCGCTTCTTCAGGCGTTGCATCTGCAGTTCGTCGAGCTTCTGGCCGTGCGACAGGCGCTCGATCACATGATCGAGGTCGCGGTGCTCGATTCTCAGGTCCTCGAGCCTGCTGCGGACCAGCTCGATCTCTTCCTGCGTCAGTTCCATTGGGGTTTCTGGCCCGATCGATCATTCATGTTTGCACTATAGGCCAAGAAGGGCCTGCCGGTAGCCCTCTGGCAGGATGCCACACCAACGCGAGGGTAGTCGCGGTGAGTTTTGTAATCGCGATTCTCACCCAACCCCCTTGTGATCAAGCCTTCAGTAACGATTGTAAATCTCCAGCGCCTTGAGCATGGACTTCTCGCGTTCGATGATCGGGATCATTCTCGATTCCTTGTCATCGTATTGCTTCAGCAGCGCGATAACTTTCTCGGCAGCGTCCGCGGGAACAACGACGACGCCATCCGGATCGCCGACAAGATAATCGCCCGGACGTACCAGCACGCCACCGCAGATAACCGGAATCTGCTTGTCCACGCTGATCATGCGGCCGACCGAAGTAGCGGGGCTGACGCGTCGTGACCACACCGGAAACTGCAGACGGCGCAATTCGGAAACATCGCGCACGGCGCCGTCGATGACGGCGCCGGCCAGTCCGCGAACCTTGGCGGTTGTTCCCATCAAGTTGCCCATGGCGGCGATTTCGAGACCATCCTGCATCACGTAAACCAGGATGCTGCCCGGTTCGGCCTGATCCAGGATTTCCAGCAGGTGATTCCGGTACTTGCGGCTGTCGGTTCTGAGGACCGGGCGCATGAGCGCGGTGGCGGCCCGGCCGACGATGCGACTGTCGTAGATGGGTTTCATGTCCGCCGCCATCCATCCGCGAGCGCCGGTGGCTTCCTCCACTGCGTCGGCGATGTTGCCGGTGCTGTTTTCCGGACGAGCCAGCGCCTCGATGATTTCTTGAGGTGTCAGCGCCGCTGCGCCGTCGGCGCACAGCAACATCACGGCTCCTAGCAAAATTGTGCGGCAGCGGGCAGTGTCCATCTGGTTCCTCTTTAGAATGTCCGGGTAATGCCAAAAATGTTACACCGTTTCAATGCCCGGCCGACGAGTTTGAGGGACACGCAGCGTTTGCATATGATGCAGGCCGGGGGTGTGGACGAATGCAAAAAGACAGTACACCGCGCGGGATCTATCCAATGCTTTACGCTTATTTCGACGGCCAGGGCAAACTCGACCACGCTGCGACCCGCCGCCAGGTGCAGGCTTTCGTCGCCAATGGTGCCCACGGAATGGCTGTGCTGGGGCTGGGCACCGAAGTCAACAAGCTCGCAGACGCCGAGCGTCGCATGCTGGTCGAGTGGGTGGCGGAGGAACTCGGCGGCCGGATTCCGCTCGCGGTCACGGTCAATGCTCCCAGTGTCGAGGCGCAAGTGCAATTCGCGAAGTTCGCACGGCAGCAGGGTGCGTCCTGGGTCATCCTGCAGCCGCCACCCGATCGCAATGTCCCCGAGGATTTCTTTATTCGGTTCTTCGGTGCCGTGGCCGATCGTGTCGATTTTCCGGTCGCGATTCAGAACGCGCCGGATTACATCGGCGTCGGGTTGACGCCGGAGGGCGTGAAGACGCTCAACCGGAATCATCCGAACTTCTGCATTCTCAAGGGTGAGGGGCCGGCAATCACCATCCGGCGCTTCATCGAGGAAACCGCGGGCGGCCTTGTGGTCTTCAACGGACGCGGTGGACTGGAACTCCCCGATAATCTGCGCGCCGGATGCGCCGGAATGATTCCCGCCTCGGACACCTTCGATCGTCAGGCACGGATCTTCGAATTGATGCGAGCCGGGCGGGAGCAGGAGGCCGATGCCGTCTATCGCGAAGTTCTGCCCGCGATCGTTTTCGTGATGCAATCTCTGGACACCCTGCATACCTACGGCAAGCGTCTGGCTGCGTTGCGTCTTGGCCTGGGCGAGGTTCACGATCGCCAGCCTGCTCTGGCACCGCATGGATTCGGGCTCGAATGCGTGCGGCGATTCGCGAAGGAACTGGGCCCCCTGGCCTGAAAAGGTAATGACTCGACAACCGTTGGCAATGGGTCGGCTGCAATGAGCGTTGCCGTCGGGATCGGTTTGCCGCTGCTGATCATGCTGGCGATGACGATCGTCGGCCTGGAACTGACGGTAGCTGACTTGCGTCGCGTGCTGCACTATCCGTTGCAGGTCGCGGCCGCGCTGCTCGTCCAGTTGCTGATCTTGCCTTTCCTCGCAGCGGCATTGATCCTGATGTTGCATCCGCATCCCGCCGTCGCCGGCGGGTTGATCCTCGCCGCCGCTGCGCCCCAAGCGATTTCGTCGAATTTTTTCTGCTTGCTGGCGCGCGCTGACATCGCCCTCTCGGTGACCTTGACCGCGGTGTCGAGCGCGCTGGCGGTGTTCTCGACGCCGCTGATCGCCGGACTGATGTTCGGATTGCTGCTGGAACAGCAGGCTGGCATTGCTCTGCCGGTTTTCGCGGTCATGCGGCAGGTGGCCACCGGGCTGCTACTGCCCGTCGGCGCCGGGATGCTCGTGCGCCATTACGCCCCCGGCTTCGTTGCGCGCCATCGCATGCGTTTTCAACAGCTGAGCCTAGCGGCGGTGGGGGTGATGCTGGCGAGCCTTCTGGTAAACCAGGGGCGCACGATTCAGGACAATCTCGCCGCGATCGTGCTGGCTGCGATTCTTTTCACCACTGGCGCCGCGGCACTGGGTTTTGGTCTGGCAAAGGCTTTTTTCTGGAACCGCGAGGACATGGTCACGCTGATCGCTGCATTTCCCTCGCGCAGCCTGAGTATTGCGACGCTGATTGCAGTGAATGTTCTGGGACGGCTGGAGTTCCTGTCCTTCGCCGTCGTCTTCTTCCTCGTGCAGGCGGTGCTGCTGGTTCCGGCGATGATCCTGGCCCGCAGCCGTGCCGGACCATGAACCGGCGGCGCCCGCTTCCCGGCATTCACGCCGGTCGGGAACATCTGACGGGTTCCTGTCTGAGAGCCGGGCAGGGCGTGCGTTCTGAATCGATGTTCGATGTGTGATGAGACTCGAGGTATTGGCACCTCCCCGGGAACAGCAGAACCCTAGCCCGGATATTTCACCAGGCCACCCCCGTTTGCTGGCAGGTGCGTCTGTGCAGCCAATCCAGGGCCGTTTGGCTTGCACCCAAATTGGATTTGGGGTTACGCGGATTCTGGCGGGTTCTGGCCGGCCATATCGGACATGCCCGTCTTGCCAATAGAATGATCTATTGGCTGCGCCGGTCGCGCCCGATTTGTCTCACCCAGTCCTCCGCCATAATTCCGCGTCCTGATGAAATATCCGGGCTATCGCACGCGACGCAGTTCGCCCGTGTTCCCGTCCACGCGCAGCATGTCGCCGGTCTTGAAGCGCCGGGTCACCCCGGGAAGTCCCGCGATGGCCGGCAGCCCGTACTCGCGCGCCACGACCGCTCCGTGCGAGAGCACGCTGCCGACCTCCGTGGCCAATCCTGCTGCGCGGCTGAAGTAAGGTGTCCACCCCACGTCCGTGAAGGGTGTCACAAGGATTTCCCCTGGCTGCATGGCGGCTGCCTCCTCCGGGGTGCGTGCCACGCGGGCACGACCGACCGCAACACCCCGTGACAGAGGCGTGCCCTGCATCACGTCGCCGTCCTGTGCTCCGTTCTCCATCATCGCCAGCGGCACAGGCTTGCCCTGGCATACGCGCGGAAACTCCGTCGCGACCTTGCGCGGATGCAGGCGCCGGCGGTGTTCCGCACGGCGCACCAGCTCTTGAGCTGGCCCTTGCCCAAGCCGCTCGAGCTCCCCGTGTTCGAAAAAGAAGATCAGATCTGCGTCTGGCAATCGCCCGTCCGCCACCAGCCGCTTCGCGAAATCGACATAGCCGCGCTTGAGCTGGCGCGCGAGCCACACGCTGAACGACTTGGAGCGCTCGCGCTCTACGACCTCCGCGTGTGCTTTGGGCAGGAGCCACTGGATCAGATGCCGCGCCCCCCACGACAGCTCGGCGAGAGCCGCTTGCGCTTCGCGCGCCCAGCCGGTCTTGGCCGCTGGTGGCGCCGACACGATGCGCTGCAGGCTCTGCACCAGCGGAACCGGGTCTTCTTCCCAGTCGCGCTCACGGAAATCCAGCTCGCGGATGCAACGATGACCGTGTGCCTTGAGAAACGCCGAGAACGCCGCGCCCGCGTCGCCGGAAGACGGATCGCGCAGCCATTGCAGTGCCTCGGCGGGCGATGCTTTCACGAATCGTTCCGCAGCCCCGGAGGCAGCGGCGATACGTGCCCCGAGGATGTCGAGGGCATCGGCCAGGCCGATCGAACTCTCGGCGGCCTTGGGGGCATCCGATTTCGCGCCCGCCAGCAGCGCGGCCACGCCCGCGTGGGATTTCACGGTCGGTGCCCCGCCCCGGCTGAGGAGCCGCTGGAACAGGCCGATGAATGCCATCGCCATCAGCGAGGTCTGCACGTGCACGGCACCCGATTCGAAAAAGATCGCGCGCGCCTGGTCAAGCCTCCGGTAATACTCCACGAGATCCTCGGTGGGCTCCACGCGAAACCCGGTGTAGCGGGTGACGAATGCATTCAGCCGCTTGCGTCCGGCCGGTATCAGGCGGAAGTAACGTACGGTGTGCATCAGCCGCTGCAGTGCCGGGGCCTCGGGGGGCAGCTTTGCCTGCGGCAGGACCTGACCGGTCAGCGTTAGATCGGAGCTGTCCTTGTCCATGCCGAACATCTGCGAGCCGAGCAGATAGAAGTTCGTCATGTTGATGAACGCGTGTCCCTGCACGTTGACCAGGATCGGCACGCGGTCCACCTGCTCCCTGGAAAGCCCGGCGCGCACGTACAACTCGCTGATCGCAGCGACATAGGAGGGCCCGACCACCGACCAACTCAGTGGCGGCATCGCGCCGGGCATCCACTCGGCAGCGTTATAGCTTGTGATCTGCCAGGCCGGATCCACCGAATTATCGAGTTCGTCCGGCCCGGGCAGATCGAGCGTGGTGATCGGCCGCGCCTGCAGCCAGTACACCCGATCGTCGCGGCCGAGCGCCCATTCGAGGTCGAGCGGGTAGCCGAGTTCCAACTCGGCCTTCAGCGCATCCTGCAGCAGCTGGGCGAGCGGCGGGCCGTCCACGGCGAGACTATTTGTTTTCACGGTACACTCGAGGACCGCGCCGTTCCTGGATAGCACGAAATGATCGGGCGTGCGGTAGCCGCCCACCAACGCCTCACCCAGACCCGGGACTGCGTGGACGACGATGCGATCGCGCTGGCCGGTGACCGGATCGGCCGTGAAGACCACTCCTGCTGCGGCAGCATCCACCATGCGTTGCACTACCACGGCCATGCGCACGGCGCCGTGCGCATGCGTATCGTTGCGGTAGGCCTCGGCACGCGTGCCGGAGGCAGAAGCGAGACACTGTTCGACCGCCGCGCGAATAGCAGGCGCGCCGCTTACGCCCAGAATGGTCTCGAACTGCCCCGCGAACGATCGCTCGGCGCTGTCCTCTTCCAGCGCCGAGGATCGAACCGCGACCGCACCGCCGAGGCGCGCGCTGAAATCGTCCAACTCGGGCGGCAGCCGCCCCGGCGCCGCATCTACGATGACGAATCCCTCCGGCACACGCAACCCGAGCCGTACGAGCCGCGCGAGTTGTGCCGCTTTGCCACCGACCGGTTCGGCGTCGGCCCGATCAAGGGGAATCAGTCTTGGGAGGCCAGTCGTCGGCATGGATTTCTCTGTCTTCTCGCTGCATTGGCGACGATTTCCGGATTCGCTGCGGCCATTTTCAGCCAGCGCGCGAGCGTGCGTCCTGTTCCATCGTCATCTGATTGGGTATTCATTGCGCAGCTTGGTCCGAATGCATCGTGTTGGCATTGACCAATATCAAAGTCCCGGAAGGAGCAAGGCAGGAGGCAGGCGCGGAAATTGGAACCCGGCGCCGCCCGCACAGGTTGCTCCAGGCTCCGCGAATCAGGCCGCGAGAATATGTGCCCGCAGGCGTGACGACAGGTAGTCCGCGCTCATCACCATCGCCAGGATCACCAGCACGCAGGCTGCAGTGTCCTGATACTGGAACAGCTTCAGGCTACTGTACAGCTCGAAGCCGATGCCGCCGGCGCCCACCATGCCGAGTACGGTAGCGGCGCGCAGGTTGACCTCCAGACGGTACAGGGTTGCGGCAATCCAGGATGGCAGCACCTGGGGCAGCACGCCGAAGACCACCACCTGCAGCGCCGAGGCGCCCGTGGCGCGCAGCGCCTCGATCGGGCCGCGATCCGCCTCCTCCACCGCTTCGGCGAAGAATTTGCCGAGCATCCCGGCGCCATGCACCGACAGGGCCAGTACACCGGCGAAGGGACCCAGGCCGACCGCCGCGACAAAAATCAGCGCGAAGATAATCTCGTTGATGCCGCGCGCCGCGTTGAACAATTGGCGGGTGGCATGGAACAACCAGCCCGGAACGAAATTGCGCGCGCCCGCGAAACAAAGCGGCAGCGCCAGCACTGCGGCGAACAGCGTTCCCCATACCGCGACCTGGATGGTTTCGAGCACCGGTTTGGCAAGCTGTTTCAGGAACGACCAGTGGGGCGGAAACATGCGCCAGACCAGATCACCGATCCAGGGCAGCCCCTTGACGAGTTCGGACGGGGACAGACCAAGGTAGCGCGCGCTCCAGATCAGCGCCAACGCAGCCAGCGCAATGGCAATGCCCCATCGCCACCAATCGCCGGCGGTCCAGGGTTGACCGATGATAAAGCGCGGGCGTTGCGAGCTCATTCGGAAAGTTCCACCGGGACGTGGCGGGAGCCCGGGGCCGGCTGTGCGGGCGAACCGGGTTCGTCCTCCAGTCCGGGATAGATGCGCGCCAGCGCATCTGTATCGAGTTGCGCCGGGGTGCCCTCGAAAACCACCTTGCCAGCGGAAATGCCGACGATGCGATCCGCGAACTCGATCGCGTACGGCACCTGGTGCAGATTGCAGAGCACCGCGATGGATAGTTCGCGCGCGGCGCGCCTGAGATCGTTCAACACCAGACGCGCGCTCTTCGGGTCGAGACTGGCCACCGGTTCGTCGGCCAGAATGGCGCGCGGCTGCTGGGCCAGCGCGCGCGCGATTCCCACCCGTTGCTGCTGGCCGCCGGAAAGCCGGTTGGCGCGACTCCAGGCACGGTCGTCCAGATCGACACGGCGCAGGCACTCGAGTGCAATGCGCACGTCTTCGCCGCGAAAGAATTGCAGTACGGAGAGCCAGGTGGGCATGTGTGACAGACGTCCGGTCAGCACGTTCTTGAGCACCGACAGGCGCGGCACCAGGTTGTGATCCTGGAAGATCATGCCCACCTGCGAGCGTACTCTGCGCAGTCCGGCGCGGTCGCGCGGCACGGGCTCGCCCGCCACATGCACCTCGCCCGCGGCGGGCTCGATCAGGCGGTTGATGCAGCGAAGCAGGGTGGACTTGCCCGCTCCCGACGGGCCGAGTACGACGAGCATCTCGCCGGCCGCGACTTCGAGGCTGACATCGGTCAGCGCGGCGACCTCTCCATAGCGCATGGTCAGGCCGCGCACTTCGATCATTTCATCTTCTTCAGGTCGAGATTGAGCAGGCGGGCGGTGTCGCGCACGACATCGTAGGCTGCGTCATTGGTGGGTTGCCAGCGTTTGATGACGCTGGCGCCCCACGGCATGTCGTGGATCTCCGCAAATGCCTTGCGCAGCTTCGCCTTCAGATCCTCGGGAAGATCCCCGCGATAGGCGAAGGGCGCACCGGGGATGGGGTCCGAAGTCCAGATGACGCTGATGTCTTCCTGCTTGAGCATGCCGCGCTTGAACGCGGTTTCAATCAGCACGTCCGCGACCGCCGCCGCATCCACTTTGCCATTCTGCACGGCGATTGCGCTGGCGTCATGCCCGCCGGAGAAAATGACCCTCGAGAAATAGTTGTCCGGGTCGTAGCCGGCCTTGATCAGTGCGGCTTTCGGAAACAGATGGCCCGACGTGGAACTCGGGTCGACGAAAGCGAAAGTCTTGCCTTCGAGATCCTTCAGGGATGCGATGTGGTGGTCCTTGCGTGCGATGATGACCGCCCGGTAGGTAGCGCCCTGTTTCTGCGTCTCCGGCACCGCGAAGGCCTCGACGTCGGCGACGCTCACGGCCAAAACGTAGGAGAAGGGTCCGAGCAGCGCGATGTCGAGCCTCTTGGCGCGCAGCGCCTCGATGACCCCGTTGTAATCCGTGGCGACGAATGGTTTTATCTCGAGTTGCAGCGCATTGTGCAGGTGGTCGAGCAGGGCCTGATTGTCGCTGACCACCAGGCGCGGATCCTCGGACGGGATCAGCCCCACGTTGAGCACGCCTGCGGCCCGTACCGGCCCGATGCCGCAGGCCAGCGCCGTCATCGCTGCGACGCAGATACTGCGAATAACCAGTCTTCGCTCCTTGCCGTCGGCGTTCGCGCTTGCGGATGCTTCAGTGCGGAACATGGCTTTTCTCCTCTTGTGACCACCCTGGCGGACTGTCTTCGGTCCGAGGGCGGTGCTTATGATCGGAGCGGATGCCAAAATCCGCTTTGGCGGCATTTGCACTCCTGATCTCAGTGCAGTCTGCTCCCGTCAGCCGTTGCTGAATTTGATCGAAGTCAAAGCTTTCCCTGGCGCGGAGAAGCCACACTGTGCCGGAACTGTGCAAAGTGGTGCAAGCGCTGGGAATGCCGGATTGAATGCAAAACGCCCGGCACGAACAGCGCCGGGCGTTTCTGAATTTCTCGCCGTCTACCACATGGAAAACGGTTACTTCGATGTGGTCTTGCGGATTTCCTTCTCGTCCGACCAGTCCATTAACCCGTTCTGAATGTTCCAGAGCTGCAAGTTGAACTTGTAGTACACGTCCTTCACGCCCTTGGCTTCCTTGACAATCGACGTGATGTTGCCATCGAGACGATACGCCGCGCCGACCATTTTGCCGATTTCGGTGGATTTTTTCGCGTCGTAATATTCACTTTGCTGGCGCTTCAGCTCCTCGATCTGCTGCTCCATCGCCGCCGCATCCACCGCAAAACGCACGCGGCCGCTCTTTTGCAATTCGACCCGGATCGAGTCGGTAATCGTGCGGGTGTCGATGTACTCGCTGGTCTTGTTCTTGACCTCTTGCACTGTAATGATCGGAAGATTTCCTGCCGCCACCACCGGCGCGTTGAGCATCGAGCGTGTCATGGATTCGGCGATCATCTGCAAGTCCGTGGAACCGAACTGGTTGGTTACGGTTTCGACGCTGCGCGCATCGCCGTAACGGGTTTTCGGCGCGGCGCAGCCGGCGGCGAGCGCCAGCGCAGCGAGCAGCGGTAGCAGAACAAGGCGGGGGGTGCGGCTTAAATCCATCATTGAATACTCTCCATTTCGCAAAATAGGCATCCGCTGCGCGGGTCCATCGTTGCGTCCGTCGACGCGTCCGTGGTTGCGGCTACTCCTGGCTCAGCAGGACAAGGCGGAAGTCGATGGCTTTGTTGGTCGGTGCCACGGTGCTGACCGTAATGTTGCTGTTCTCGTACATGAGCAGCGGCTTCCAGACTTCCTCCTCCCAGGCCCGCATTCCCTCGCGATCCACCCAGCGGAACTTGTAGCTGATGCGCTTGACCTGGGAGCTGTCATTGTTCAGGTTGACGTCGACCTTCGTCAAATCGCCGGTCATCGTGCAGCGCATCTCGGTCGGCTCGATGGTCGTGCGCTTGCCTTCGTGCACGACCTTGAGTCTGACGAGGTCTTCCATCGAGCTTACTTTTGCGTCGCCGATCGGGCAACCGAACGAGTAACCGGGCTTCTCGAAGCCCTTCTTGGCGGCACAGCCGGCGCAAAGTGCAGCCACCAGCAGTGCGATGATGGTCCATGTACGGTTCATTTTGAGGTCTCCATGGTGTGGGGCTGCTGTTCCAACGCTTCTGGCCCGCCAACAGTTGACGGTGCCGGTGCGGCTCGTGCCTCAGTCGATTGCTGGGTGCCCCCGGGAGCCGCTGCTGCCGGGGACTGCACAAAAAGCTCACGCTGCAGCAGACGTAAGCCTACCACGGTATAACGGCCGGTCAGGTTCAGTTGCACGCTGCGCACGCCTTCCGGGGTCTGCAGCATGATGGTCTGTCCGCCGGACCGTATGCGCGCCCGTGCGATCGCGATCTGCGCCGGCAACGAACGCCAGCCGCGTTCGTCCGCGGATTCGGTGATGATAGACCCGATAGCCATGGCCAGTCCGATCAGCCCGCCCACCCCGCTTTGGTCGTGCCTGCCCGCCTGATACTGCGCGATCGCTTTGGTGCTGGAACGAATGATACCTCTGAGCATGATTCCCGGCATCTCTTCCTGCAGGGCCTTGCGTGCCATCAGGTCGATGCTGGTGATGACGGTAATGCTGATCGGCGACTCGCCCTGTATCTGCAGCTGTGCGGGCATGAAGGAAGGCTGAGTCGGCGCCATCACGGGGAAGGACACCGGCACGATCAGGAGCTGGCCCCCGTGGGGGAAGGGCAGATTGAACTGCCGCGACTGGCGTGCCGGGGCCGTTCCCGACTCGATGACGAACAGCACATCGGTGAAACCGTCGTTGCGCGCAACGACGCGCGAATCCAATCCCGTCAGGGCGTCTTCCAGTTGCGGGTGGTTCGGCTGCAATTCGATCGCCCGCCGGTAGCCGGCGGCGGCAAGGCTGGGTTCGCCAAGCGATTCATAGATGAATCCGGCCAGGTAATGGCTGACCGCACTCTCGTAGCTGTTCTTGAGCGCGTTGACTTCCGGGTTGTCGATGGTCTGCACCGGATAGCCGTTCAATTCCTTGAAGCTGGTCTTCGTGCCGCGCTTGCTGGCCTCTTCCTCGGTCTTCTGCAGTTCCTTTTTTCTTAATTCTGCAATGACTGCCCCACGCTCGTGCGTCCTCTTGATGTCCACCCGCGCGGTATCGAAGTCGCCGCGCGCGAGATGATCCAGCGCGAGGCGGGTGGTGAGCATGACCTTCTCGTAATCGTGTCCTTCGTAAGGAATTGATTTGTCGTTGAGCACTACGCTGGTGACGCCACCGACCAGTTTCTCAGGATTGGCCAGCGCCGTTTGCTCCCATGCCTGCACGTGCGCATCGGCGGCCATCCACGCTTTCTGACTTTCGTCATAGCGATTGTTGAGGCGCTGCAGTTCGCCAAGCTCGAAGTAATACAGCAGGTCTTTTGTGCTGCCCTTGTTGTTCTTCTCCAGTTGTTTGATGGCGCCGTCGACTTTGCCCGCCGCGGCCAGGCTCATAGTGCCCGTCAGCTCGGAATCGTAACTGCGAAACGTGGCGCAGCCGGAAAGCATCGCCAGCAGCAGGGCTGTCGCCGCCGTTCGGGCACGCGGAAAGAAAGGAGGGGGGAAGGCTTTCAAGGCGCAATCCTGCTGGCCACAACGCCGCAGCCGCCCCTCAGTTGACAGTGCGGCCGCTGTCTTCTTCGGCAGGTGCGTGCGTGAATGTCGGCACCGCGAGCGAAGTATCCCATTCCGCCTTGACCACGGTGTCCTGCACCAGTTTCATCAGGCCGTGCAGCAGCGTGTCGCCCAACGCCAGGTCAACGCCGTTACCCTGGTGCGGTTGCAGGGACAACACGGTCTGGCCCCGCTCGTTGCGCCGCGCACGGACTTTGCTCACCAGCATGGGCGCATTGCCCAGCGGGTGTTCGCGCTCAGGTTCCGGAGCGGCCTTGGAGAACTTCACTTCCTGCAGCGCTTTTTCGTGCTGCAGCCCCACAAGCGCCTTGCGCACCTCGGGATTGGGCTGCATCTGGATGTCGGGCTTGGCCTGTGCCATCTGCAGCAGCACCGGCCAGATTCGCTTGACCAGACGGCGTGTCAGCCAGAACTGGATTTCGGCCTTCTGGTCGAAAAACACCCGCATCATCAGGCGGTCTTCTTCGGCGTGGAACTCCACGGTAATGCGCTCGAGGTTCATAACAACAATATAACCTGTAACCGCCGCCCGGCAAATGGCCAGATCTTTATCTTTTTGAGGGCGAGGCCCGCAAGATGTGCTGCTCATACGGTCCGCGCTCCACGCTTTGATCGGCAGCGCCGCGAATCGCGTCCGAGGGAAGGAGAGAACAGGTAATGCAGCGCGCCCTGCTGTTGTGACGATGAGCAATTTGTCCGGCCCCATGCCTCAAACGAGCGGCGTTCCTGCCCGAATTACTGTCATGCAATCGTTGGCGTTTTGTAACAGTCGGTCCGTACCCTCTCGGTTGCGCAACTGCCCAAGCGCAAAAGGCAAGTCTTTCGATCACTACGTTCCTACTAATGGGAGTTTGCTCATGACAACCAGGAAAAAATTCATCGCCGTGTTTTTGGGCATGGCGTTTGCCGTTGGCCACGCACTGGCTGCTCAAGGTCCGAGTAGCTCTGCTACGCCCTATTTGGTCACGATTCAGCCGGGGGTTGAGTTCACGTCGATTTTGACAGTTGGCGATTCGGTCAAAATGAAGCACAAAGGTAACGAAACTTATCGTATGGCGGGCATTCCCGACGGTCTTGGTGCCTTTGATAACGGCGACGGAACCATCACCGTGCTGATGAATCACGAGCTCGCGGCCACTTCCGGTGTGCCGCGTGCTCACGGCGGCAAGGGTGCTTTTGTTTCCAAGTGGCAGATCCGCAAGAGCGATCTCAAGGTGCTCAATGGCGAGGATTTGATCAAAACCGTCAAGCTCTGGGACGCGACCGTACAGAGCTTTGTGGAGACGCCGGGCGTGGTATTCAATCGCTTCTGCTCCGGCGACCTGCCGCTTCCCACGGCCTTCTACAACAGCAAGTCAGGAGTGGGCTTCTCCGACGGCCGAATCTATATGAACGGCGAGGAAACAGCCGGCGGTCTCGCGGTTGCACACATTGTCGCGGGTCGCGAGCACGGCACTTCATACGAGCTGCCATCGTTCGGGCGAGTTGCTTGGGAAAACGTGGTCGCAAATCCGTACGAGCAGGATAAAACCGTCGTCGTCGGCATGGACGACACCACGCCGAGTTCTGGCAATGCGGGCGGTAAAGTGTATGTGTATGTTGGCCAGAAGCAGGATCATGGCGGTCCGATCGAAGAAGCCGGTCTGCAAGGCGGAAACCTCTACACAATCGGCGTTGCCGGGATCGCCGCCGAGGATCGTGCCAACGGCATTGCTGCGGGTACGCGTTTCTCGCTGGTGGCGCCCGCTTCGGGCACGCAGTTCCTGCGCCCCGAGGATGGATCCTGGGACACCGTCAATCCCAACCGCTTCTACTTTGCCACGACCGACCGTTACGATCAGGTGAAGGACGGCGTAGGCGCGCAAGTCGGCCGCAGCCGCCTGTGGCGCCTCACTTTCGACAGCATAGAGAATCCGCAAGCCGGCGGCAGCATCGAAATGATGCTCGACGGCACCGAAGCCGGAAACATGTATGACAACATCACGGTCGACTCCGCCGGCAACGTGATTCTGCAGGAAGACGTCGGCAACCAGCAGCACCTCGGCAAAATCTTCAAGTACGACCCGACCACACATGGGCTTACCTTAATCGGTCAACACGATCCGGCGCGTTTCGGCGATATCGGAATTCCCGCCGCGGCCGGTTTCAATCAGGACGAGGAATCGTCGGGTGTGATCGAAGTGACGGATCTCTTCGTTGGCGTCGACGGCTACGAGACGGGTCTTTACCGCTATTTCCTGCTCGACGTGCAGGCTCATTTCAACATCTCTGCTACTGACCCTGAACTGGTGGAGAAAGGTCAGTTCCTGATGATGCGTACCTGGAAGTAGACGGATTCACTTTCCGTCAAATGGAATGGGCACGGCCTTACCCGCCGTGCCCATTTTTCTTTCCGCTATGCCAGAAGGCGCGGAAGGCTATGCCTTTTGGGTTCTCGATCGTGGAACAAGAACCTTCCGCAGCCGAATCAGCCGGCGCGATAGCGACGGATGATTTCTGGATCGGGGTCGAACCCCAGGCCGGGTGATTGCGGCACGGCGATCGAGCCGTTTCTGGGTATCGCCTGATCGCCGTAGAGCCTCGCTTCCAGATCGAAGTAACGCCATTCCACCATCGATCCGAGCCCGAGCGCGGCATTGACGTGGACCCCTGCCAGGAAGGCCGGGCCGTCATAAAAGCTGTGCGGCATGACCGTCACGTTGTAGGCGGCCGCGAGGGTGAAGACCTTGCGCAGTTCGGACACGCCGCCCATCTTGGCCGGGCTGGGTTGTACGAAATCCACCGCCCCGGCATCGAACAGATGCTTGAATTGCGCAACCGTGGTGGCGTTCTCTCCGGCAGCGATCGCGATGTCGCCGCCAGCACGAATTTGCGCCAGTGCCGTGTGATCTTCCGGCGGCCACACCGGCTCTTCCAGCCAGCGCAGATTCAGCGGCCGCAGCTTTGCCGCCATGTCGAGCGCTTCGCGCAGCGTCCATGGGCAGTTCACGTCGAGCATGATGTCCACGCCATCTCCGGCGGCCTCGCGGGCCGCGCGCGTCGGCGCGACTTCGACTTCATGCAGCTTGATGTGGCGAAAGCCCTGACCTAGAGCGCGCTCGACATTTGCCGCCACGACTTTTGGATTCGTGTAGCGGATCATGCTCGCGTAGCAAGTCAGTTGCGCCTTGCCACCGCCGAGCAATTGGTGCAGCGGCTGGCGCGCCACTTTGCCGGCAATGTCCCATAGCGCGATGTCAATGCCGGACAGGCCGAAGATGATCGGGCCGCTGCGTCCGAAAATGTGCAACTTCTGCTGGATTTCCTGCGTCAGGCTCTCGATTGCCAGCGCATCCCGACCGATGCACATCGGTGCCAGGATCTGATCGATTGCGACCTTGGTTGCCGGGATGACGTTGTAACCGAAAGCCTCGCCCCAGCCGGTGACGCCGGCGTCGGTGCTGACCTTGACCAGCAGCACATCCGCGGTCTGCCAGGCCAAGCCACCCCAGACCTCGGTGTCCGACGGGCCGCCGCTGGTATAGGGAATGCGCAACACGGTGGTTTCGATTTTTTCTATTTTCATTGTTGTTCTCGGGCAGGCCGGCAACAGATGCGAATGATAGGCGAAGCGCACTACCGCTGCACGCAGGAACGCTACCGGCGGGATAATGAAAGATGGCGTTGTGGCCGGCGACGCCCGTCGCCAACTCCGCGCTCGAGTCGAGCCGGCGAGTGCAAGAGGATAAGAAACGGGCCCTTTACGGTCCGGCTGAATGCCGGTTCCTACGATTGCGTCGCGATTAAATCGACTGCCCGAGAAGGTTTGTCAGTTCTTGCATGGTGACATGGCCGGTATCGATGAACTCTCCGCCGCGCTCCGCGAGCTGGCCGGGGAAAAAGTTGTAGAGCGAGAAGCAGTACCCGCCGCCTGGCGTTTTTTATTTGCGCAGGGGAAGCGGCTCTTCGGTCTCCATCCCGGCGCCGCGCTCGCTCACGTTCCGGAACTCAGCAATGCAGGAGAATGGGACATCGCCGCCATTAAGTATTTCGACACGGTACGATTTACCTGCTTTCATCATATCCTTAGCGACCGTTGCCAGACAGAAGCCTTGAATGCTTGCGTCAACGGCGTGGCTATCGAAGGCGTCCGCTCCGATCCATACGCGAACGGGCCAGGAAACGGCCCGGCGCGCATCGCGCCGACGCTCGGCAAACGCCATTGCGGCGGGCTCGCGCTACGCGTCCGTCAGCCGGTAAGCCCGGACTGGTTGCGCAACGTTCTTCAATGGCGGGAAGCCCATGTCCTCGGTCTGGAACTCATCGCCCAGCCGTCCCCGCGTCTCCTCGCTGATGACGACACTACCGCCCTCGCCGAGCGCAGCGAGACGCGCAGCGACGTTGGTGGTGGGGCCGGAGGCGGTGTAGGTCCATCGCGTTCCGGCTGTCCCCTCGATCTTGGTCGCCCCCACAGAGGCGATCCCCGAGTTGACCCCGACATGCATCG
>Ga0137438_1000038_pt1 | contig 17060 bp, 15 predicted proteins | sample EasRivERMGT157_2_FD_102327 | JGI IMG/M metagenome (GOLD analysis project Ga0137438, IMG submission 102327) | Soil microbial communities from meander-bound floodplain in the East River, Colorado, USA - East River MetaG ERMGT157_2 | ecosystem: Environmental > Terrestrial > Soil > Floodplain ... | reverse complement strand
GCGCTTGATGTTGACGAAGTTGTCGCCATCCTTGTCCGGGAATCCGGCATCCTGACCTTGCTCGGTAACGATGAACAGGCGTTCGGCGGCGTTGGCGACACGGCGGTTACCCTTGTCGTTGTGGCCGTTGTCGGAAACTGCCAGGGCCTTCTCGAAGCGCGAACCCTTGGGACCGAACGCCACGCCAGACGAGTTGCGCAGGCCCATTGCATACACTTCCCAGTCGTCGGTCGTGTAGTTGCTGTCTGCTTTCAGCTTCGCGCGATGCACGGCGCCGCCGCAGGGTTTCTGCGCCTTGATTACTTGGCCGGGCTTGGAAGGCGTGCCCTTGGGCAAGTAGGCGCCCGTGAGGTTGCCCTCCGTGTCGCGGATGTTCAGGCCCGTGAGCACGATGTCGCGGCAGGGTGGATCGCGCGGCAGCGGCGGCATGCCGTCGGTGGTGCGCTTTTCCCAGTACGGGTCGATGGCATCGGTCCAGCCGTGGATGTTGGGATCCGAATAGCCGGAGTTGGACGGCGCGCCCACCGCGTAGTAGAGGTATCCGTCGCGGCAGGTGATGCCGCCCAGTGCGTGGTCGCCGATCGGCACTTCGTTCATGATCAGCTTGGGGGTGCCGTTGACGCCGTCGATTTCCCAGATGCCGTAGCTGTAGTCGCCCACGTACGTGCGACCGTTCTCCGGGCAGTAGCCGATTTCGTTCAGGGCGAAGGACTTGAATATGCCCAGGCCGACATTGTCCTTGATCAGTTTGCCGGACTTGTCGAAGATCTTGACGTGTGGCTTGTCGATGCCCTGCGGCGGGAAGCCGAAGGTGTTGCCGGAAATGGCGACCCAGACATTGTCGTGCTTATCGACCGTGATGGACGTGATCGTGTCGAGGCCAGCGGCGAACACGCTGACCTTGTAGCCCTTCGCTACTTTGATCTTGCTCGGATCCGGTTTGACGGGGGTGCGGGTGGACCACTTGCCGGCGGGACCGCCCGGTTCGGCCATTGCGCGGTCCTGCGCAAACGCGGAGCCGGAAAGGGCCCCCATCGCAAGCGCTACTGCTGCATATTTTAGAATCTTCATTTCTTCTCCTCCTCCTGGTTAGAATTCCCTGCACATGCTTCGTCAGAATTCCACTTCAACTGCGTTACGGCGTACCTGCATATCCTGACCGTTCGACCGGCTGGATCTTTCTTATCTCTATTTTTTTTCCGCCGTTCCCGTGAACGTGCGGATATGGACAACGAGTGCAGCGACCTTCTCGTCGTTGAATTTGTGCTCCCAGGCGGGCATGGCCGCGATCTTGCCCATGTAGGCGCCGCCCTTCTTGATGATCATCTTGAGATAGTCGTCCGGCACCGAGGCCATGTATTCCTTGTTGGCAAGCGTGCCGACACGCGGCACGAACCCGCTCTTCGTCCCTTCCTGGCCGTTACCATAGGTGCCGTGGCATCCGGCGCACATCTGTTCGAAAATTTCCTGGCCGGTCTCGGGAGCAGTCTGTGCCAACACCGTGACAGGCGCAACGGCCAACAGCATGGTTATGATTGTTATCGGGCACTTCATGCACATCTTGGAAAACCCGTGAATAACCGGATTGCAGGATAGCGAACTACAACCGTAACACGTGTCGCGGGACGGCTCAAGGGAGCCTTTCCCAGTCAGTCACGCCTTATTTATTTTTGTGCAGCGCATCGCGCACAAAGTCGTTGGTATAGGCGTCGGCAGGGTTCAGATCCTTCGCTTCCCTGACCGACTGCTCGAAACCGCTCAATACCTTCAACTGCGCCTCCGCTCCCGCCGGGGGAAACAGGCCATCCCGGGAATAGCTCTCGCTGTTCTTGCGATATGCGTCCAGGTAGAGCGTGCGATCACCGAGCAGATATTCCGTCGGGACCGTCTTTGCCACGTCGTCCGGCGTCGCCGTCTTCAGCCACTTCAGTGCGCGCACCATCGCGTTCGTCAGCGCCTGTACCGTTTTGGGATTGGCCTTGATGAATTCTTCGCGGGTGTAGAGCGAGCCTGAAGGCAACGGGCTGCCGTAAACCGCTTTGGCCCCCTTCACACTTACGGTTTCGACGACGACCTTGATCGTTCCGCTCTTTTCCAGCATCGTGATCGCCGGTTCGATGTTCGCGATCGCATCGAGATGGCCGGCCTGCATTGCGGCGACCGCTCCCGGTCCGGTGCCGACACCGATGATGGACACGTCATCGGGGGATAGACCGACAGTGGCCAGCAGATGATTGATGAACGCATGCGTGCTGGAACCCGGCGCCGATACGCCGATCTTCATGCCCTTCAAATCCTTCGGCGATCGGTACCGGGCAGCCCGTTCTCTCGCCACGCCGAGCGATATCGCAGGCGTGGCCCCCTGCAACACGAAACCACGCAGATTCTGGCCGCGCGCGCGCATGACCATCACGTGATCGAATCCGCCGGAGACAACATCGGCACCGCCGCCCATCATCGCCTGCAACGCCTTCGCCCCGCCGGCAAAATCAACTATCTCGACCTGCAGGCCCTCGTCCCGGAAATAGCCAAGCTGCTCCGCTATCGTAAGCGGCAGGTAGTACAGAGACGCTTTGCCGCCGACCGCTATGGTGGTCTTCGGCTTTTCGAGCGGCGCGCCTTGCGATGCCGCGACGCAGAGCAACGCGCCTAGCGCCAACAAGGATGCGATCAGTCTTTTCATGCATGTGCCCGCATTGATGGTTTAAGGTGGATGGATTGTAACGCAGCGATCGTGGCATTCGACGTTGAAGCCGCCGGCGCGATCTCACGTTAAACTTGCGCCTTCAATGGCCTGCGAAACATCATGGCTGTCAACAACAAGGAGAGCGAATCGTGATCGATCTGTATTCTGCGGGAACGGCCAACGGCTTTCGGGCGTCGGTGGCACTGGAGGAAGCCGGCCTTTCATACCGCGTCCACAAAGTCGACCTCGCCAAGGGCGAACACCGCCGCGCCGAGTTTCTCAAGCTCAACCCGGCCGGGTTGATTCCGGTCATCGTCGACCTGGCCGGACCTGGCGGCAAGCCCATCACGCTTTCGCAATCCGGCGCCATCATTCTTTACATCGCGGAGAAAACCGGCAAACTCCTGCCTAAGGACGCAGCCCGCCGCGCGATCGCGCTGCAATGGTTCATGCAGGGCGCAACCGACGTTGCCGCGACCAGCGGCGCGATTTTCCGCCTCGAAAACAGCGTCCCGGAAAAAATCCCCTCCAGCATCGACTATTTCAAGAACCGCCTGCTCGGTTTTTTGTCGGTTTGCGATGCGCAACTTGCGGGTCGTGACTATCTCGCCGATGAACTGTCGGTTGCCGACCTGATGCTTTACCCGAACTTCGCGCTGCGCAAAGCGCTCATCGACGAGGCTGGCGGATTGCCCCACTTGCAGCGCTGGGGCGCCACGATGGCTTCACGACCAGCGGTCCAGAAAGGAATGAATGTATTTGGGTGAGCGGCTAGGGGCTAGGGGCTAGGGTTGGGCGCGCAGAGATTGTTTGGGTTCGCGAGATCAAGAGCTTTTCTTCCTCATGAATTCTAATTTCTGCGATCTTGCCGTCGCCTTTCCCTAGCCGCTAGTCCCTCTTCCCTAGCCCCTGCACTTACGGAACTTTCCCCAGTTCCGAACGCAGGTCGCGCAGGTGCGCCAGCGTTTCCGGATCCTTCGAGCGTTTGATCCCCTCCTCCAGCTTCGCGTAAAGCTGCGCGACACCGGCACGCAACGACGAACGAAACTCGCTCGGCCGCCCGCGCTCGCGGCGGTACTCCTTTGCGATATCGGCCAGCGGCGACGTAGCACTGCGGGTGATGGACAGATGATTCGCGCTGGCGTGTGTCGAGCCGTCATCCAGCAATTTCTTCATGTCGATCGAGTTGGAAGCCCCCTGTGGATCGTTGGTGGTACCGGTCGCGACCAGCAATAGGGTTACGTAGTTGCGCTGCAGTTCGCGCCGGTACAATTCGACCAGCGGTGTTTTCGCATCGAGCTCCTTGAACAGACCGTTGTTCAGGTCGACCAGCATGTCCATGCCGACATAGCCTTTGCCGCTTGGATCCGCGTACCGGGCCTCGGCCATGCGCTGGAATACGCCCGGATCCAGGATCTGGCGTAGTAACTGGACGTTGGATCCCTGCAATGCATCGGTGCCACCCGAGGGACCGATGCGCCGCAATACCTCGCGATCAAGCAGGGGCCGTGGCGTGACCCATCCCCTGTCCAGCAGAAATTTCACCGCGGCTCGCTGCCTCGCGGCATCCACCGGTTTGAACGGTGCCGTACCACGCCCCGCCTGGTAGCGCGTTTCCTCGACGCCACCGACGGTCTTCGCGACCGCGGCCAGTTCCCGATAGCGCTGCACGATCAAAGCCTGGTACATCTCGCGCAGGCGCACGTAGTCTCCTCCGAGTGTGGTAGTGGCCGGGATCAGCAACGGCATCACGCGGTCGATATTGCGCAGCCCCAGATCGGCTGACGCGATGGGATCGCCACCGACGACGTTGGTGTTGACCTGCGGGTCGATGGTCGCGAAATCGTCCTCGCCGCCAAAACGCAGCATCGGCTCGTCGACCTGCCTCGCAGCCAGTTCATCGAGGTGGGGCCACTCGTCGTCGCAGCTCATGCCGTTGGAAAACGACCTATAGCCCCACTCGATCGCAAAGTAATCGTAAGGCCCGAAAGTCGGAAGGAGATGGGCGTTATCGCCCGGTTGGGCGACATAGTTGAGCCGCGCATAGTCCATGATCGACGCCGAGGTGCCCCACTTGCGAGTCCATTCCGGGCTGCGCAGCTGCTCTATTGAATACGCCGAATGTCCTTTGAAATTGTGGCGCAATCCCAGCGCGTGACCGATCTCGTGCGAAACCACATAGCGCAGCATGTCGCCGATCACATCGTCGGGCAGCGGCAGCTTGCGTGCCCTCGGATCCAGCGGCGAGACCTGGGTGAAGTACCACGTTTCGACCAGTTTGAGCACGTCATGCCAGAAAATCGCATGCGAGGAAATAACTTCACCACTGCGTGGATCGACAACGGCCGGCCCCATGGCGTTCTGGCGCCCGCTCGGCGTCCAGCGGATCACGTTGTAGCGCACGTCCTCGGGATCCCAGTTGGGATCTTCTTCCAGCGTCGGGGCATCGCGCGCGAAGATGGCGTTGCTCAGTCCCGCTTTTACGAACACCTTCTGCCAGTCCTCGATGCCCCCCTTGATGAATGGGCGCCACTTCTCGGGCACTTTGTCGCTGATATAGAAAACGATGGGCTTGACCGGATCCGACACCTCGGCTTCGGGGTTCTTCTTCTGCAGCCGGTAGCGCTGAATGAAGCCGCGCCGCACCTTGCCATGATCATCGGTTCCGTAGTCGTCGAACGGCGTATAAAAATATCCCACGCGGTCGTCGGCGAATCTCGGCGGCATTGGCTCCTCGGGCAGCAGGAGCAGGCTCGTGTGGAAGATGAACCCGAGCGCCGCCGGCACGCGTTCCGATTCGTCATCGACGTGTTTCCTGAGCTCCGCTGCGGAGGGCACCCAGGTCTGCTGGAAGCGGATGTCGATGTTCTGCGGAAAAGCCTTCACGGTTTCGATGAAGGAGCGCTTCGGATCGATCGCGTTCATGCGAAAATGCTGCATGAATTCCAGTGCGAAACCGTCCGGCACTTCGCTGACGAAAAGTCCTGTAATGTCGATAACCGGCGCCGCGCCCGGGCCTTCCATGATGATGTCGAAAGCCTTGATGACGGTGCGCAGAGAAGCCGATTCCACGCCGCGCTGCAGGTTCTCCATGTTTTGCGCCCACATTTCGTAGCGCACGTTCTCGAGGTAGAGTTTGTTGCCGCGACGCACCCAGCGGATGACGCGGTTATCCACTACCGATCCGGGGGCGACGAAATCGCTGCCCGTGGACAGCGCCGCGAACTCAGTGTTGACCAACATGTCCCGGTTCAGCATCTTGGCCGGGATCTCGAACATCACGTGGTCGCATATCACATGGACCTTGAACATGCCGGTCACGGTTTCAACCTTCTGATCCAGGCCCGCGGGACAGGATGCCACCATCGCCGAAGTCATGGCCAGAGCCGGCCGGCACAGCAACGCTGCTACCACCAGCGAAATCAGGGAAAGGAATTTCTTCATGTTCACGCAACTCCTGCGGTTCTCATGCAAAGGGGAATCGATTGCTTCCAGCAAGAAAACGGGCCGGCAGCATCGGATCGCGTCACACATCAGCGGGAGACCTTATGTTCAGGCTAAAGTTCTGGCGCCGGGACCCGACCAGCGAAACCCACGCTGGCGTCGAAGCACGTCAAATCGAATGCCTCTGAGGCCTTAAGGCCGCATTTTACAGACAGGCCCCGGGGCAGCCTCGACTGCCTTGGGCCAACGCGTCGCAGCATGCCCGTACGATCCGACACAAGCGCGAGACCCACCAGAATAACCGGCCCGCAAACTAACCTCAGGGCTTGTGCGGAGTCGGCACTTCTGCTTCGCTGCAGCGTGCCGCCCAACCGTTCATCGATACCCGCCGCGCATCGTTCATTTCCATCAGGTACCGATTCTGCAAGGCATAGGCTTCCCGCTCGTTGGCATTGCGTCGCATGCAGTCGCTGGAACCCGTGTCGAAACGACCGCGAACGGCCTGCACGTGATGAACCAACTCGTGCAGCAGAATCGAGCGATCGAAGGTGTTATTGATCACGTCCAGTTTTTCGTCGAGATAGACCCCGAGGGCCGGATCGTAGATGGCCTTGATCGCACAGGGGGCGTGGCAGAATCGCGCCCCGATCTCGGCCTGCGGCACCCGATGGATTTCCGGCGCAACGGTGGGCGGCGCATAGCCGGCGAGCAAATGAATGGTGGCGAACAATTCGGCGATCAGAGATGACATTGGCGGTTCAACGAGAATTTGCCGGCGTCAATGTCGACGTCGGAAGAGGTTACCCGGCGATCGCAGCATTCAATCAGCCCTCGGCTGAGGGGCGGCTTCGGGCTTGAATGCCGTCTCCTCGTCGGTACACTTGCCCGACCAGCCCATGGCCAGCGCGCGTCTCGACGCGTGGATCGCTGAGAGATAGCGGTTCTGGATTTCGTAAGCCTCGAGTTCCTCGGAAATCCGCCGGTTGCAGAAGCTTGTGACGACTTCGAACTTGCCGGTGGTCTTCTGCAGATGATGAACCAGCTCGTGCAGCAGGATGGAACGATCGAACGGGTCGTTTTGGATATCGAGACTATCGTCGATAACCACGCCCCAATCCGGATGATAGTACGCCTTGATGCGGCACGGGCGGCCATCGCACAGCACGCGCTGGATCTCGGATTGCGGCACGGCATGAACTTCGGGCAGCACGGCCGGAGCCGGGTAGGCCGATACAAGTCTGATCGCAGTGAACAACTCGACCATCAGGGAAACCAGGGCGGACTGATCCAAGGGAACTCCTTATGAACGCCCTCCCACTTTTTTAGTATTACAACAGTCGATGTACAGGTTCGTCAATTGTCGCAACGGGCCCGCCATGCATTGACATTGACGCGATGAGGGTCATGCACGTCCTCGAGGTAGCGATTCTGGATTGCGTAAGCCTCGCGCTCGGCGGCATACCAGCGGTCGCACTCGGACGGCATCTTCTGGAAGGTTCCGCTGACCCGCTGCACATGGTGAACCAGTTCGTGTAACAACACCGATCGCGCAAACTGGTCGTTGGCGAGATCAAAGGCTTCGTCTATATAAACGCCCTCTCCGGGCTTGTAGAACGCCTGGGCGGCACAGTTGCCCTGGCAAAAGCGCTGTTGGATTTCGACCAGCGGGACCTGGTGGATTTCGGGCAGGGTCTTGGTTGCCGGATAACCCGACAGCGAATGGATGGAGGCGAGTAACTGCAATGCCAGCGACGCGAGAGAAATAGAGTCCATATCTTGCCCCTGGACCGGCGTTCCCCCCGACCCCGCCGGGCCGGAAAAATCATCTTGTTGAGTGCTTACATGCAATATCCGGGCCATGCCTGGAATGCCCCGCCAGAAAGCCCGCCGCCGGTCGTCCTCGCTGCGCACGCACAGTTACGGTGCACTGCAGCGCAAAAGAGCGCCATAATCGACCCCAGTGCGACCGAAATTGGAGTCGATTTGGTTCCGCCTGGACCCGCACAAGAAGCAACTTCGCTCCAGCAATAGCGGCGTGCCCCAGCCCGGGTTGAGTTCCCCTGCCTGTTTCTTACTCCCCCGCCAGCCAGACCACGCGCTGGCTACCACCATCCTCGCGGGAAAGGATCGGCTGCAACCATTTCAGCATCGACTGGGCTTGCGCTTCGAAACCGAACGGCGGATTCACCACCAGCATTCCGCAGCCGCGCATGCCCCCGCTCCAGCCGCCTGGCAATACCGAGATTTCCAGTTGCAGAATCTTGCGGATGCCGGACGCGCCGATGCCGCGCTCGAACGCGCGCATTGCGAGCGGCTCCATCAGTGGATACCAGAGCGCGTAAACTCCTGTTGCGAAGCGCCTGTGCGCCTCCACCAGCGCGTCTGCCAGGCGGTCGAATTCGCGGGCACGATCAAATGATGAATCGATGAAAACCAGTCCGCGGCGTTCCTTCGGTGGCAGGAAGGCCTTCAGCGACTGGTATCCGTCCATCAAATGCACTTGAACCTGGCGATCGCCGCCGAACAGGGCGCCCAGACTTTCGCAATCCTTCTTGTTGAGTTCAACCAGCACCATGCGATCGACCGGCCTTAGGAGCCGGCGCACGATGCGTGGCGAACCTGGATAAAAACGCAGCGCGGTTCCGGCATTCTCGCCTCTGATCGCTTCGAAGTAGGGGATGAACTCATCCGGCACGTCCTTTCTCCCCCAAACCAATTCGATGCCATCTCTGAACTCCGCATTCTTGAGTGCCCATTCGTGGGTGAGGTCGTAGCGTCCAATGCCGGCATGGGTATCGAGCACGAAGAACGGCTTGTCCTTTTTCTCCAACGCAAGCACCAGCCGGGTCAGCAGCGAGTGTTTGAAAACATCGGCGAAATTGCCGGCGTGAAAAAGATGTCGGTAGGCGAGCATGGATCGGTGGCGGGTGACAGGTGACGGCAGGAGTGTAACGCCCTTTCCTGCCCCAACTGGTCACCGTGCTGCAAAGTCGTGGGATAATTCTCTTGTCGTTCAACACGCATGCACAGGAATTTCACCATGGCCGCAGACAACGCACCTGAACTCAAAATGGACCCCGCGAACCTGTTTCGCGAGGAAATCTTCACCGACCGCAAGATAGGCACCATCCGCGTAATGACTCCGGTAAAGAACGACAGTACCGTCGACGCCGCGCGCAAGGTGATTTATGTCGGTGAAACCCAGCTCATGACACCGGTGGGCGCGCTGCCGCTGGCGTTCGAGATCGAGGCCGATTCCCTGGGTCAGGCGGCAGAGAAATTCGCCGGGTTCGCCGCCGTTGCCGTTGAACGCGCAGTCAAGGAACTGCAGGAATTGCGCCGCCAGCAGAGTTCTTCGATCGTCATTCCCGAAGGCATTCCCCCCGGAATGGGCGGCATGGGCGGGCTCGGGGGCGGAAAAATAAAACTGCCGTAGCAAAAACAGAGGAAAGGTTAAAGAGAAAAGGTTAAAGAGGAAAGTTGAGGGCACAAGGCGATGGCCCTTAACGTTCCTCTTTATTCTTACCGTTCATTCGCCATACGTGAGTGAACGTGCCTTTCCCCAGAACACCCGATAGGAAAACGCCGTGTAGCCGATGATCATCGGCAGCACGACGCATGTGCCAACAAAGACGAACATCAGCGATTCCCTGGCGGCGGCAGCCTGCCAGATCGTCAGCCGATCCACCACCAGGTAGGGAAACATGCTGTAGGCGAGTCCGGCATACGCGAACACGAAAATCCATACCGACAGCACGAAAGGTAGCCATTCGCGTTTCGACGTCCCCTGCTGCAACCTCGTTAACGACAGCAGGATGCCTGCAAACGCTGCCGCCGTGAGCAGCGGCAAGGGCGACAGCCACAGCCATCGCGGCCACGCAAACCATTTCTCCATAATGCCGGCGCTTGCAAACGGCGTGGCCAGGCTGATTGCCGCCACGCCCGTAGCCGCGAGGAGCACAGCGGCTTTGCTCCACTTGAGCGCGCGCGCGTGCAGGTCGCCTTCGGTCTTGATCGCCAACCAGGTTGCTCCCAGCAGCGCGTAGCCGCCTGCCAGTCCGATCCCCACCAGAAACTCGAATGCGATGAACAGCGGCCCGCCCTGGAATCCGGTGATGACGCCGGCCAGTATCGCGCCCTGCGCGAGCGCAGTACCGAGCGAGCCGACGAAAAACAGGTGGTTCCACATCGACTGGTGCCATCCTGACGCCTTCACGCGGAATTCAAAGGACACCCCGCGCAGGATCAGCGAAATGAGCATCAGCGCCACTTCCAGGTAGAGCGAAGGCAGGATGATGCCGTGCGCATGCGGAAACGCCACCAAAAGGATGCCGACGCCCAGCACCAGCCAGGTTTCGTTAGCGTCCCAGAACGGGCCGATGGAAGCCACCATCATGTCCTGCTCCGCGCGCGTAGCCAGCGGCAACAGGATGCCGACGCCGAGATCGAAACCGTCGAGAATCACGTAGGCGAGGATCGCCAATCCCATGAGCACGGCAAAGATCAGCGGCAGATCGAGGCCCATCGTCACGGCACCTGCGGGCCCAGCGCGCCCGGTGCGGGCGCGCCCCGCCCCTTGCCTTCGGCTTCCTTTCGCGCGAGCTGCGTGAGCACGACCATGTAGGAAATCAACAGCAGTGTGTAAATCATTGCGTAGCCGGCCAATGTCGCGGCGATGTGCGCAGCGGGCGCGGCCGATGCGGTATCCGCCGTCAGGATCAGGCCGTAGACGATGTAGGGTTGGCGTCCTATTTCCGTTGTCAGCCATCCTGCCAGCACCGCGAGCCATCCGGAGAAGGTCATGCCCGAACAGGCCCACAGCAACCAGCGCGGAATCTCACGGCGCAGCGTCAGCAACAAGGCGCCGAGCCAGGACACGGCCAGCATGAGCATGCCCACGCCGACCATCACGCGGAAAGTCCAGAACACCTGTGCGACGGGCGGATGCCTGTCGCCGAATTCAGAGAGCCCCTTCAGCTCGCCGTCAAGCTTGTGCGTGAGGATCAGGCTGGCGCCGTTCGGAACTGAAAGCGCGTAATCGTTGCGGCGCGTTTCCTTGTTGGGCATGGCGAACAACAGCAGGGGCGCGCCGCGCTCGGTTTCCCAGATGGCCTCGATCGCCGCAATCTTCGCCGGCTGATGCTCGAGCGTATTGAGTCCGTGGAGGTCGCCGACCAGTATCTGCAGTGGCGCGAGTACTGCGGCGACGAACACGCCCAGCCGGAACATGCGCCGCGCCGGTTCAAAGCTGCGATTGTGCAACAACTGGAACGCCGAGATACCCGCCACCAGAAACGCCGCGGTGAGTCCCGAGGCGATCATCATGTGCGCAAAACGATACGGAAAACTCGGGTTGAAGATCACCGCCATCCAGCTCGTGGCGTGTAACTGACCGTCGATCACCTCGAAACCCTGCGGCGTCTGCATCCAGGAATTGAGCGCCAGGATCCAGAACGCGGAAGCTGAAGTGCCGATCGCGACCAGGAATGCCGCCAGCGTATGCATCCAGGCCGGCACCCGGTCGCGGCCGAACAGCATGACGCCAAGGAACGTGGCCTCGAGGAAAAATGCCGTCAACACTTCATAACCCAGCAGCGGTCCGGCGATATTGCCGGCCTTGCTCATGAATCCGGGCCAGTTGGTACCGAACTGGAAACTCATCGTGATGCCCGAAACGACACCCAGGGCGAACGACAGGGCGAAAATTTTCACCCAAAGCCGGTACGCCAGCTTGCACCAGGCGTCGCCCGCCAATTCGATGCGCACGCGCAGATAGACGAGAATCCAGGCCAGCGCGATCGTGATGCTGGGGAATAGGATGTGGAAGCCGATGTTGAGGCCGAACTGGGCTCGTGCCAGGAGGAGCGGATCTGCGGACATGACGAACTCTGGACAAGAGTGTGCAGTGTAGCGCGTATCTGGTCGCAACCAGCGACGGGCTCGAACCGGCCCTTTCATGTCGCCCGGCACCCGCGCCTGATTCCGGCGAAATCGTGCTGCGATCGCCTTGACTATATGCATATATGTATGCACAGTGTGTTTGTGAGGAAACAAGCCGGCAAATCGACCAACGGGCATACTGCGAAGCGAGCCGCTGGCCGCGCAAGGAGCAATCGGCCAGGCGCCGCGAGGGCGGGCTCGCAGCCCGTTGGTGATGTGGCACCGCGCGGCAAAACGCGACTGACCATGTATCTCGACATGGCAGTCGTCGAATATTTTCGTTCGCGTTCCGGGGGCCGCGGCTACCAGACGCTGATCAACGAAGCGCTCAAGCAGGCGATCGAACAGGAAAATCTCGAAGACGTCCTGCGCCGGGTCATCCGCGAAGAGGCACGTCCCTACCAAGCCGAAACGGACAAGACTTGAGCGGCAGCCGACGCGCGCGTTCGATAGGTTTTTCCGGTTACGGCAGCCGATGATCGTATTTCGCGACGAGTTGAAGGCAGCCGCCATACCGGCCGCAGTTCTGCTCGTGGCCGGTCTAGCGGCTGCATTCAGCCGGCAATTTTCCACGGCGCTGGGCAATTTCGGCGTATTCGGACCTTACGCCGTGCTCGTCATCGGCACGGCCATTGCCCTGTGGTTCAATCGCGGTCGCGCATTCATCGCCCTGAGTTCCCTGCTGATCGCGTTCGTCGCCTATCGTATTTCGTTGTGGCTCAGCATCGGCCCACGTGATTTCTCTGTCCGCGCGGTCCTCACCCTCGCGGCGATCTTCGTACCTGCCAATATTCTGTTCGTGCTGCTATTGCCGGAACGCGGCATCGTGTATTTCCGCAATTACCGATGGCTGCTGCTGGGCATCATCGAAGTGCTGCTAACCGCGTGGATCGCAACCGCGGGCCACACTGCGTTGTCAGGCACGGCATGGCATGCGGCGCTGGATCACTGGCTGCTCAAGGCTGAACCGACGCCGCTGCTCGGCCGCCTGCTCCTCGTGGCAGCCTTCGCAGTTGCATTGAAGAGCGCATGGCAGCAGCGCTCCCCGCTCGATGTCGGCATGGTCGGCGCGGTGGTAGCCTTTTTCATCGCCTGCGAATGGCTGGCCCCAGAGCCGGTGTACGGCGTGTTCGTATTTGCCGCTGGTGCCATCCTGTTGCTGGCCGTGCTGCAAGAGTCGCATCGCATGGCCTTTCGCGATGAACTTACAGGTTTGCCCAGCCGGCGCGCGCTGCAGGAAAAACTCGTCGCGCTGGGACCCTCCTACACGATCGGCATGGTCGACGTCGACCACTTCAAGAAATTCAACGACACGCACGGCCACGATATCGGCGACCAGGTATTGAAACTGGTCGGCGCGCGACTGGCTGAGATCGGCGGCGGCGGCAAGGCCTTCCGCTATGGCGGCGAAGAGTTCGCGGTACTATTTCCGGACAAGAAGATCGAGGAAGCGCTGCCGTACCTCGAAACGCTACGGCAAAGCATCGAGGACTACAAGATGTCGGTGCGCACCGAGCAACAACGTCGCAGTGAGGCGCGTCACAACAACGACCGCCGCACGAAGACCCAATCGGCTTTCAGTCTGGAGTACCAGGGTGCGCCGCCGCTGCGATCGAATCGCGCGGAGCCGCTGTCGGTCACCGTGAGTATCGGCGCGGCGCAGCGCACCGGCCTGCTGGATACGCCGGACGCCGTGATCCGTTCGGCCGACGCGGCGCTATACCGGGCCAAGGCCGCAGGCCGAAACAGGGTCAGCACCTGAAACCAGCAGCCGCGTTGGCCGAAGAATCCCACAAACCCAAAGAAAACAAGTATCCAAAAAGAAATTAAGTGGAAGGCTCAAGACTGCTGAAAAGACAGGAATCCAAAAAGTATCAAATCATGCTTGCTTTCTGCCTTCCAGGACAATCGAATATACTGCTCAAAATGGGCCAACAATAAGAATCGTCGATAAGGGTCGATACGGGATATTCATATCGGCCTGTGTGCCTCGTTAAGGAAAAGGTTTAGGCGTACCGCGTGGAGGAGAGGACATGCGTTTTAATTATCTGCGCCTATTTCCGATTGCCTTCATCGTTTTCTTGGCTCTCATACTGGCTGCCTGTGGCGGTGGAGGAGGCGGCGGAGGCAGTCGTGCAGTAACAATCCGCGGGACCGTCTACGATGTGTCGGGAACATCGTCGGCTCCAGTAGCGGGTGCGACGGTGACCTTGCGCAGCGCAAGTGGCACGTCTCTTTCCTCGGTCACTTCCGGAGGCGATGGCTCTTACGCCATCCCAAACGTGCCGACTTCGGTGGAACTCTATCTACATACCGCCAAGTCTGGATTTGTCAACTCCAACTCAGATATCTTTACTGTAACCGCGAACAAATCAGTCTCGCTCATTCTCCTGTCTCCTGCCGCTGCAAAGCAAACGGCTGACGCGATTGTCGGAAGTGCCGGCGGAAGTTCGTGGAACGACGACTTCTACTCCGGGAAGAGTTGGTTCGGGATAGATATCTCGAATCAGTCCGGCAATGATGCCCGGGGCATCACGCTGGTCTCGACAACGGGCAACACGACGATCAAATACAACGACGGCTCGGATCAATACTCAAATTCTCCTCCGACAATTTCTTCCAAGGACCAACCGCTCATCGGTGGCTATAGTAGTTCTGAGGGCAACTATACGTTCGTTGCCGACACCGGCCTGTCCGTCAAACTACCCCTTGTTAAGGGTGAAATTAGTTATTCGTCCATCGATCTGATTGCGCGCTCGCTTGCCATGAGCGCAGTGAACTCCGGTACCGGCAATACCCTCTTTGCCATCACCTCCTCGGGGTCTCAGGCGGTCGCGGTCGGCTCGCTCGGCACGATCATTACGTCTTCCGACGGCAGTTTGTGGAGAACGAGTTCTTCCGGCATCAGCTTCAATCTCAACGGCGCCGCCACGTCGGGAACCACGTTTGTAGCAGTGGGCGATAGCGGAACGATCATCACCTCAGCGGATCTCGTCACCTGGACGCCACGGACCTCCGGGACTGCGAATCGATTGCGAGGCGTAGCCTGGACAGGCTCTCAATTCATCAGCGTCGGTGATTCCGGAACCCTCCTGACTTCCCCGGATGGGGTGATATGGACAGCGCAAACTTCCGGGACGACGAGCGACCTCTATGGTGTCGGCGGCCACAGCACGCAGAACGTGGTGGTGGGCGCCGGGAGCACCATCCTGACTTCTCCGACTGGCACTGCATGGACGCCAAGGACATCGCAGGGCGGGAATATTCTCTTTTCGGTCGTCTGGTCCGGCGTCCAATTTGTCGTTTCGGGAGACAGAGGCGGCGGTTATTCAAAGACCATACAGACTTCATTCGATGGCATCACCTGGACCGGCCAGACCGCTGCAATCGGCAACATCATGTACAGCGCCGCATGGTCCGGAAGCCAGTTCGCAATTGTCGGCGAGTCCAGCGTGATTCAAACTTCTCCGGATGGCATCAGTTGGTCAGTGGGTCCGCAGATTTCCGGCGGGAACCTGAACGGCGTCACCTGGTTCAAGGATCGATTTCTTGTCGCCGGATCAAGCGGAACAATTGTTGCCGTCGCGCCTGACAACTCCGGGTCGGGTGAATATTTATACAACACTCTATTCGGCATCACGTCTTCGGGGTCTGAGGCGGTCGCGGTCGGTTCCCTCGGCACCATCCTTACCTCTGCCAACGGCAGTTCGTGGTATTCGAGTTCTTCCGGCATCAGCGTCAATCTCAACGGGGTTGCCACGTCGGGAACCTCATTTGTCGCAGTGGGCGATCTCGGGACAATCGTCACCTCATCGGATCTTGACACCTGGACTCCACGGACCTCCGGGACTACGAATCGATTGCGAGGCATAGCCTGGACAGGCTCTCAATTCATCAGCGTCGGTGATTCCGGAACCCTCCTGACTTCCCCGGATGGGGTGATATGGACAGCGCAAACTTCCGGGACGGCAAGTGACCTGTATGGTGTCGCCGGCCACAGCACGCAGAACGTGGTGGTGGGCGCCGGGAGCACGATACTTACGTCTCCGACTGGCATCGCCTGGACGCCAAGAGCATCCCAGGGCGGGAATATTCTTTATTCGGTCGTCTGGTCCGGCATTCAGTTTCTCATCGCTGGAGACAGCGTCGGCGCAGGTTTAAATGTCATTCAGACTTCGTTGGACGGCATCACATGGGCCGGTCACCCCGCTACAACTGGCAATGCCCTGTACGGCGCGGCATGGTCCGGGGTGCAGTTTGGAGTCATCGGCGCGATAGGTGCAATTCAGACGTCCCCGGACGGGATCAGTTGGACACAAACGGCCTTGAATAATCCGAGCCTGAACGGAATAACGTGGTTCAAGGGCCAATTTGTCATGGTGGGGATGTTCGGAACAATCTATCTTTTCTAGCGGGCAATTCGGACGATACATCGAATATTTTCCCGCCTTTGGACTGGGATACCCGCATTTGGGGATGCCACGATGAGCCAACGCGTGAAGACTAACTGCGTAAGAAAGCAGGAATCCGGAATGCGCTGTCAGCGCACGCCGTATTTCGCGCGATAGTGCTTTGCCAGCACTTTACGTATCTGGGCATTCAGATTCGAATTCGGTTTCTTCTGCGCCGGGCGGATTTTCCCCGCCGCCGCGCGGGCTGCATTAGCGACCTTCTTTTTCAGTGGCATTCCTTCTGCGCGGCGCATCGATCGACCGGCGTTCATTCCAGCACGGGCGTGCAGTCTCCCCGCACCGTCACTTTGGCATCCAACCGATACTCGCGACCGCTTTCCGCATCTATCGTGATAGCCGATTTGCTGGGGAAGTCCACGGTTGCCATGCCAACGAATACTCGTGCCGTGCACACCACTTCAATTACGTGCTGACCGGGTGGGACTTCGACGCGGGAATTTTTGTCAACGACTGGTCGGGAGTCGATGGCCACGACGTTCACCGCGGCATCGACCTCCTTTCCCCCGCCCACCGTCATC
>Ga0137438_1000037_pt1 | contig 17192 bp, 13 predicted proteins | sample EasRivERMGT157_2_FD_102327 | JGI IMG/M metagenome (GOLD analysis project Ga0137438, IMG submission 102327) | Soil microbial communities from meander-bound floodplain in the East River, Colorado, USA - East River MetaG ERMGT157_2 | ecosystem: Environmental > Terrestrial > Soil > Floodplain ... | reverse complement strand
TTCGGTGGCCGGCGCGACATCATGCAATCGATCGCTCCGCTGGGCCCGGTCTACCAGGCTGGCACGCTATCAGGAAATCCGGTCGCGGTCGCTGCGGGCCTGGCGACGCTCAAGCTCATTCAGGCTCCAGGATTTTTCGAGCGGCTGGCGGCGAATACCGCCAGGCTTGTCGGACAACTGCAAGTTGCGGGACGCAATGCCGGAATTGCATTTTCCGCGCAATCTGTGGGCGGTATGTTCGGTGTCTATTTTCGCGCAAAGCCGCCGGAGACCTATGCGCAGGTAATGGAGAGCGACAAGGAAGCTTTCAACCGTTTCTTCCACGCGCTGCTGGCGGAGGGAGTTTATTTCGCGCCATCGGCCTATGAAGCCGGTTTTGTATCGGCCGCGCACGGCGATGCCGAAATCGAGGCTACCGTCAAAGCGGCGACGGTCGCGTTCGGCGAAGTTGCCGCTGCCTAACGACTGCGACTGGCTCAATGCAGTCCGGTTATGTATTCGGCAAGCGCGGCGATTTCCTTGTCGGTCAGTTTGGCGGCTGTCGCCCGCATCATCTGATTGGGGTCGTTCGCGCGATCGCCGGCGCGAAAAGCCTTCAACTGAGCGGCGACATAATCCGCATGCTGGCTGGCAAGCCGGGGATACTGGGCCGGAATTCCAGTTCCGTTCGGCGAATGGCAGCCTGCACAGGCCGCAACGCTATTCGACGGATTGCCACCACGGTAGAGCTTGCGCCCTTGCGCCACCAGGTCCTTGTCCTTGGCGCCCATCTGTTTCGGAATCTGAGCGGAGTAATACGCGGCCAGATTGCGCATGTCATCGAGGGAAAGGTTTGCCACCATCCCGGCCATCACCGGATTGTTGCGCGCCCCCGACTTGAATTCGGTCAACTGCTTGAGCAGATACTCGGGATGCTGACCGGCAAGGCTTGGGTTCAAGGACAGGGGGCTGTTGCCGTCGACTCCATGACAGGCGGCGCAAACCTGACTGACCATTCCCTGTGCCTTGGCGGGATCGCCTGCGGCGTGAGCGGAAGTAATGCATGCAAATGCGACAACAGTCGCGACCAAGCGATTCATGAACCCTCTCCGATTTACTGTCGGGCCGCACACTGCTCTGGCCCGGGCTGGACCTTTATTTTAGCGTAACTCATGAGCCAGTCAGGTTTGTTTCGCGACATCGCCTTCTTCACGTCCGCCGCCGACGAGAGCGGCTTGCCGCCCTCGCAGGTGGAAGTCGCGTTCGCCGGGCGCTCGAATGCAGGCAAGTCGAGCGCCATCAACGCGCTCGCGCAGCGCCATCGGCTGGCGTTCGTCAGCAAGACGCCGGGCCGAACCCAGCAGATCAATTTCTTCACCCTCGGAGGCGAGCGCTTTCTGGTGGACCTGCCCGGTTACGGTTACGCCAAGGTACCTCGAGGGATGAGGAACGAATGGGAATTGCTGATTTCCGGATACTTGCAGTTACGTCCGCAATTGCGCGGCTTGATCGTGGTCATGGACATCCGCCATCCAATGAAGCCTATCGACCGGCAACTGCTCGGGTGGTTCGAGAGTACTGGAAAGCCTGCGCATATTTTGCTTACCAAGGCAGACAAGCTCGGACGGCAACCCGCGGTTGAACAACTGCGCAATACCGCCAAGATGCTTGCGGCCGACTTTCCCAATGTTTCGGTCCAGTTGTTCTCGGCGCAAACGAGGGTCGGAATTGATGAAGCGGAAGCGGTGCTGAACCGTTGGTACGCGCCTGCCTAGCCTGTAAACGTGCGGGTAAAATAAAAAACCCCCCGGTTAAAGGGGACTAAAACCGGGGGGCAAGACAAAGCCTCAATTAGATTAAGGCACCCGCTCAGGGAGGAGAAGCGGGAGACATTACTGTCTACGCATAAGATTGCGGGCCTGGTCGAAAGTTCCGTATGTTTGGGTTTCCTTCTGTAAATCAATAAATTGCCTTCCGCGAAACACGCGGGATAAGGATCACAAATCATGCATGTTCTGGGTAAATTCCCGCGTCGACGGATGCGCAGGCTTCGCCACGATGATTTTTCACGCAGGCTGGTGCGAGAACATAGATTGTCCGCAGATGACCTCATCTATCCGGTATTCGTTATCGACGGGCAGAACCGCACTGAAGCGATTCCTTCTATGCCGGGGGTGGAGCGCATGTCTATCGACCGGCTTTTCAAGCAGGCGGAGCGCTGTGCGGAGCTCAAGATTCCGGCCATCGCGCTGTTCCCGGTCGTGGACAATCGTTTGAGAACAGCCGATGCGCGGGAAGCCTTCAATCCGGAAGGTCTCGCTGCGCGCACTATCCGCGCGCTAAAGGAGCGTTTCCCCGAACTCGGCGTCATCACGGACGTTGCGCTCGATCCCTATACCAGTCATGGGCAGGACGGCCTCGTCGACGATAACGGCTACGTGCTCAATGACGAAACCATCGAAGTTCTGGTAAAGCAGGCGTTGTCGCATGCACGGGCCGGCGTCGACATCGTTGCGCCGTCGGATATGATGGATGGCCGCATCGGCGCATTGCGTGAGGCGCTGGATGCGGGAAAGTATATCCATACCCGTATCCTGGCCTATGCCGCCAAATACGCGTCGAATTTCTACGGCCCATTCAGGGATGCCGTTGGCTCGTCCGCAACGCTAGGCGGGGGCAACAAGTACACCTATCAGGTCGATCCGGCCAATTCCAACGAGGCGTTGTGGGAGGTGGGGCTTGATCTGGAAGAGGGCGCCGACATGGTGATGGTGAAGCCGGGCATGCCCTATCTGGACATAGTGCGGCGCGTGAAGGATGAATTCGGCGCACCGACCTTCGTATACCAGGTCAGCGGCGAGTATGCGATGCTCAAGGCGGCCGGGCAGAATGGCTGGCTTGACGAGCGCAAATGTGTCATGGAAGCGCTCTTGGCCTTCAAGCGCGCCGGTGCCGACGCAATTCTTACGTACTTCGCGCTGGATGCTGCCGCGTGGCTTAAAGAAGAAGGTTAAGGTCCGGTATCAGACGCCGAGCGCACCGCGCTCGGCAAGCGTCGCGTCCAGCCACTCGATGCGAACACGTTCCAGCAGCCTGCCGTCGGGCATGCTGCGAATCTGCGCACGGAGGTCGCGCGGAGCGAATACGGTGATGTCGAAGTTGCCGTCATCAGTGCTGACGCTGAAATTCGGTACGCCGCGAGCCTCGTCGCCGATTTGGATTCGACGCTCCCCGCTGCGATAGGCGATGCGGCGATCCAGCAGGAACATTTCCACATCCTTCATGCTGTCCGTGAACAGAAGCAGATCGATGTTGGAATACTTCCCGGCGCTGCCGGAGAGCACTGCACCCGAAAGGTAGGGATCGAAGCGGGCCAGCAGTTCCATCATGTCCCGAGCTTGTTGACGAAGATGACGCAATCGGTCGCGCTGCTCGTCAGCCTGATAGAGCTGCTGATAGGCGCGCAGAGCGTGCTCGACCTCGTCGTTGCTGGGAAGGTTACGGGTATCGGGTGCGCCCGCCTGGCGCGCCGCCTTGCGTTTCGCCCGCGCGAAATCGTCGATGCCATCGACGGCCATCAACCGCGCCGCAAGGTGGGCGATGCGTTCCCGCATCTGTCTGTTATTACCGTGGTCACTCGGCATCGGTGTCAGTACAACTGGTCTTTTACCTCTTCCGCAGGCTTGGGCGAATCCCCACCTTCGTTCTCGGGTGCGGCTTCTTGTTCCGGCGGCACGTTCTCGTGATAGAAATATTCGATCATCGGGGCCGGCGCATGTTTGTCGCGAAGGCCGGTTTCCGGATTGATGGCGACCGCCACCACGCCTTCCGGCGCTATCGGCAGTTCCTCGGGCTCGCCCTTCAATACTGCGCCCATGTACGACATCCAAATAGGCAATGCGACAACCGCACCCGTCTCACGGTCGCCAAGCGTGCGTGGAATATCGAAGCCGACCCACACCACTGAAGCCAGATGGCGCTGGAAGCCCGCAAACCAGGCATCCAACTGTTCGTTGGTCGTTCCGGTCTTGCCCGCAAGGTCGATTCTGCCCAGTGCCATGGCACGCGCTCCGGTTCCGCCGCGAATCACATCCTGCATCATGTTGGTCATGATGAACGCGTTGCGCTGATCCAGAACACGTTCTGCGCTTTTGCCGACGACAACGGGATTTGCCTTCCCGAGCACCGTGCCCTGGGCGTCTTCGATGCGCTCGATGAAATAGGGACTCAGCCGGTAACCGCCGTTGGCAAAGACGGCATAGCCCATCACCATTTCCAGGGGCGTCGTCGAACCGGCGCCCAACGCCATCGTCAAATAAGGCGGATGCTGTTTCGGATCAAAACCGAAGCGCGAGATGTAGTCCTGGGCATATTGCGGCGTGATCGCCTGCAGGATCCGGATCGACACCAGATTCTTTGATTTGGTGAGTGCGGTGCGCATGCGGATGGGACCGTCGAAGCTGCCATCGAAGTTACGCGGCTGCCAGTTGACGGATCCGGTTTCGCTGGCGTCGATGGTCAGAGGGGCATCGTTGATGATGGTCGCGGGCGTAAATCCCTTCTCGAGCGCCGCCGAGTAAATGAACGGCTTGAAACTTGAACCCGGCTGACGGCGCGCCTGAGTGACATGGTTGTACTTGTTGCGATAGAAATCGAAACCCCCGACCAATGCCCGAATCGCGCCGTTGTCGGTATCCACCGAAACCAGTGCGGACTCCACCTGCGGCAACTGCACGATTTGCCAATTCCCCTTGCTGTCAGGCTGAACGCGAATAAGTGCTCCACGCTTGAGCCGCACCTTTGCGGGCGCCTTATTTCCGATCATGCGGCTCGCGAATTTGAGTCCGTCTGCGGTAATAGTCACCGTCTCGCCGCCCTTGCGATAGGCCTTGACCATCTTGGCATCGACTTCCAGTGCTATGGCCGGATAGACGTCGTCGCTTTCCAGTTCTTCCTGCAGCGCGTCCTCAAGGGCTTCTTCGCCAACTTCCTCTTTTGGCAGGTTGAAGTAGCCCTCGGCGCCGCGGTAGCCCTGGCGCTTGTCGTATTCCATGACACCCAGCCGCAATGCGTGGTAGGCGGCGTCCTGATGAATCTTCGACAGCGTGGTGTAGACGCGAAACCCGCGGGTGTAAGCCTCTTCCTTGTAAGCGTCGTAAATGGCCTGGCGGACCATCTCGGCAAAATGATCCGCGCGGGTCGCAAACTCCTGAATCTGGCGCGATATGATGATCGGCTGAGCCTCGGCCTTCTTGAACTGCTGCTCGTCGATGTACCCGAGCTCGGCCATCCGCCGCAATACATAGCGCTGGCGAATTTTGGCCCGGTTCATATTGACGACCGGGTTGTAGCGGGACGGCGCCTTTGGCAAGCCGGCGAGCATCGCGATCTCCGCCACACTCAATTGATCGAGTTGTTTGCCGAAATAGACTTGGGAAGCCGCACCGAACCCGTAAGCGCGCTGGCCGAGGTAAATTTGATTGATGTAGAGCTGCAGGATCTCGTCCTTGGTCAGACTGTGCTCGATCTTGAACGCCAGCAACGCCTCGCTGAATTTGCGACTGAAGGTTTTTTCAGTGCTCAGGAAGAAATTGCGTGCCACTTGCATGGTGATCGTGCTGGCCCCCTGGCGCGCACTGGCGGACGCGAAATTGGACAATGCCGCACGGATGACTCCGATGTAATCCACGCCGCCGTGCTCGTAAAAGCGCTCGTCCTCGGCCGCAATGATCGCTTTGCGGAGCATTTCCGGGGTCTGGTCGATCTTAACGAAGGCACGCTTTTCCTCCCCGAACTCGCCAATGAGGCTGCCTTCCACGCTGAAAACTTGCAGGGGTATTTTCGGCTGATACGATGTGAGCGCATCCAGGGAAGGAAGGCTAGGGTAAGCCACCACAGCGGCATAACCTACGATCAAGGCTAGGCAAACCACGAACGCCGCCAGCCCTATAAGGGGATAGATCCACCAACGGGAGAGCATCATCAAATAGCCGCGGCGGGCGCGCAAAGGAGAACGAGCGGCATTATAGAGTGTCGTCAGGCGGGAACAGAATCCCGCATAAAAACGCTTTACATGCAAAATAGTTGTTGCTAGCATTTAATGTAGATTATACGTATCACGCCTAAACGGCCAATGCTCAAGGGAAAATTTGCGTTTGACGCCGATTTCATCGGCAGTCTGCTGAAACCGAAGTCGCCCCCGTTGATCGGCGTCGACATTAGTTCGTCGTCGGTAAAAATGGTGGAGCTGACCGGGTCTGGCAGGGGGCGCTATCGTCTCGAGCGCTACACGATCGAGCCCTTGCCCAAGGATGCTGTCGTCGACGGCAACATCATGAACCTTGAAGAGGTCGGCGATGCGTTGCGTCGCGGTTGGAAACGCATGGGCACCAGAGCCAAGAATCTTGCCATGGCCCTGCCCTCCGCGGCGGTCATCACCAAGAAGATCGTAGTGCCTGCGGGCCAGACCGACGAGCAACTGGAGGCCCAGGTCGAAACGGAAGCTAATCAATACATTCCATTCGCGCTTGAAGAAGTTAATCTCGACTTTCAGATTCTCGGACCGGCACCCAACAGCACGGAAGACGTTGAGGTTCTGATCGCGGCATCGCGCAAGGAAAAGGTCGAAGACCGTGTTGCTGTCGCCGAATCGGTCGGCCTCAAGGCCACGGTAATGGATATCGATGCTTTTGCCGCCCAAAATGCATTCGAATTGATGCAGGGTCAATTGCCCGACGCGGGCCATGATCAGACCATCGCCGTCGTCGACGTGGGCGCTTCGATGATGAATATCAATGTATTACGCAACGCCCAGTCGGTCTATATGCGCGAGCAGCCGTTCGGCGGCAACCAGCTGACGCAGGAAATCATGCGTCATTACAGCTTGTCGGCCGAAGAGGCCGAAGCGGCAAAGCGCAATGGTGGCCTGCCCGACACCTATGACTCCGAAGTACTGGCGCCGTTCATGGACACGCTCGCTCTTGAAATTGCCAGGGCGTTGCAATTCTTTTTCACTTCCACGCAGTTCAACCAAGTCCACCATATCTTCCTGTCCGGTGGTTCGGCAACGATACCCGGATTGCCTGAAGTGGTCGCGGAGCGTACACAGGTCAATACACTGGTCGCAAATCCCTTCGTTGGAATGGAAATTTCTTCCAAAGTTCGGCAAGCGCAACTGACAATCGATGCGCCGGCATTGCTGGTGGCTTGCGGACTTGCGTTGCGGAGGTTCGACGAATGATCCCGATCAACCTACTGCCGCACCGGGCGGCGCGGCGCAAGGCGCAACAACAGCAGTTCTTCGTCCTGGCCGGAATGACGCTGGGCCTGGCTGCGGCCATAGTCGTGGCGGTGCACACATTTTTTGCGACCCGTATCGAAAATCAGGTCGAACGCAACAAGTACCTTGAATCCGAGATCGTGCTGCTCGATAAACAGATCGATGAAATCAAGAAGCTCAAGGAGCAGACGCAGGCACTGCTGGCGCGCAAGCGCGTGGTCGAATCCCTGCAGACCAACCGGACGGAAACCGTGCGATTGCTCGATCAGTTGGTAAGGCAACTTCCGGACGGAATATACCTCAAGTCAATAAAGCAGATCGGCCAACGCGTAAGTGTGATCGGCTACGCAACATCCAACGCGCGAGTTTCTACGCTGATGCGTAATTTCGAAGCCTCGCCTTGGCTTGAGAGCCCCACTCTGATCGAAATCAAGGCCGTAACAGTCGACAATGCCCCTCTGAACGAATTCAATTTGAATGTCGTTATTTCGCGGCCCAAAGAGGAAAGCGCCTCGCGCCCGAAACCGGGTGCGCCCGCCGCCGTGCCTCCTGCGCCCAAGACCTGACGCCCAATGACGCTAGACGATCTCCGAAGACTTAATCCGCGCGATATCGGCAGCTGGCCGGCGTTGCCGAAGGTTGGCGCCTTGTTCATTTTGCTGCTCTTGGTTGTGTTCGCCGGATACTGGTTCGATTGGCAAAACCAGCTGGACGAATTGGCGCGGGATCGGGAAAAAGAGCAAGAGCTGCGGACCGCGTTTCTGGACAAGAAGGCGCAGGCTGTAAACCTCGATGCGTATCGCAAGCAATTGGCCGAAATCGAGGAGTCCTTCGGTGAGATGTTGAAGCAGTTGCCTAACAAATCAGAGATGGAGGCGTTGCTTACGGACATCAACCAGGCTGGTTTGGGCCGGGGCCTGCAATTCGAGCTGTTCCGCCCTGCGGCTGCGGAAATCCGGTCCGAGTTCTATGCGGAATTGCCGATTACAATCAAACTCGCCGGCAATTACCATGACATCGGGGCATTCGCCAGCGACATTTCCCAGCTCTCCCGCATCGTGACGCTGAATGATGTCGCGTTGAGCACAAGCAAAAGCGGCCTGACTCTCGATGCGGTTGCCAAGACGTTCCGCTATTTGGATGACAGCGAAGTTGCGGCCCAGCGCAAGGCTACGCGTGACGCCGCGGCACCCAAGAAGAAATGATGCGCGCGCTCATTGCCATAACAGTTGCTGCGATGTCGCTCTCCGGTTGCGGAGGGGAACAGTTTTCCGATCTCAAACAGTTCGTCAAGGATTCCGGCGAGGGGCTGCGAGGTCGCGTGGAGCCGATACCGGAAGTCAGGCAATTCGAACCGTTTGCCTATAATGCCTTCGACCTGCCGGATCCTTTCAAGCCACGTAAGGCCGTCGCCGATACGCGCGGCGGAACGGGCGGCGGACCGCGTCCCGACCTCAATCGTCGCAAGGAGGCGCTGGAAGCCTTTTCGCTGGAGAGCCTTCAAATGGTCGGTACTCTCGAGCAGAAGCAGGTTCGGTTCGCGTTGATCAAGACGCCCGATAACAATCTTTATCGCGTCAAGTCCGGAAATTATCTGGGGCAAAATTTCGGTGTCGTCACGTCGATAAGTGAGTCGACGGTGACACTCAAGGAAGTCATCCAGGATTCTTCATCCGGATCCTGGACCGAGCGCACAAGCAGTTTGCAGTTGCTCGAGAAATGAACTAAGGAGCACGCGAATATGAATCGCATCGGTCGTTTGATCAAAGTCGTGGCTGCGCCGTTGGGGCTGGTCTTGCTGGTCAGCATGGTCGCCCATGGCCAGGACAAATCCGCTCCCCCTGCCGGGAACGTCATCCAGTCGATAGACGTTTCCACTCAGGAGGGAACCGTAACGGTCAAACTCGGAATGAAAGAAGCACCGAGCGCTGCGCCGGCGGCGTTCACCGTGAACAATCCACCTCGCCTCGCGTTTGATTTTCCCAGCACCGCGAACGGTCTCGGAAAAAACTCGCAGGACGTCAATCAAGGCGACCTGCGCACGATCAGGCTGGGGCAATCAGGCGGTCGCACCCGCGTGGTATTCAACCTTGCAAGGATGGTCAAGTACGACGCCAAGGTGGAGGGCAATGCAGTCGTTATTACGCTGGAGGGCGGATCTGTCGCGGCGGCTGCAACGACAGATACTCCTACGACGTTTGCCGAACCCAAGGCCAGCAGCGAAGGTCATGCCGTCCGGGATATCGATTTTCGTCGGGGCCGCAACGGTGAGGCACAGATCATCGTTGATCTCGCCGATGCTACCACCGGCATCGACCTGCGCCAGCAAGGCAAAAGCGTTCTGGTTGACTTCATCCAGACCGCTTTGCCGCCTGCGCTGGAGCGACGCTACGACGTCACCGACTTCGGAACACAGGTCAGCAGTTTCGATGTCGCCCGTTCCGGAGCCAACACCCGCATAACGCTCACTCCCAAAGGCCGTTGGGAGCAATCGGCATACCAAACGGACAACCGCTTCATCATTGAGGTCAAGCCCGTGGTCGAGGAGGCCGGCAAACCTAAGTCCTCCAGCAGCTACACGGGCGAGAAGCTGTCCTTGAACTTTCAGAACATCGAAGTGCGCGCAGTATTGCAGGTGATCGCCGATTTCACGAGCCTGAATATCATCACCAGCGATACGGTGAGCGGTAATCTTACCCTGCGCCTCAAGGATGTACCTTGGGACCAGGCGCTCGACATCATTCTCCAGGCCAAGGGCCTGGATATGCGCAAGAACGGCAACGTAGTCTGGATCGCGCCGCGCGATGAACTTGCCACCAAGGAAAAATTAGCGCTTGAAGCCCGCCAACAGATCTCCGATCTGGAGCCGGTGCGCACGGAAAGTTTCCAGTTGAACTACCAGAAGGCCGAGGATTTCCAGAAAGTCATAACCGATGCAAATCAGCGAATTCTGTCCAAGCGCGGCAGCGCAGTCGTCGATCCCAGGACGAATCAGATCTTCGTCCAGGACACGCCATCGAAACTCGACGAAGTTCGCGAGTTACTCAAGAAAACCGATCGGGCAGTCCGCCAGGTATTGATCGAAGCTCGAATTGTCGAGGCTACCGATACCTTCAGTCGTAACGTGGGCGCTCGGTTGGGGTACAACGACAAGACCGGAAGAGGGGATCAGGTGCCAGGCAGCGACAGTCGTGCCCTGGTCGGTGGGGGACTCGCGTCCACCGGCTTCACGACCGGCCAAATATCGACAACCCCTAACTTCGCGACGGATTCGTTGTTTTCCAATATGGCGGCTCCCGGCCTCGGCGGCGTGCTCCCGGGTCAGTTCTCGCTGATCCTGATGAACGACGCGATGACCAAGTTTCTCAACATGGAAATCACCGCCCTGCAGGCGGACGGCAAGGGCAAGATCATATCCAGCCCTCGCGTGATCACAGCTGACAACGTCGAAGCCCTTATCGAACAAGGTACGGAAATTCCCTACCAGCAAGCGACCAGCAGTGGCGCGACGAGTGTCTCTTTCCGCAAGGCGACCTTGAGCCTCAAGGTCAAACCACAGATTACCCCCGACGACAACATCATGATGAGGTTGAATGTCAACAAGGACAGTGTGGGCGCGAACACCACTGCCGGCCCCTCCATTGATACCAAGGCGGTCACGACCGAAGTGCTGGTGGAGAACGGTGGCACGGTAGGCGTGGGCGGTATCTACATTCAGGAAGAATCCCAGACCGTGACCAAGGTTCCGTTACTCGGTGATATTCCAATTCTGGGCTTCTTCTTCCGCCAGGAATTGAAGCGCAACGACAAACGTGAATTGCTCATTTTCGTCACGCCACGGGTCATCAAGGATACCCTGACCATCCGTTAGACTGGCGAATTGCCCTCGGCGGCCGCAACTTGCGGCCGTTTTTTTTGGCGCCTTGCCGCCCTGCAGCCACGGTTTCGCTAGAATGACTGCATGTACAAGGCAATCCCTCCAAATTCCGAGCAAATCGATTTGCCCGTTCCCGGAAATATCTTCCTGGTAGGTATGATGGGCGCAGGCAAAACCTCGGTTGGCCGCCTTCTGGCCAAGCGCTTGAACAAAATCTTTTATGACTCGGACCAGGTGATCGAAGAGCGAACCGGGGTGAAGATACCCGTCATCTTCGAAATCGAGGGCGAGCCAGGCTTTCGCCATCGTGAATCCGCCGTGCTGGATGAACTGACTGCGCTTGACGACGTCGTGCTCGCCACTGGAGGCGGCGCCGTACTGTCACAGGAGAATCGCGACAGGCTCCGCACTAGGGGTACAGTCGTCTACCTCAGGGCCAGCGTCAAGGACCTGCTCAATCGCACCCGGCATGACAAGAACCGCCCGCTTTTGCAAACCGCGGATCCTCGCGCACGGCTCAGTGAGTTATATGCAGTGCGCGATCCGCTTTACCGTGAAGTCGCGCACGTCACGATCGATACGGGTACCCAGAGTCTCGCGACGCTCGTTAATCGGCTGCACCAGGTACTCGAATCCCGGGACGATCAACCCGCGTTGCACGATCAGTCGCGATGCGAACCGTAACCGTCGGCCTCGCAGAGCGGGCCTACCCGATTCACATCGGAAACGGGCTGCTCACGCGCGCGGACCTGTTCCTGCCGCACTTGCCACAAAACAAGGTATCGGTGGTCACCAACACCACGGTCGCATCGCTCTATCTCGAGAGATTCAGCGCGGGGCTGCGCAGCGCAGGCGTAGAAGTCCTTCCCGTCGTGTTGCCGGACGGCGAGGAGCACAAGAACTGGCAAACGCTGAATACAATTTTCGATGCGTTGTTGTCGAACCGATGTGAACGCAAGTCCACGATCATTGCTCTGGGTGGAGGCGTGGTGGGCGATCTTGCAGGGTTTGCCGCGGCCAGTTATCAGCGCGGGGTGCCTTTCATTCAGGTACCAACGACACTGCTAGCGCAAGTGGACTCGTCCGTCGGCGGCAAGACCGCGATTAATCATCCCCTCGGAAAGAACATGATCGGCGCGTTCTACCAGCCGCGCATGGTCCTTGCGGACACCGCGGTACTCGACACACTGCCGGCCCGCGAATTCGCCGCGGGATTGGCCGAAGTGATCAAGTATGGACTGATCATGGATCTGCCGTTTCTCGAGTGGCTGGAAGCCAATATGGACGATTTGATTCTGCGAGACCCGCCGGCACTTGCCCATGCCGTTACGCGTTCATGCGAGAACAAGGCGGCAGTGGTCGGCGCAGACGAGCGCGAATCCGGCGAGCGTGCGCTGCTCAATCTCGGCCATACCTTTGGGCACGCGATCGAAGCCGGGTTGGGGTTCGGCACATGGTTGCATGGGGAGGCTGTGGCAGCTGGAACCGTTCTGGCGGCACGACTCTCGGAGCGCATGGATTTGTTGACAGCCAAAGATGTGCAACGCATCGCGCGCCTGTTCGTCCGTGCCGGTCTGCCGGTAGAGGCGCCGTCACTGGGTCAGGACCGTTACCTCGAACTCATGGGCCATGACAAGAAAATCGAGAACGGCAGGCTTCGCCTGGTGCTGCTCAAGTCCCTGGGTAAGGCTTTCCTGACGTCGGATTTCGATTTTCTGGATTTACGCGCAGTCCTCGACGGAACTGTGGCGCATGCATGAACTGGCGGCGTACGCGGCCAATCCGGCGACGTCGCGCGGCAGACGGTTTGCCGAGGCGCCCCCAGTCGGTCGTACCGAATTTCAGAGGGATCGTGATCGAATCGTTCACTCGGCCGCTTTCCGCCGTCTCGAATACAAGACTCAGGTATTCGTCAATCACGAAGGCGATCTGTTTCGCACCCGACTGACCCATAGCATTGAAGTCGCGCAGATCGGACGATCCGTGGCTCGCAGTCTCGGGCTCAACGAAGATCTGGTGGAGGCCGTATCCCTGGCACACGATCTCGGGCATACGCCATTCGGCCATGCTGGCCAGGATGCGCTCAACGACTGCATGAAGGATCATGAAGGCTTCGAGCACAATCTGCAGTCGTTGCGGGTCGTCGATGTGCTGGAACAGCGCTATGCCGCTTTCGAAGGGTTGAATCTGTGTTTCGAGACCCGCGAAGGCATTTTGAAGCATTGTTCCGTCAAGAGCGCGCAGAAATTGGGCGAAATCGGCGAGCGATTCATCAGGAAACAGCGACCCTCACTGGAGGCGCAGATCGCCAACCTGGCCGACGAAGTCGCCTACAACAATCATGATGTCGACGACGGATTGCGCTCGGGCCTGATAACGATCGAGCAGTTATCGTCCGTACGAATTGTCTCGCGGCATCTGGACAGCGTAACAACGCAGTATCCGGCTCTTCTGGGCCGCCGTCTGATCCATGAAACGGTGAGGCGCATGATCAATACGCTGGTTTCCGATCTGACCGAGCAGAGCCGGGCATTGATTGCGCAACAGCGTCCGGATCGAATCGATGATGTGCGCGATGCGCCGCCGCTGATTGCGTTCAGCACCGCAATTCAGGAGGAGCAGCAGGAACTGAAGAAATTCCTTCACAAGCACCTGTACCAGCATTACCGGGTGGCGCGCATGAGCAACAAGGCCAAACGCATCGTCACCGACCTGTTCGGGGCGTTCCTGAGCGATGCGCGCCTGCTGCCCCCGGAATTCCAGGTGCGCGCTGAAACCGATCAAGCCAGGGCAATTGCAGACTATGTAGCGGGAATGACCGACCGCTACGCCATTCGCGAGCACCGCAAACTGTTCGACGTGGAGGAAACCTGATTTTTTTGGCTGGTCCGGCCGGTCGCGCAGCAGCAGACGTGGCCATTACGGCGAATTCGCGGTGTGATTAGCTGATCCAGATTCCGAATGCCCCTGATTCTTCCTTGGAAAGGCGGGATTTGGGCGGTCCGCAGGCGGGCTTTGCGCCCGTAAAAATCAGTCCCGCTTTGGCGGGACGGAACTGCCCTTGGCCAGCCGCCGTTTATTGAAAGGGCGCGGGCAATCGCGGTACCATTCCAAGCCGTCCCGAGTTTTCTCTGGCCCAGGTGGCCGGGGGGGGCGGGTACCCACTACCGATACGGCTTAGAGGCAAGACGACATGGCTCATCCTTCTTTACCCGCAAGGCAGGGTCTCTATGACCCGGCCAACGAGCGCGATGCCTGTGGCGTAGGGTTCATAGCGAACATCAAGGGTGCCAAGAGCCATGGGATCATCGAGCAGGGCCTGCAGATTCTCAAGAACCTCACTCACCGTGGAGCGGTGGGTGCGGACCCGCTGGCGGGAGACGGCGCCGGCATTCTCATCCAGATTCCCGACCAGTTCTTCCGCGAGGAAATGGCTGGCAGGGGCGTCAAGTTGCCCCCGCCCGGTGAGTACGGTGTCGGCATGGTGTTCCTGCCGCAGGAGCCGGCCTCGCGGTTGGCCTGCGAGTACGAGATCGAGCGTGCGATCAAGGATGAGGGCCAGGTACTGCTCGGCTGGCGCGACGTGCCCCGCGACAATGCCGGCCTCGGCGAATCGGTTAAGAAAATCGAGCCGGTCATACGTCAGGTCTTCATCGGCCGAGGTGCAGGGGTCACGGTTACCGATGCGCTGGAGCGCAAGCTCTACATCATCCGCAAGGCATCTGGTCACGCCATCCAGGCGCTCAAGCTGGAACACAGCAAGGAATTCTATGTGCCGTCGATGTCGGCGCGCACCCTGGTTTACAAGGGAATGCTGCTGGCGGGACAGGTCGGCGCTTACTACAAGGATCTTTCCGATCCGAGGGTGACATCGGCGCTGGCGCTGGTACACCAGCGTTTTTCGACCAACACGTTTCCGACCTGGGATCTCGCGCACCCATTCCGCCTGATCGCGCATAACGGCGAGATCAACACGTTGCGCGGTAACGTGAATTGGCTTCGCGCCCGCCAGGGCGCGATCTTCAGCCCGATTCTGGGCAAGGATCTCGACAAGGTCTGGCCATTGATTTACGACGGGCAGTCCGACTCCGCATCGTTCGACAATGCGCTGGAACTGCTGACCATGAGCGGTTACTCGCTGGCGCACGCCATGATGATGCTGATCCCCGAGGCCTGGGAAAAGCACACGTTGATGGATCCGAACCGGCGTGCCTTCTACGAATACCATGCGGCGATGATGGAGCCATGGGATGGCCCTGCCGCAGTGGCGTTTTCCGATGGACGCCAGATTGGTGCAACGCTGGACCGTAACGGTTTGCGCCCCGCCCGTTATCTGGTGACCAGCGACGACATGGTCGTCATGGCTTCGGAAACTGGCGTGCTGCCGATAGCGGAAGAGAAAATCATCAAGAAATGGCGGCTGCAGCCCGGCAAAATGTTCTTGATCGACCTCGAGGCCGGTCGCATCATCGATGACAAGGAACTCAAGGATACGCTCGCCAACACCAAGCCCTACCGCGCGTGGATCGATCGCATCCGCATCAAGCTCGATGATCTGCCGGCGCCGACGAAAATCGGCGAACAAAGCAAAGTCCCGTTGCTGGATCGTCAGCAGGCATTCGGTTATACCCAGGAAGATCTCAAGTTCATTCTCAGTCCGATGGCTCAGCAGGGCGAGGAAGCCATCGGCTCGATGGGCAACGATTCGCCTTTGGCGGTGCTGTCGAACAAGGACAAGCCGCTCTATAACTACTTCAAGCAACTCTTCGCGCAGGTGACCAACCCGCCGATCGATCCGATTCGCGAAGATCTGGTGATGTCGCTGGTGTCTTTCATCGGACCCAAGCCCAACCTCCTCGGCATCGACGAGACCAATCCGCCGATGCGTCTGGAAGTGAGTCAGCCGGTGCTCGACTTCAACCAGATGGAAACCATTCGCCATATCGATTACTACACTGGCGGCAAATTCAAGTCGTTCGATATCGACATCACCTATCCGGTTGCCTGGGGCAATCACGCGATCGAAGCACGGCTCGCGAGCCTGTGCGCGCAAGCGGAAGATGCGGTGCGTTCGGGTTACAACATTCTGATCGTCTCGGATCGCATGGTCGATGCCGCTCACGTTGCAATCCCGGCGCTGCTGGCACTTTCGGGAATTCATCAGCATCTGGTGGGCAAGGGTCTGCGCACCAGCGCGGGTTTGGTGGTTGAAACCGGCTCGGCTCGCGAAGTGCACCATTTCGCGCTGTTAGCGGGTTACGGCGCGGAAGCCATCCATCCCTGTGTGGCAATGGAAACCATTTTCCATGCGGATGCATCCATTCCGGATGAGTACCGCGGCGAGAAGGGTGTAAAGAACTACGTCAAGGCAGTAGGCAAGGGGTTGATGAAAGTAATGTCCAAGATGGGCATCTCGACCTATATGTCCTATACCGGCGCACAGATATTCGAAGCCGTCGGTCTTGCCAGGGTAATGGTCGACAAATATTTCACCGGCACGACGTCGAATGTCGAGGGCATCGGGGTGTTCGAAGTCGCAGAAGAGGCGATTCGCCTGCATCTGGCGGCGTTCGGGGACGACCCGGTTCTGACGAATGCACTCGATGCTGGGGGAGAGTACGCTTTCCGGGTGCGTGGCGAAGAGCACATGTGGACGCCGGATGCGATCGCCAAACTGCAGCATTCCACTCGCACCAACAGCTTCCAGACGTTCAGGGACTACGCCAGGATCATCAACGACCAGTCGAAGCGACACATGACATTGCGCGGATTGTTTGAATTCCGCATCGACCCCGCCAAGTCGATTCCGATCGAGGAAGTTGAACCCGCCAAAGAGATCGTGCGGCGCTTCGCCACCGGCGCCATGTCGCTGGGGTCGATTTCGACCGAGGCGCATACCACGCTCGCGATCGCCATGAATCGCATCGGTGGAAAGTCCAATACCGGAGAAGGCGGGGAAGATCCCCGCCGCTATCCGCCGGTGAAGGCCGGCGAGTCGCTGGCCTCGCGTCTTGGCCGCGATCGCGTGCAGCGCGACATCCCTTTGCAAGAAGGCGA
>Ga0137438_1000036_pt1 | contig 17192 bp, 10 predicted proteins | sample EasRivERMGT157_2_FD_102327 | JGI IMG/M metagenome (GOLD analysis project Ga0137438, IMG submission 102327) | Soil microbial communities from meander-bound floodplain in the East River, Colorado, USA - East River MetaG ERMGT157_2 | ecosystem: Environmental > Terrestrial > Soil > Floodplain ... | reverse complement strand
CTGTCGCCGTCGTCGTCGCTGTCGCCCTCGCCCTCGCCCGTCGGCCCGATGGCGGTCGCCGACATGGTGAGCGTGCTGCGCCGCGCGGTCGGTGATCGCGACGTCTGCCTCACCCACGTGACGCTGTCCTGGCACGGCGAGCTGTGGGACTTCCGCCATCCGCTCGACTACATCGGCTCGGACGGCGGGGCCGGCATGGGCGCGGGGCCCGGGATCTCGATCGGCGCGGCCCTCGCGCTCAAAGGCACCGGCCGCATGCCGGTCGCCGTCTGCGGCGATGGCGACTTCATGATGGGATGCACGGCGATCTGGACAGCCGTGCACTATCGGATTCCGCTGCTGATCGTCGTCGCGAACAACCGCTCATTCTACAACGACGAGGTCCACCAGGAGCGGATGGCCATCGCCCGCAACCGCCCGGTCGAGAACAAATGGATCGGTCAACGCATCACCGATCCGGACATCGAGATGACCCAGATCGCCCGAGCGCAAGGCGCGCACGGCTTCGGGCCGGCGGACAACGCATCGAGCCTGGCAGCCGCGCTCAGCGAAGCGATCGCGGTGGTCGAGCGCGGCGGTGTGGCGGTGGTCGATGCGCGCATCGTCCCGAGCTACAGCGCCGCGAGCGCCGGGCCCATGACTCGCAGCACCGGCCCCGCCGGCTAGGTTGATCGCGCACCCGACCCGGTACCTCCCGGCTCGCTCCGACTCGCGTCGATCGACTGCACGCTCGATGTGGACGACGTGTATCGCCACGAGCTCGCGCCAAGCTGACGGCCGCCTGGGGTCGCTAGCGAGCAGCCTGTAGACCATCGATCGCGTGCGCCCACGTGGGCGCGTACCCCACGCGGCTGCCCCTCATCGCGGTCGGTGTCATCGCCGCGTAGCTACCGCTTCTCGTACGCGATCTCGTCGATGAAGAACTCGGCGCCATCGGGATTATTCATGGCGCTGACCGAGAACGCAAAGCCACCAGACACGCGCGTCAGGTCTTGGCCGCGAAGATCGATCGCGTAGCGCTGCCAATCCTTCTTCAGATGAACCGGCCCGGTGGTCCGTATCCGCAGCGAGTCCCGATATCGATCGCGTGCTTTCCCCATGCCCCCGGCGATGAACTCCACGATCTCTCCACCCTTGCGACCCCTCGCATGAAAGGTGAGGACGTTGGCCCAGGATAGATCGAAGCCGCCGTCCTGAGTCCCCCAGTTGCCGTCCGGATCCTGCCAGTAGACGGCAGCCCAGCCATTGTCCCCGCCATCGCCAGGACGATAGGTCCCCCGGATCGCAGTGCGCCCCTTGAACGGCGCCTCCGTGTTCCGAGTATCCACCCTCACATCGGCGATGTCACCCATGAAGCCGGAAGGCGCGTAGTGTCCGCAGCCCGATGCCTCGTCATCGTAGACGTAGAACGGCGCTCTCGGGAGCACCGGCACACGGATCGCAGATGGTCCAGCCTCGAACCGGATGTCATCGACGAAGAAGGTGATCGGCTGCGCGTTCTGACATCGACGCGCGAGCCACGAGAAACCGCCGACCACGCGGCCGCGATCGGCGCCACCAAGGGGGATCGAGACAGGTTGCCAGTCGCTGGACAGCACCAGCGACCCGGATGAGCGCGCCGGCCGGATCGTGTCGCGGTACGGATCGTCGGGCTTTCCGATCCCTCCCACGTGGAACTCGACGACCTCACCGCCCCGGTCGCCCTTCACCCAGAAGCTCAGCCGATCGAAGCGGCCCAGATCGGCGCCACCCTTGCGCGTCCCCCACGCGCTCGCTGGATCGTGCCACACGACGCCGGCCCAGCCCTTCTCGCCATCGGGCGAGAAGCGAGCACGGATCGCCATGCCACCATCGTGCGGAGTGGCGCGATCGCACTCGAACAGATCGACCTTATCGGTATCGCCCATCCATCCATCTGGAACAAACTTCGAGTCGTCGCTCAGCCAGTCGGAATAGACCGAATACGCGGAGTCGCCGCCGCCCGGCGCGCGGGCCGCCAGTGGATCGGTGGCCGGCGCCGGGCCACCCGAGGTCGGTCGTGTCGCGGCGCCGCAGATCGCCGGGACCGCCACCGGTGGACCGACAGTGGCCGCGAGCACCGCCGCCGGGATCAGGGTCCCCGAGATATCGTACTTCGCCGCTCTCGTCGAGTCGGCATATCCCCAGTGCTGACCGACGTGCCCGGGCTCCTCGATCTTCCAGCCCTCGTCGAACGCGTCGAAGTAGAAGTAGTCGATCGAGTTGGCATCGGCTAACTGCATGAACTCGGCCATGTACCGCCGCTGTGCCTCGCGGCCGGGAACCCCCGCGCCGTTGCTCGATCCGGCGGACGGCCAGCCGGTCTCCCCGACGATCACGCGCTTCCCCGGATATCGCCGCTGGACGAAGTCGCGGATCGCCAGGTACCGCGCAGCCGCCAGCGCGGCGGCCCCGGTGATCGGCTGCTCGTTCCAGAACGGATAGATGTGCACCATCACGGCATCGGTCACGTCCAGGATCGGCTGGTACGCCGGGGCGATGCCCTGCACGTGGATGCCGTCGCCGTCGCATCCCCACAGGAACATGATGCTGTCGACCTCCGCCGTCATCACCGGGGCGTGGTGCCGCGGGAGCGATGCCTGGAACGCCCGGATCCGGTCAAGGAGGTAGTCCACCGCTTTGCGGCCCTCGTGTTGGTGTCTCAGGTAGAATTCGTTACCGACGATGTAACCCGCGGATCGTCCTGTGTGCGCGAGCTCGGTCAGCCCGCGGAGCTCGGCGTCGTCGCCGGGGAGATCGTCGAGCCATGCGCCAGCGTACACCGGCTGACCCGCGGCTTCAGCCACCGCGACGACCTGCGCGTTGACACCGGTCGCGGAGTAGGTACGAATCGCGGTCGACGAATGAACGATGCGAAACATGTCCCCTTCGATATCGGCCGCGGTGGGCTGGCGCCGCCCTCCAGGGACCTCGCAATCTCGATACGGGCTGTAGGCAATGCCCTTGATCGACCGCGGCGCGGGATCCGCCCTGATCTCGATGCTGCCGACGTTCCACGTGACACCGGGCTCGACCTCGAGCCGCAGCGTGTGCTGTGCACGGTCCCGGATCACCAGCGTTGCCAGGACCACCGGCTCGTCGATCGCGAAGTAGCGCCCCATCCCACCCTCGCTCGCTGCGCGAGCGTCCCAGATCGGCCGGCCGTCGAACCGAATCTGCGCGCGACCGTTCCGGCGCAGCGACTGGATCGAGTGCGGAACGCCGCGTGGCGATGCGATCCGGACCGTAAGGATCGTCGGCTGGTATGGAACGGCGAACATGTGCTCGAGCTGCACCCCACCGCCGACAGCCGAAGTAGCATCGCACCCGGCGATTCCGAGCACGAGCCCACCACCGGCCGGAACGGGGAGGCCGCGTCGCGCGCAGTCAGCCGTATCGCTCCACGCCGTCAGCACAGCGCCATCCCGGATCAGCGTATCGAGGCGAACCACGAGCGGATAGCTCGGCGACCCGGCCCTCCCGATGGCTGCCGGAACCGGCGGCCACGGCACGAACGCCGCGCCGGCGCAACACACCACCACGAGCACCCTGTACTTGTTCATGGTTCGCTCCGTCACAGTCCGAATGGCTTGCCCACGGCGTTGATGGTCAGGCTCTGGACTCGCCAGCACTCGGCGACCTTTTCGAGCACCCAGTGGTCGCTCTCGGCGGGGTTGGTGTAGCGGCTGCCGTCACTCAGCCGGCCGGCGCTCGAGCTTGTGTAGAGCCAGACTCGGCCATCCGATCCGGTGTAGCGGATCTCGGCGTGAGACGCGGCGGTGAAGCGATGCTTGGCGAGCTCGGCGCGGTAGCGGGCAAGTGGCGATTGAGTGGTACCCAGCTGGGCATCGCTGAACGTGGCGTTCGGCACGAACAGGCCGACCACGCCAGCCAGGTCGTGGCGTAATACGAGCTCCGCCTCGCGCTGGATCAGCTCCTCAGGTGAGCGAGGGCATGGCGGAGGGGGCGGCGGCGGCGGCGGCGGTAGCGAGCACGCGCCGAGGACGAGCTCGTTGTTCGTCAGCTGCTGCAGCACAAACTCGCGAACACATACCCGCTTCGTGTAGGACTCCGGCTCGCGTACCTGAACCTTGACAGGTGGCCTGGCGTCCGTACACGGGATCTCGAAGAAGCCGTCGTGGACCTCACCGCTGCAGTCGTACCCGACGATCGAGATTCGGCCGACCGGCATGCGTGCACCCGCGAAACTCACAGTGCCGCTGACCCTGGTCACGATCGGCAGCAGCTCGAGATAGAGGATCCCGTTGGCCTGGAGTCGATACCTCCGGGTCGGGGAGGCGATCCGGAACGCATGCGACTCCAGCGTGAATGCCGCATCGCCGCCGTCCACGCGGTGCGGCAGCAGATCGAACTCGATCAGGTCAGTGCCATCGACGAGCGCGGTCCTGGTGTAGGCACCGATCTCGAGGCGCACCCGCCCGGTCACCTTCACCGGCTGTCCGGTGTCGTCTACAAGCTTGACCTTGACCGCGAGATCGCCGCCACCGTCCGACGGGAGGCAGCGAGGAGCACCGGTCAGCGATGCCGCAACCGCGGCCAGGGTCAGCAAGATCGCAACGATCGGGGCGCGGATCTGGCTCCACAGGCCGAGTCGATGGGCCGGCGGAGCTGTCCTCCGGGCCACCCCCACCAGATACACGCGCGAGGCGTCGAGGTCGGCGCGGACGTGCAGCGTCGGCACCGTCGCATCTCCCGGTGCCATTGTGCGCTTGATCTCGGCCCGCGCCTTCCCAAACGCATCGAGTACCGATCTCGCGCCCGCGAGTGTTTCGTAGAGGGTCCGCGAGAACGCGATGGCGGCCTCATCCGAGATCTGCCGGCTCATCCCGATGGCGATCCCAGCGATGTCGCAAGCCGCGCTTGCATGCTCACGGGAGAAGCAGGCGTTGAGGACGACCAACTTGAGGTCGCGGGCGTTTTCGCGCAGCAAGGATTGCAGCGCATCCGTCGAGATCCCGGCGAACGATCTGGCCCCGTCCTTCAACAGCAGTTCACCGGCCTGCGTACCATGCCCGCCGAAATGCACGACGTGGGGCGAGTGATCGCGGAGCTCCCTTCCGAGCTCATCGATCCGGAGCGCCAGCGCTGACTCCAGCACAAAGCGCTCTCGCCAGGGCGCGAGGCTGTCGCGAATCGCGTGATGCTCCTCGTCCAGCGCGAGCCGTGCCTGATCGTCATTGACCGCGATGAACAGAATCCTGAGCCTATCATCCATCGTCGACGTCGCGATATCAGGCGCAGGTGGCAATGCCTCGAGGGGCGGGCATCCGCCAAAGGCCGGTATGATGTCTCGCTCGACCTTTGTGTTCACGGCGACCATCCTCCACAGCGACCCGCCTCGCTCATGCCTCACCAGCCCATCCTCATGTCGATGTGAAAAACATGAAGGTCCTTGCCGATCTCGTAGAAGTACTGATTGTCGTATCCGACGCTCATCAGCACAGCGGTGTCACGCAGACGAGTGACGAACACCTTTGCCCACAACTCCACGCCGCCGCGCACGTTCTCGTAGGCAGACAGGCCGCGGACCGCAACGTCGTGGCGCAGCGTCAGCACGGCGTTCAGCATCGACGGCCGGACGCCGTGGGTCTCCGGCGGCAGCCCCGGCCGCGCATCCTCGTCGACCAGGCGGCGGAGCACGACGACCGTGGTCCGATACTGCGCGTGGCTCTGCTGCGGATCTTCGTTGGTGGGGTGTGCGGGATCCTGCGGTCCGATGTCGACGGTGCCGGTGAACAGCGAGGCCTGAACGGTGGCGTCCCATTGGCGCAGCCGGGGTACGGCGAGCCCAATGTACGCGTCGCGGTGGTGCACAACGCGAATACCGAACGTCTCGTCGTCCCGTGCGACACCCGCGAACACGTGCAGCGCCGGCCACTGGTACGGTGGAAGCAGGAGCCGGCTCATCGCGTAGTCGACATCGAGCGACGCGATCGTCCGCCCACGCGCACGGCCTGCGGCGACACCTCCCTGGACATCCGGGATCGCCATGACCGTGTATGCGGCAGCGACCGAAAGCTTGTCCGGCCCGAGAAACCGCGCAACGGTCGGCTTCGCCTCGAACATATCGAAGTCCTGCGCCTGGCCCGGTGCAGACTCGACGACACCCACGCGATGGACCCGACGATAGCAGCTCGCAAGCAGCACGTCGAACGCTGGGGCGAGATCGAGCGCGCGCGACAGCCCGGCACCCAGCTCGGATAGCGCGATGTCGCTGAGGCCCTTCGGCAGCCGGTAGTCCGTGATTTCACCTTCGTGGACCTGGCTCTGGCGGTACCAGGCGTCGATCGCGCCTATCGGCGATGCCCGGAGCCGGGCGCGGGCCATGACCTCGTCGCGCAGCGGTGCCCGGGCGATCGCCTGCAGCTCGTCCGTGCGCAGCGGCCCGGCCTTGCGGAGCCTGCTGGCCGCGAACATCGCCTCGGAGGTAAAGCGGTGCGCGTCGTCCACCTGAGCCGGCAAGCTGGTGTCGACCGGCGTGTCGTTCGTGTCGAAGGCGATCCGGCCTCCAGCCATGACCGCGATGCTCGGCCACGATGAGCTCCCCCGGCCAAGCGACGATGCATTCCGCGACAGCAGGGTCAGCCCGTCCTGCTGGTGAGTCAGAATCAAAGCGCGGGTGGCCCACTCGGCGATCGCATCGTCGGATGCGCCCGGGTTGACCGCGTGCGCGCGCACACCCGCGAGCGCCGCCAGGTAGTGCTGCTCGGCTTGCTCGCGAAGGGCTACGCGCGGCCCGCGTACGGTACGGAAGTAGTCGGCGAGCCGCAGCTCGTAGCCAGGATCGCCAGTCGCGCCGATCGCTCGCGCGTAGTACTGCGATGTACGGTCGTCACCGAGCGACCGCATCAGTTCCGCCACGAGACACCAGCGGTGCGCGGTCACCACCGCCGGCTCGTCCGGCGCGGCGCGCACCTCGAGCCAGCGGTCGCGCGCGGCGCGGATCTCGCCGGCGCTGTGCTCCTGCACGAAGATCCGGGCCTCGCTCGCGCACGAGAAGGCATCGGATGACGGATCCACGGCATCCTCGCCGTGCGCGGGCGCGCCCGAGCACACCATGATCAGCAGCGCGGCCGCGACGGCGGCGGCGCCGGGCGTACCGCAGAGCCTCACTTCTCCCACCGGATCGTGTCGAGATAGAACTCGACCGGAGCCGCCGCGCCCGTCGGCAGGATAGCGACCCAGGCGAACGCGCCGAGCACGCCCGACGCGTAGGTCTTGCCGGACAGGTCGATCTGATACTGCATCGACTTCGTCGATAGCGTGATGGTGTTCGTATCCATGAACGAATCGCGATATGGCAGCGCCTTATCGTTCTCGCCGCCTGCAATGAACTGGATGACCTCGCCGCCCATCGCGCCCGCTGCATAGAACGTGACCTTGGTCGCACCGGCCTCCACTTGCTTGCCCGGAATGGCACCCCAGTTGTTCTCTGGATACTGCCAGTAGACGCCGGCCCAGGCAGCGCTACCGGGCTTGTATGTCACATGGTAGCAATCCCCGACAGCCTCCGGAGGTCGCGGTTGCTTGCACGGCATCGTCTGCACGACGATGGCAGTCGGCGACGTCGCACCGTCCCCCATGTAGCCGCTCGGCGCGAAGTAGTCGGAGATCGTCACTGGCAGCGCCAGCGCCGCACCACCGCTCTCACCGCCCCCACCGCTCGCATCGAGCACGCCAGCCGGTTCCACCGGTGTACAGCCCGCAAACGCCAAACTCACCACAACGACGAAAGCGGCACGTAGTCTCGATCTCGCCCGAATGATCTCCTCCTCACTGTGATAAGTCGCCGTTTTGATTGTCCACGCACAATTGGTATTCGTCATGGTAATGCCACCGTAGGTAACACCCGGCGCGTAGTGCCGACTTGTACGAACTTGCTCAAAGCGCACGCCGACGCGGAGCAGCCGGCGCGGTCACGGCAGACCTCAAGCTCGTACAAGCTCGCGGCGCAGCGCTCGTGTTAGCGACGTTTGACAACGCATCCTCGAACGGCGGCACATTCATCGTTGCCTATGGCCCGATCATCGCGGGCTGATCGCCATCACGCGCGGCCCGGTTCGCCGCTAACCGGGTCGATCAGCGCGCCCGGTGAGCGGGCATAGGCGCCCGGTGTGATGCCGAGCTCGGCTTTGAACGCGCGGTTCATGTGCGCCGAGTCGAAGAACCCCGTGCGGTGAGCGGTCTCGGTCGCGGAGCAACCGCTGCGCAGCAGCTCCTGCGCCCGCTCCAAGCGGACAAGCTTGAGATAGCGATGGATCGGTACGCCGACCTTCGCCTGGAAGCTGCGCTCCAGGTAGTACTTGCTGACGTTGGTGACCTGTTCGAAGAGCTCCAAGGTAAGATTCTCACCGATACACGAGCTGATCATCTCGCGTACTTGCATGACGGCCCGCTCGCAGCCGGTGCGGATAGGCTGAGGCGGCTTGTCATGTTCGGCGCGCAGGGCCGCGAACAAGAACTGGCGCAGCAACGCGCGACGCTCGAAGTTGTCCGCATGTGCGTCCTCGATGGCTCGACATAGCGATAAAAAGTGTCGAGCGACGATCGGTTGATCGGTCTGACCGCCAGAGAAATCGCAATGCACGGTCGGCGTTTCCTCGGCGAGCTCGCGCTTGACCACCGCGGGATCCATCATCAAGACCTGAAAGCTCGATAGCGGGACCTGAGTCGTGACGTGGACCTCACCCGGAATGATCAGCATGGTCGAGGTGTGCGCGTTCATCTCGAATACGCGGCGGCGATATCGCCATGCTTGTGGCCCCGCACTGCGATGAGCCACGCAGAATGCGTATCGCTCGTGGTAGACCGCCCACAGCCGTGTGGACGCTTCGACGCGCCAGTGCTCGACACCAGGGAGATCGGCTCGCCGCCGGACCGTGACGCGCTCGGCGACGTCAGGGGGCCGCGAGGTCGTGCGCGACACCGGGCCCGCACACTCGAGCTCTGCCTCCGACAAAACCACACAGTTGTCGTTAACCTGCGATGAGTGCTCGCGCATCTGCCCCCCTGTTCGTAGCTGGCGCCGCGGCGCGGATTGTCGCGCACGCAACCCCTGCCTGTTCTTTGGCGACGCACGCCACGCGAAGACGACATAGCCAAGGAAGCCCCATGACTTCCGATGGTTGAGCTATCGACGCGCCGAGAAGCGCGCGGGAGGCACACGCAATACGGCCGGGCGCGCGTGCGTTGTATCCCGCGATGCGTGCCGTGATCGCGAGCCTGTTCATCGCGGCGACCGCTGCCGCCGAGCCCGACCCGGCCCGCCGCGACGCCGAGGCCGGCTTCGCTGCGCTGCAGGCCGGGAACCTCGATCGCGCCGAGGCGCTCACCCGCAAGGCGATCGATGCGGCGACCACACAGGAGGTCCTCGGTGCGGCGCTGTTCAACCTCGGTGTGATCGAAGAGAAGCGCGGCCACCGCCCGGAGGCGATCCAGGCGTACACGAGCTCGCTGGAGCACCGCCCGCACCGCACCGCGCGCGAGCACCTCGCCGCGCTCGACCGCGACGCCGCGGCGCGCTTCGAGCCGTTCGCGCCCCGGCCGATGCTCGGTCCGGTGGCGTCGATCGATCCACCGTGCACCGACGAGACCGGCCGCGCGCTGCACCGCTGCGCGTGCGAGCCGACGACGTTGCTCGCGGCCGGCCGTCATGGCGTCGCGGCGCCCTTCCTCGAGGTCGCGGTGTTTCACCTGTGCCGGGTCGACGGGCTGGCGATCGCGGTCCGCCTCGCCGACGGCTGGTACGTCGCCGAGGTCGGGCCACAGGACGGAAACCTCAACCATTGCGGCGATCCGCGGTTCCGGATCGCCGGCGTCGCGATGCACGCCGGTCGGCTCGCCGTCGAGTATCGCGGCGGCCCGACCGCGTGCTGGCATCACGACAGCGAGTGGAGCTGGCACGAGCACGGCGTGATCGTGGTCGGCGTGGGCGGCTCGCATGCGCCGTCGATCACGCCGGCGATCGCGATCGATGGTGCGACCTTGAGGTGGGCGAAGGACGGATCGTTCGATTACCAGGGCGACGTCGGGAGCGCCGCCGCCTACGAGACGAGCGGTCTCGACCAGACCGAGAACCGCCGTGGCCGCCACGCGCTCGTGTTCCCGTAGGCGCAGGATCCAACGCCACGTGCCCGTGGGCGGTGGTCATGGCGCGGGCGAGCCGTATCCGCCGACTCAGCTTCCTTCGCCACTTCAATTGCGAGCTCCGGCTGCGCAAGGGTCGGATGCTCGTCGAGCGAGCTGACTGAAGCCCCGCTTTGTCCATGACCGGCACGACGTCGTCGGTTCACGCCGCGATCGCGTACGCGCCTACCTCGGCGGTTGGTGCAGGTGCAGGGGTAACTTTGAGGTCGGAGGTACTCCCAGCTCGCTGTCACGCGAAGCCTGCCATGAGCAACACCTCACCGAATGTGGTCCATCGTATCGCTCGACTCGGCGAAAGCTGCCTGGTGGTTGAATCTCCCGCACATCTCGATGCCTTGATGCTGCCGCGAGCCCCGGGAGCGACGCCGGGCCGTGGCATGGACCGTGAGCAAAGGAGCTGCGAGGCAGCAGTCTACCATTGGTCCAGATGATGCATACCAGATGATGTACCATGGAGGCCCGACTGCGAGCTGATTCCGGATTGCAGCCCGCGTATCATCAGCTCGGAGTAATGTGAGTCAATTCATCAGCGAGTAGTTAGAACACAGCAATCGCCTCACCTGCGGGGTGACGCATCATGCGGCATCATATCTCACTGATATGATACAGTTTAATGGTAACGTCCCGCGCATGTCTGCCAGACCACCGACGATCGCAAAGTATCATATCGAGAAAACGATAGGATATGGCGGTATGGAGACTGTGTACCTCGGCAGGCACACGCTCCTCGGTCGTGCAGTAGCAATCAAGGTGCTCCTACCAGCGCTATCCAGAAACAAAGAGAGTGTCGAGCGGTTCTTCAATGAGGCGCGCGCGCTGAGCCGCATCACCGATCCTGGTGTTGTGCAGGTGTTTGATTTCGGTCACCTCAATGATGGTCGAGCCTTCATTGTCGTGGAGTTTCTCGAAGGTGAATCGATGCACGCGCGGCTGAAGCGCGTCGAGAGATTCGATGCCGGCGCTTGCCTGCGGTTGTCTCGGCTGATCTGCGGCTCGCTCGCCGCGGTACATGCCAAAGGGCTCATCCATCGTGATCTGAAGCCCGAGAGTTTTTTCATCGTCGACGACGCCTCGGCGCCAGGCGGCGAGCGTGCGAAGCTCCTCGACCTCGGGATCGCCAGGCAGACTCGAGATCCCGTGGGGACGCTCCAGACGGACAGCGTACCGGGAACGCCCATGTACATGTCGCCCGAGCAGTGCGGCGGCGGAACAAGCATCGATCATCGGACCGACATCTATTCGTTCGCATGCGTGATGTTCACCATGCTCGCCGGGCAGCCACCATTCGGAGGGCGCTCCCCTCCAGACCTCGTGGAGGCACACCTTCGCGAGTCAGCGCCACTCGCCTCCTCGATAGCACCTGGAGTGCCCGCCATTATCGACGACATTCTCCAGCGGTGTTTGAAGAAGTCACCGGAACAGCGCTATCAGTCGATGATGGAGCTCGCGCATGCGCTCGGCGCTGCCGAGCAAGCGCTGACCGCGGCGACCACGCTCGTGGCCCCGGCCCCGGCCCCGGCCCCGGCCCCGGCGGCGAGCGTACGCGCGCAGCCATCGGCGACGTCTTCGCTCGATGGCCAGCTCGCAGCGTTCGCGTTGCGTTCCGACACCCCAGCGCACGAGCGGGATGCTGCGTGCCGCGACGGAATCGCGTTGCCCGCGATCGACCCGCTAGACACCGGCGAGCCAGCTACGATGACGCCGCACGACTCCCGGGTTGGGCCGGTCGCGCCCGCTCCACGCGGCGATTCTCGCCGGAGACGAAGGATCGCGGGCGCCGTCATCGTGACCGCATCGCTGCTCGGTGTGCTGGGTGCCATCGTGGTCTCGGCCGACGGTAGCCATGGTGGTGCTCCGATGCTAGGGACCTCCGCGGCACAGGCGGCGACTCGATCGAGCCCGATGCCGCAGCCACGACCAGACGTCGTGGTAGCGCCGGCAGTGCCTGGTCCCCCGAGCAGCGCTCCCGCAAGCCGCATCGCGGGGTCGCCGGGTGCGGACGGAGCCGGTGAGGTCGCTCCGCCGGCACCGACCACGGCACCGCCGCCCAGCATACCCGGGAGCCCGCCCCCCGGTCGGCCGCTACCGAGCGGCAAGCATCCGTCCAACCCGGATACGCGAGGAGACCATGCAAACGCACGACAACGCTCGGCGCCATCGATCGCCGATCTCAAGAGGAATGTCTCGCAGAACGTCACTCGTGGTGATTAGCGCGACTCTCTGCGTGCTCGGCCAGGACCGTTCAGCATACGCACAGAGCAGTGACGCTGGGGCGTTGTTCGACCAAGGCAACGACCTGATGCAGCAGGGCAAGCTCGAGGAGGCGTGTGAAGCATTCGAGGCCTCGAACCGCGCGGAGCCTACTGCAGGAACCTTGATCCAGCTTGGAAAGTGCCAGTTGCGCCGCGATCGCCTGGCGTCGGCATGGCTTGCCTACAAGGATGCACTGAGCCGGGCGAAGGACCCCGCCAAGCGCAAGATCGCAGCGGACGTGGTCGCCGCGCTCGAGTCACGACTCTCGTACCTGACGATCTCGGTGTCAGACGAGGATCGGCTGCACCAGGCGACCGTCACGCGCGACGGCAAGCCGCTGGCTCCTGACAGCTGGAACCTCGCGCAGCCGGTCGACGGCGGCGACTACACCATCGAGGCGCATGTGCCGGGTCACCAGCCCTGGCAGACGACCGTTCATGTCGCGGTGGAGCGAGACAAGGTCGTCGTCGAGATCCCGCCGCTGGACCAGCTGCCCACGGCCAGGGAGGCGAAACCTTCGCCCGACGTACTGTCCCCGCCGAACAGGATCACGCAGTCGCAGGGGGCTCAGCCGCGCGGCGCGCTGTCGATGACGCGCAAGATCGCGGTCGGCCTTGCTGGGGCGAGCATGCTGGGCCTCGCGACCGCCGCTGCGCTGGGGACGGTGGCGCGCAGAGAGCAAGCCGATGCATCAGGGCTGTGCCCCGATGCTCGAGCGCCCTGCACCCATAGCGCCGAGGCCAACGCCCTTGCCAGGGCCGGCAACCGCTGGGCGTCTGACGCCAACGTCGCGTGGGGCCTTGCCGGCGCCGCGGCGCTTGCGTCGGGGGTGCTGTGGCTGCTCGGTGCTCCCGCAGAGACGACGGGCACGCAGATCAGTGTGGTCCCGCTCGGCGAGACCGGCGTGGCTATTGTCGGGAGATCGTCGTGGTGAAGCGCACGCTCATCGCCGCGCTGTTCATGACCGCGGGCTGTCAGTCGATCTCCGAGTTCGCTCCGGCCACCGACACCGAGCACCCCGATGCCGGCACGCCCGACACAGATACCCTCGCGTGCCTCGGCACGCAGCTCCTGAATATCTGCGTCACGCCGGCAGCTCTCTCGGAGGTTACGATCTCGGAATCGACGACCATCGACACCGACAACCCGCAGATGTGCACGACGACGGGGCGATACTGCGTGATCGCCGCCACCACGCTCACGGTCAATGCAACGCTTCGCGCGACGGGCGCCAAGCCCCTGGTGCTGCTCGCGAGTGACGCGATCATCGTCAACGAGCTGATCGACGTGGGAAGCCATCGTGTGCCCGGCGAATTCATCGGCGCCGGAGCGGATCCAGGGGCCTGCCCGGCTGGTACGCAGCCAGGTACCAGCGGCGGCGCCGCCGGCGGTAGCTTTGCTGGGGCCGGCGGTGATGGTGGCGCGGGAGGCGGCGGGGCAGCGGGCGGTCTCCCGGCGAGCGCGGCGACGCCGATCGCCGAATTTCGCGGTGGATGCCCTGGTCAGGGTGGCAGCGGCGCGGGACAGGGCGCTGGTGGGCACGGTGGCGGCGCCGTGTACCTCATCGCCGGGAACCGGATCGATATCACCGGTCCGGGGATCAACGCGGTCGGTGAAGGAGGCGCCGGCGGTGCCGTGATCGCGAACAACCCGTCGGGCGGAGGTGGCGGTGGCTCGGGTGGCATGATCGGGTTGGACGCGCCCACCATCACGTGTACGGGCCTGATCCTCGCGAGCGGTGGCGGTGGCGGTCAGGGCAGCGGCACGATCAATACAGGCGCAGCTGGCTCGGACCCGACAGGCATCGGCGCTGCCGTCGGAGGCAGCGGCGGATCGCAGCTCGGCGGCACGGGCGGCAATGGCTCCTCCGGTGCAGCGGGTGGCTCCGGTGCGACCGGCAGCATCGCGCTCAGCGTTGGCGCGGGCGGCGGCGGCGGTGGCGGCGGTGCCGGCATCGTCAAGGCACCCGCGACCGCCAACCTCGGCGCACAGCTGTCGCCACTGGCAACACCGTAGAGCTGCTCGGCGCGGATCTCGTCGCTGCCGTGGGTCGCCACTGCGCGACGAGCATTGCCGGCAGATGCCACCGGACCTGCTTCTCGGTGAGGAGTATCTCGCAACTTTTCTCTGCCAGGATCAGCGGTAACCGGCCCCACCAGGGGATCGAGCAACTCGTGCCGATGAACCCGCGGCGGGTGTCGAGTCATCCGGGTCGATGGAGCAGCGGATGAGGCGCGGTTGACAGACTACAGCTTGCGGTCACAATGGCTGTGTGTGGTGGGCTCGATCATAGGGGGTAGCTCGATGCGAATGCCAAAGGTGAATGTGGATGTGGATGTGGAGCTGGAGGTGGCGGAGCATATCGATGCGGCCTCCTGGGAGCCGGAGTATACGAAGAATCCGTACCCGGTCTTCGCCCGGTTGCGTGAGCAGGCGCCAGCGACCCAGATTACCATGGAGGGGCTCACCGTATGGCTGGTCACACGATATGATGATATCAGAGATGGGTTGTCCGATCCCCGGCTGAGCAATGATCCTGAGCTTGCAGATACGGTGACGCGCGCCGTGCCATGGGTGGGCGCGTCGCTGGCAGTAGCGCGCCATATGCTGCGAGTCGACGCGCCGGATCACACCAGGATGCGGAGGTTGGTGGCGAAGGCGTTCACCCCGCGCCGGATCGAGGCACTGCGGCCGAGGATCCAGGAGATCGCCGACGAGCTCCTCGCCGCGATCCAGCCGCGAGGTCGAGCCGACATCCTGGCCGAGTTTGCGCTGCCATTGCCACTCACGGTGATCTCCGATCTGTTCGGTGTGCCCACCGAGGCCCGGCAAGACTTTGTTCGATGGACGAATGTCCTCTTTGGAGTCGACGAAGGCGACGCTGCGCGGCTTCCGGAAGCGCGCAGGTGGATCAACGACTACCTGGCTCGCCTCATCGCGAGCAGGGGGCGAGCCACGCCGCTCGCCGATGCGGAACAAGGGACGCTGCTCGATGGCCTGATCGCGGCTCGGGATGAGGGCGGCCAGCTCAACGATGACGAGCTGGTGGCGATGGCGTTTCTGCTGCTGGTCGCAGGGTACGAGACGACGGTGAATCTGATCAGTAATGGGCTGCTGAGTCTCCTGCAATATCCGGATCAGTACGCGGCGCTACGGGCTGATCCCACGTTGATCAGGCCGGCGATCGAGGAGCTCCTGCGCTACGAATCGCCGATCAAGGTCACACCATTCGTGCGGATCACGACGACCGCGGTGACCATCGGTGGCGTCGCGATCCCGGCGCAGCAGCCGGTGTTGTTCGCGTTCGGGGCAGCCAACCGAGATGCAGCGCAGTTCGCAGACCCCGACCGGCTCGATATCTCGCGCGCGGAGCGGGGGCATCTGGCGTTTGGCCATGGCGTCCACTTCTGCCTCGGTGCGCCCCTGGCTCGGCTCGAGGCCGAGATAGCGTTCACCACGCTGCTTGCAGGGTGCCCCGATCTCGCCCTCGACTCCGCAGCCCTGGAGTGGCGGCACAGCCGCGTGTTGCGTGCACTGAAGCGGTTGCCGGTCACCTTTGCGGTGCCGGCCTCGCTGGCAGGCCATGTGTGACGACCCGCAGGCCTATCAGAACTTCAGCGGCCGAACGACCAGTTGATCTCCGCGCGGTAGTCCGAGCCGTTCACAAACGAGATGGCCGACAGCTCCACCTTGAGCGCGCTCCACGCGCTGACCTCGTAGCGTGCCCCCACCGTGCCCTCGACGAAGTTGCCGGGCGGAACGCTGGCAGAGCCGATCGCCGGATCTGGACGGTAGTAGGGATCGTCGGCGCCATTGCCGCCGCGTGCCTCGATCTCGCCAAACGGGACGAACTGGCCGAACCGGTAGCCCGCGATGATGAAGCCGTCGGTGAACTGCCAGAGCTGCCCGCCGCCGCGGTGCAGCACGTTGTAGGTCTCGCTGAACACGACGAGCCGCTCGCCGCGCAGCGCCAGGAACACGCCGGTCACGAGCTCGAAGATCTGCTGGTTGGGCAGCAGCGGTCGCACGGCTGCCGCCTCGGGCGCGATCGAGTCGGTGCCGATGTTGATCCCGAACCGCAGCGCGGGATGGCCAATGCCGACCGCGCCCAGCCGCACCAGCACCGACTTCTCCCAGTTGTTGTCCGCGCCCTCTTGCACCACGTCGATCGTGCGGCCGCGTCCGTTGCCCACCGCGACCACCACCTCGAGCCCGCTGTCTCCCCGCCTGGGGCCATAGCTCGCGGTGATCCCGGTCGAATGGGTCGCCAGCACGCCGCCGCCCTCCTCGAACCCGAGCACGCGTGGCCGCTTGATCGTCAGTTGTAACCACGTACCGTGATGAAATGCGGTGTTCCAGTAGCCGAGCTCCGAGTGCGTGCGCCCCACCATGAGGGCCCAGCGGTCGGTCCGGTACTCGAGATACAGCCGTTCGAGATCGATGACGGTGTGGTCGTTCTTGAACTTCACCACGTACTCGGTCCGACCGACGAGGTGATCGGCGAGGCGCGCCGTGAGCTGAAAGCCAACCGGGCCGAGGGTGAATGCCGTCGGGGTATCGTTCAGCTGCACCAAGCTGACGTCGCCGAAGAAGTTGAGGTCGAAGCGACTGGCCGAGCTGAGCACCAGACGATCGAGCGTCATCTCCTGATCGACCGGCTGTGCAGCCGGGGCCGCCGGCTTGCCGCTGATCACATGCTCCGGCTCGATGACGGGCTCTGCTGCCACCTTGACCGGCGGCTTCGCATCATCGGG
>Ga0137438_1000035_pt1 | contig 17228 bp, 14 predicted proteins | sample EasRivERMGT157_2_FD_102327 | JGI IMG/M metagenome (GOLD analysis project Ga0137438, IMG submission 102327) | Soil microbial communities from meander-bound floodplain in the East River, Colorado, USA - East River MetaG ERMGT157_2 | ecosystem: Environmental > Terrestrial > Soil > Floodplain ... | reverse complement strand
TCGCCATCAAGCAGGCCGACATGACCCCCGAAACCGCGGCGGAAACAGTCGTCGATCATCGCCAGGGATTGCGCCGTATCCGAGTGGTAACGGCGGACATGCGCCTCGAGCGCGGCGCGGTGCTCCGCTCCGATTGGCACTACCTCGAGACGGTCCGGAATTCCGGGCGGAACCGGCACCGTCAGGTCGGTCAACAGAACGACATAGACGCGGCGCTCGAACGCGAGCGACCGCAAACGTCTCAGGGCCTGCAGGGGTAACGGACGATCAGGCATGGCCACACCGATTCCTCTGCATTTTGGCGAAGTGCAAACCCGGACTGGCATCGCGCCAGTTTGCCAGACAGCTTGTTAAGGCGTAATCATGCGACCAGAGGTTTGCCATGGCAAGGTAAGAAGGGGATCGCGCTGCGCCTGGCCGCGCAGCAGTTCATCTTGCCCGACCGGGCGAAAGATCAGAAGATTCTTATTTAGAACTTCCTAAATTTGGAGCTTCCTTCAGAGCTTTCTTTTACATGCCTGCGTAAGCGCCGGATCACATTGAAGTCATGCCAGCACGCGTCAATCCGGAGGGTACCGAATCCTACCGCGGACATCTTGTCCTTAATCAAGACAAGACGTGGCAGCAACGCGCAAACTTTTTGAGGTGCCATCGCAGCATGCGTGAGTGGGTCCGCGAACTGCCGTGTTTTCGCCGGATACGTTTTTTGCGATGGATGGACAACTATTACCGCTGCGTCTTCGCGGAATGCTTGTTTTTTTTTGTTAGAAGGACAACTATTGCACAAGCAGAATTGAATACTCAGCATTGACCGCGAGCCGATAAGAAAAGTCTGATCTGAACTTCTTGGTAAAGGGTCGGTAACAAAAAAACGGGCAGCAGGAAGGGCGCGGTGCATGAACCCGGGAGGGAATTCATGAGCATTTGCATTTTCGGGCGTTGCGTGTCGATTCCACTTCTGCCGCTTCCGCGCGCAGAAGCGGCGCGTTGCACAAGTGCGGTCTGTTTCGGTGCGATCTCGCGCCCTGCGGACTTGCTCATTCAAGTCCGGTCCCCTGGTAGCGTATCTCCCTTTCATCTCCGGCAACCGGATCATCCGGTTCGCGCGGATCCGGGCCGGTTTCCGGATATTAGCCAGTCGGTTTCTCAACAGGATGTTGAAACCGTGACAACCGGCTTGCGGCGCGCCGGACCGAACTTGGCCTTCCGGCGTGCGACACCTTCGAGTCGTTCAGTCTTTCCGTCCGGAGTGCCTCCTTATTTCTTGACGAAGAGCTCGATAAAAGCTCTCAAATACGTTGTATCGCAAGAAAAACCGGGTTGCCGCGGAGAGCAACCGAGTCGGACGCAGGTGATTGACCCGGACACCGAGCGAGGAAAATGACGGGTGGCACGGTCCATGCTGCTGGCATGGTGAGGACCAATTCCACTAATTTGAGGATCGGTCTGAGGCGAAACAGTCGGCTGGGGTGCGGTCGGGAGGGAAATCATGAGCATTCGCATTTTTGGTCATTATGTGTCGGTCCCGCTTTTGCTGCTGTTGCTCGCAGAAACGGCGATCCACACCGGTGCAGTCTATCTCGCGGGGACTATCCGCTTCCTCGACATCCAGTTCCAAATCGAGTCGGCCGTCGGCGGGGGGGCTGTCTGGGTGCTCCCACGTGCCTTGATGTATGCGTTTGTCATGTCGAGTGTCATGATCACATTCGGCCTTTACGGCTCGGAGCTGAACAAGTCGGATCGCGAGTACCAGGTGCGATTCTTTGCGAGCTTCCCGGCGGGGGCCGTGGCAATGGCAATCATCTTCTATGTCCTGCCGGAAAGTTTCCTGGGGCGCGGCATCATGGCCTTGAGCGTCGTGTCCTCCCTCATCCTGACGACGTTGGCGCGGGCGGTCTTTTTTCGGGCGGTCGGTTACGAAGCCCTGAAGCGCCGGATCCTGGTGATCGGGAGCGGCTCCCGTGCAGTCGAAGTGAATACGCTGACGAACACGCTCGGCCCGCGAGCCGGTTTTAATCTGGTGGGTTTTGTTCAGTGCGGGGACGAACAACCGCAACTGGATGAGTCCAGACTGCTTGGCCACAGCAATTCATTGCGCACCCTCGTCAAGCAGTATCGCGTGGATGAGATTGTGGTTGGCGTAAGGGAAAGGCGCAATGGACATTTGTCGATGTCGGAGCTTCTCGATTGTAAACTATCGGGAATCAGCGTCGTGGATCTGCCGACTTTCTTCGAACGCGAGACCGGCCACGTCCAGTTGGATTCACTGAGTATGAGTTGGCTGGTCTTTTCCGAAGGGTTCTACAGGACGGTTCAGCAGCAGCTCCTGAAGCGTGCATTCGATGTGTGTGTAAGCGGAGTAGTCCTGATCGGGGCCCTGCCGATCATGCTTCTCGCGGGGTTGGCGATCTGGTTCGAGTCCGGCCGGCCGATTCTGTATCGCCAGAAACGGGTGGGCGAATACGGGCGGGTGTTCGACATCCTCAAGTTTCGGAGCATGCGTGTCGATGCGGAGAAGGACGGCGTTGCGCGTTGGGCACAGAAAAATGACGATCGTGTTACGCGGGTGGGGAAATTCATGCGCTTGACCCGCATTGACGAATTGCCCCAACTCATCAACGTCTTGCGCGGCGACATGAGCTTTGTCGGTCCGCGTCCGGAGCGGCCCCCGTTCGTCAGCGAACTCAACCAGAAAGTACGCCTCTACGGAAGCAGGCACTCGGTGAAGCCGGGGATTACCGGCTGGGCGCAGATCCGGTATCCCTATGGGGCATCGGTGGACGATGCGGTGCACAAGCTTCAATACGATCTTTATTACGTAAAGAACCACTCTCTGTTTCTCGACTTGCTTATTCTATTCCAGACAGCGGAAGTGGTTTTATTCGGCAAAGGCGCGCGCTAGGTGTTGCACTTCGCCGCGTCTTGCCGCGGCAACCGTTTATCGCGCTACGCGCAAAGGTTGCATGGGCGATTCCTCCCATCCGACGACGCGGTTATGCTTGAAGTAGACGCGGGACGGGCCGTAGTCCCAGACAGTTTCGGTCTCCGTTACCGGAGTACCCTGGATCGTCCGCACTTTGTCCTTGGTCGATCCGACTTCGAAAATCCCGTCGTACGACTGAATGGATTGGTCGCGGGCAATTTGCAGGGGGCTATCGGGGTGCTCGTCCCAGGAAACCACCCTCCCCTTGGCAAAGCGGATCTGCGACTTTCCGTAATGCCAGGTATCACCTTGAGCCAAGGTCGGAATTCCTTGAATGTCTTGGACTTCTCCGAATGTGGAACCGGCGACAATGCCGTGCGCCTCGCGAGGACCTTCCGCAACCGGCCTTGGTTGCGGTGCAGCGACCGGATCGTAAGCGCCGTCCGCACGCTGAGGATTTTCCGATGTCCGAATATCCACGAATGCGAAGCGATGAACGAGGAAGTACGCGGCGATGAGGACAAACAGCGCAACGACGACACGACGCCCCGGTCTTCGCCTAGAGAGCTTGTCGACCGCCGCATCGGCCTCGCGCGCTTCCGGATGATCTCTGGGGCCGGTGCGGTCGGGCGTCGTATCCCCGGCCGGCGCCGGCACCAAGGCATCCACGGCCTGCTCCGCAGGCTCGGCCGGCGGTAGCGTGCCGTGGTCGCGGCGGTATCGGTCGAGCGTCTGATAGGCAAGCGTAATCTGTTTGCTGCGTTCCTCGGCGATTTCCTTGCCGGCAGGGTCCGCCGAATACCGATCCGGGTGCCACTGCGAGATCAGGCGCTTGTAGCGTGCGCGCAACGTTTTCCAGTCGGTGTGGGGAGTTACGCCGAGAGTGGCATAACAGCGGGAGTAGTCGTGCATGGCGGTAATAGATTGGCGCGGATACGGCGCGCAACGCGCCTCGCGCAATTATTGCAGATCTTCCGCGCCAGGGTCGGCGAGTTTTCAAAAATCGGTTTTTTTGCTGTAGAGTGGTGAGTTTCGTTCCCGGGCGGGTCGAACGCTCGCGGCGCGTGCGTGTCTATGTGTATTGATGTGGGCCGACTGCAGCTGGGGACGACAAGGGATCCCGCGGCAGGGAACTAGGATATCGCATCGTTAGGGAGGAAGATGAACGGATCGCGGTGGGTTGGTATTGCAGCGATGGCGCTGGTCGTAGCCGGTTGTGCGAGCGAACCGGTCCCATACCCCGTTAGTGACGCGGCTCAATTGTTCGCAACTGTCGAGGGTGATTACCGCATCGGCGTAGATGACCGCGTGCAGGTGGCAGTCTGGCGTAATCCGGAGCTGTCGATCACCACGCCCGTTCGGCCCGATGGCAAGATTTCAATGCCGATCATCGGTGATATCCAGGCTGGCGGCCGCACGCCGAGCGAAGTGGCCGAAAACATCAAGCAGCGGCTGTCCGAGTATATTCGCGATCCCAATGTGGCCGTAATACTGACGGAATTGCGATCGCACGAATTTCTGTCGCGTGTGCGCGTGACCGGCGCGGTCCGGGCCCCGCGTTCGTTTCCCCACCGCCAGGGGATGACCGTGCTCGATGCGGTCCTGGAGGCTGGTGGCGTAAATGAGTTCGCCTCGCTCAATAGCACCAAGCTTTATCGAAGGGTCAAGGAAAGGACGGAAGTTATTGTTATCGAGCTCGGCGACATACTCAGGAAGGGCCGGCTTGAATCCAATATTCTGCTCAGGCCCGGCGACGTGATCACGGTTCCCGAGCGGCTTTTCTAGAAAAGCCGCTCGCCACCGGAATTTCCATTGGAGAGTACCACGATGCAATTGCATCCCGAACAAGTCGTCAGAACGCTCCTCAACGAGTCCTTCCACTCGCGCCGAATGGTCGTGGCCATGTTCGTCGTCGTGAATGCGGGGATGCTGGCTGCGGGATTGCTGTGGCCCAAGGGCTATTCGGCATCTACCACTATTTTCATCGATGAAAAGAACATCATCCAGCCCCTGATGCAGGGTGCTGCCGTAACAACGGAGGTTACGGACCGCGGCAGGAACGCGCGCGAGGTGATTTTGGGACGCAAGATCATGGACCGCATCCTCGAACACGGAGGGTGGTTGAAGGTTTCGTTGACCGCAGAGGAGCAGGAGCGCCTCATCGAACAGATCAAGAAGCGAACAACCGTCACCCTCCTCGGCAAGAGCATCATCAGGATCGAATACCGCGATGACGATCCGGAACGCGTGTATCGCACAACCCAGAAATTCGCAGACCTGTTCATTCAGGAAAGCATTGCCGCAAAGGCAGAAGAGAGTTCCGCCGCATTCGAATTCATCGGCAAGCAGACTGATGTGTACCAAGACAGGCTGAACCGCACTGAAGAAGAGCTGAAGAATCTGCGCTCATCGAACCTGGAAGCCCGTGTCGGCAGCGATGCTGAAGTAAATACGCGATTGAACGAACTCCAGAGCCGCATCGAGCGCACAAACCAGGAACTCCGGGAGGCGGAAATCAAGGGTCTGGCGCTGGACCGGCAAGTGTCCGGCGAAGCCGAAGTCACCTCCGTGGTTTCGCGCGAGGGCCAGTTCCGGACGCGTATCGGCGAGCTGCAGTCGAGGCTCGATACTTTGCGCCTGGCCTACCACGACACGCATCCGGATGTCGTTCAAATCAAGCAACATATACAGGACCTGACGGAGGAACTCAATACCCAGCGTGAGCGTCGGGTGCAGGCAAAGGCGGAGGGCCGCCGCCCGGGACCGGACGAATTCGCCATGAATAATCCGATTTACCAGCAATTGCGGCGTGAGCAGTCGCAGAATCAGATCGTAATTGAATCACTGAAGGCGCGCATTGCAGAGGCGCAACGGCAGTTGAACGAGGAGATAAGCCGGGGCAAGCGTGTGCACAGTGGTGACGCACGCCTGGCCGAGTTGACGCGCGATTATCAGGTCGACCGGGAGATCTACCAGGATCTGTTGCGCCGGCGAGAGAGGGCGCGCGTTTCCATGAATCTGGACAGCGACCGCCAGGGGTTGAGCTTCAAAATCCAGGAACCGGCGGTCCTGCCGGTGAATCCCACCGGGCTGCAATTCTCACATTTTATGGCGGGAGGCCTCCTCTTCGGAATATTGATCCCCCTTGCGATACTTTTTGCCCGGTTGCACGTCGACCCGCGCATCCGCGTTGGAAACGCCATTTCGACGGCGCTCAAGGTCCCTGTCGCAGCGGTCATCCCCCATTTCTGGACCCTGAGAGAACTGAAAAGTCTGCGTGCTGAGCAATTCCTGCTTGTGCTGGTCGTGGCAGCTACCATTGCCGCTTCCGCGACCCTTGCGTTGTTGCGAGTGTTGAAGGTTCTGTGAGATGAGCAAGATTGAAAAGGCCCTGGGCAAGGCCCGGGAGGAACACGGCAACCTGCCGGCGTTGGTATCCGTACCCGGTACGGTCATGGTGAGGGAACGGACTGGGCATCCCGAGACCATTTCGCGCATGGCGATGAGCGAGTCGCGGCTGCTCAGCGCCGCTGATCTCTCGTGGCGCGGCATCATCCACCCGGGACGCGCCGAAGATCCGGTGGTTCAGGTTTTCCGCGAGCTGCGCACCAAAATCTCAGTGCAGTGCCAGGAGCGGAACAGCGTAATTCTCGTCACTGGGTTGAAGAAAGGAAGCGGGGGCAGTTTCGTTGCGCGGAACCTTGCGGCGGCATTTGCGTTCGATATGGGGAGGACTGCGCTACTGATCGACTGCGATCTCAAGAATCCGAGCGTGCACCAACTGATCGACAACGCGTCGGGCCCGGGGCTGACGGATTTCCTCGATGATCCGAACATCGACATTGGCGCGATCATCCAACCCGTTGGAATCGCACGTTATCGCGCGATCGCCGCGGGCGGGCTTCGCGAGATCCCGGGCGAGTATTTCAATTCGCAGAATATGAGGCGCCTTCTTGACTCCATCCGCCAGCGTTATATGGAACGATTCATCATCCTGGATGGCCCTCCGATGCAGGATATCGCCGACATCCAGGTCCTCTCCGGGCTGAGCGATTTCGTGATAGTGGTTGCGCGCTACGGACGCGCTACAAACGCGCAGATTGAGAGTTGCCTGAATGTGATAAACCCCGGAAAACTGCTGGGCGTTGTCTTCAACGACGAGCCGCGGATTCCCGGGTTCGGCTGACGAGAATGTTTCCGGCAGTCGGGAAGCGGGCGGGCCGAAACCGGTACCGGTATTCGGGGATGGGTTTCCGCGGCGCCAGCCGCGCGATCGATACCGGGCGCGCCGGTACTTCCTGGTGCAGGATGTCGTTCATGGTCGCGCTGTTCTGGACTGCACTTGGGGGCGTCCCGGTCGCCGCCGGAGAGACCGACTACGGGATGGGGTACTCTCTCTCCCACAGCAGCAATATGACTCAGTCCGCGGATCTTCGGATCGCCGATTGGACCCAGGCGTTATTCCTTGGGTTCGGTTACCTGGAACAGACCGTTGAAGTCAGCGCACGACTCCTGGCGCAAATCGAGCGACGCTATTTCCTTCACCATACATATAGTAGCAACACGTTCTCCTATGTAAATGGTTCGGCGGTGTGGACGATTTCTCCGCAACGCTTTGCCTGGAGCGCCGATGACATCGCACGCGAAGTACGCCAGGATATTACCCTCGCGGACACCCCGACCAACCGCGCCCAGACCAATACCCTGAGCACGGGGCCGGATTTTTCCTTTCATCCGAGTTCCGTGGATACAACGACGATCGGTGCACGGTACGGTCGCTTCGCACTTACCGGTGGAAGCGGGGACAACAATCGAAGCGCGGGATATGCACGCTGGATGCACAGGTCCTCAGCCCGGACTACACTGTCGCTGAACTATGATGCAGTACGCCTTGACTACGATGATTCGGACCTCTTCAATAGTTTTCTCCGGGAGGACCGGTTTGCGCGTTATGAACTCCACTCGCTCCTTGACAATCTGACGATCGACGCCGGTTCCACGCGCGTTACGCGGGATCGGGGCGAAGTGCTGAATAACAGCCTGGCACGACTCACGGCCTCGCGTCAAATCTTGACGGAGTCGTCGCTCCGCATCTCGCTTGCGAAAGATTTTTCGGACACCGGCAGCGCCCTGCTTCAGGGGATTAGGAGCGCGACAGGACAGGCGGACGCGCTCGCTCCCCCGGTCACCGACGCGGTCAACGGAGGCGTGTATAAGAGCACACACAGCGATCTTGCCTACTTGTATGACAGTGCGCATATTCGGTTTCTTCTTCGGGGATACGCGCGCAATCTCGAATTCGTGGATTCAGGTCTGGAATACAACGAAAAAGGCTCGAACGTCGATGGTACTTGGCTCTTTTCCGGAATGACACGGATTCGAGTGTCCACGAACCGCCTGAGCCGCAGATTTGTGACGATCGATCAGCAAGACAAAGAGAGCAACACCGCCGTAAACGTGATTTCCCAGATCAATCGCAACGTGAGCATCACGTTTGCGGTCGGGCGCGCGGCGCGTGCGAGCACGGTTGCAATTCGCAGCTTTGTCGACTGGCACGCGATGGTGCTTTTGGGCTACAGTACCGGGCCACTCTATGCGGCCTTGTCCAGGCGGTAACCCGTCATGTATCTGAAACATTTCAACCTTACAGCGCAGCCGTTCCGGCTTACGCCGGACATCGGCTTCCTGTTCATGAGTGAGGCTCACATTCGCGCGAAGGCCTACATGGATTACACCGTGCTGAATCGCGAAGGCTTCGTGATCGTTACGGGTGAAATCGGCTGCGGGAAGACGACATTGATCCAGAAGTTCGTGTCGGAACTGGACGAAAACGTCATCGTTGCCAAGGTTTTCCAGACGCAGCTTGACGAAGTGGAGTTCCTCCAGGCGGTGCTCGTGGAATTCGGCTTGAATCCGTTCAATGCGAGGAAGGTCGAACTGCTCGACATGCTCAACAGCTTTCTCATCGAACAGTTCCTGCAACGCAAGCAGATCGTTCTGATTGTGGACGATGCCCATAATCTGAGCATGAAGGTGCTGGAGGAGATTCGCATGCTCGCGGGACTGGAAACACGCAAGGAAAAGATCCTGCACGTGATTCTCGTCGGCCAGCCGCAGTTGAACGAGATTCTCGACCATTCGGGAATGGAGCAGGTCTTGCAGCGCGTGAAACTCAGGTACCACATTCGCGCGCTGAACGAGCAGGAACACGGGGACTACATCCGCTACCGGCTGAGCGTTGCCGGGGCGACAGACAGGACCCTGTTCCCGCCGGAGACGTTGTCGCTCATCTATACGTACTCCGGGGGCATTCCGCGCCTGATCAATACGCTGTGCGATACAGCGCTGACGGTCGCCTATGCCGACAATCTGCCGAAAATCACGGCGGAAGTCCTGAAGGCGGCCGTGGAGGAACTGCAATGGCCGCCCTACGTCGAGCGCATCGAAAAGCGCGGCCTGAAGACAACAAGCATCCCGACCGAAAACGAGGTCTCCGAGATCTTGAGCGAGCAGACCCGAGCGCTGGCGGTGGTTGTCGAGCGGGTCAGCAGGCTGGAGGATCTTTCACTGGTCCTAGATACCATTGGGAAAAGACTGACGGCCATCGAGAGGCACTTGCCGGACCTGGTACTGAACCCGCGTGTGGAGCTGCGGTCGGACCCGGCAACCAACCTTCCGAAAAAGACCGGCTGAAACAATCCGTTCTGCTGACTGCGAGCCATGTGCGGTATCGCCGGAATCGCCGGACTGTCATCCCAGAGTGCGGCCCCGCAGCGCGCGGAACTCAGGGAAATGATCGAGCACCTGCGTCACCGGGGGCCAGACGGTTACGGTTTCTACGAGGACGCTCAGGTTGGCCTGGCCCATGCGCGGCTGAGCATCATCGATCTGGAGGGCGGGAGCCAGCCCATCCACAACGAAGACCGGTCGGTCTGGGTGGTTTTCAACGGCGAGATTTTCAATTATCTCGAGCTGCGCGCGGATCTCGAGCGCAGTGGGCACCGCTTCTACACGCACTCTGACACGGAAGTCATCGTTCATCTGTACGAGCAGCATGGGCTCGATTTCGTCCACCAACTGAACGGGCAGTTCGCGATCGCGCTGTGGGATGTCCGTCGCCGGCGCCTGGTTCTGGCGCGTGACCGAACCGGGATCCGGCCGGTGTTCTACACGCTGCACGGAGGGCGCCTGGTGTTCGCCTCGGAGATCAAGGCGCTGTTCGCCCATCCGGGCGTGCCGCGGCGGCTGCGGGCCGCGGGGATCTCGCAGGTGTTCACATTCTGGTCGTCACAGGCACCTGCCACCATTTTTGATGGCGTGCTGTCGCTTCCGGCTGGACATGTCCTGGTGCTGGAAGACGGGAAAACGGATATCCGGAAATACTGGGACTGGCAGTTCCCGGAGAGCGGCGCGACGGCACGGTCCGTCGAAGACGAAGCGCGGGAATTGCGCGAACTGCTGGTGGATGCCGTGCGCCTGCAGCTGCGCGCGGATGTTCCGGTCGGCGCGTATCTGAGCGGGGGCCTCGACTCCTCGATCGTGACCACGTTGATCAAGCACTTCACGGATACGCCACTGCGCACCTTCTCCCTGACATTCGAGGACGGGGAGTTCGACGAGAGCGACTACCAGTCGGAGATGGTTCGTTATCTTGGGACGCACCACACGGCGGTGCGCTGCACCCGCGCCGATATCGGCGCCGCCTTCCCCCGTGCGATCTGGCATGCCGAGACGCCGATCGTGCGCACGGCCCCTACTCCGCTCATGTTGCTGTCGGAGCGGGTGCGCGCCGAAGGCTACAAGGTGGTGCTCACTGGCGAAGGGGCAGATGAGGTGTTCGCCGGGTACGACTTGTTCCGGGAAGCCAAGGTCCGGCGGTTCTGGGGACGCTCGCCGCAGTCGGCCTGGCGGCCGCGATTGCTGGAGCGGCTCTATCCCTATCTCAAGCACTCTCCCATGGCCGGACGCGCCTTCACGCAGAATTTTTTCGGTCAGGGCATCGACGACATGCAGTCCCCGTGGTTCGCGCATATGCCGCGCTGGCGCACCACGCAGCGCCTGTGGCAATTCTTCACCCCCGAGGTGCGAGCAGAGGCCGCCGCCGTCGATCCGTTCGCCGAGATCGCCAGTCGGCTCCCGCCCGAGATCGGCCGTTGGGCGCCCCTCAGCCGTGACCAGTATGTCGAGGCTCACACTTTGCTATCAGGTTATCTGCTCTGCTCGCAGGGTGACCGCATGGCGATGGCGAATTCCGTCGAAGGGCGCTTTCCGTTCCTCGACCACCGGGTGATTGAGTTCGCAAACGGACTGCCACCGCACCACAAGCTGCGCGCGCTCGAGGAAAAGTACGTACTGAAGCAGGCAGTGCGGGGACTGCTTCCAGAGCGCATCCGCGTGCGGACCAAGCAGCCCTACCGCGCGCCCGACAGCCAGAGTTTCTTTACCGAAGGGCGCCCACTTGAATATGTCGAGGCCCTCTTTGGCCAAGCGCGCATAGGCGAGAGCGGACTGTTCGATCCGCTTGCCGTGCGCAAACTCTACGAAAAGTGTCGCGCAGGCCGTGCGATCGGGTTCGCGGACAACATGGCTTTCGTCGGCATTCTCTCCACGCTTCTGGTCGAGGAAATGTTCGTCCGGCGCAATGCGTTCCTCGGCGAGGCGGCACTCCCTACGCTTGCGGCGTAGGCACAGGCATAGGCGAGGTGCGGCAAATGTGGCTATTGCACGACCTGCTGGAGAGCACGGCCCGGCGCCTCCCGGAGAAAATCGCGCTTGTCGCCGGCGCGCAGCGGTATACCTACGCGCAGATCGAGGCCGATGCCGCGCGCCTGGCGTGCGGGTTGCAGGCGCGGGGTGTCGTGCACGGAGACCGTATCGCGATCTTCGCCGACAATGGCGTAGAGCTGGTGGTCAGCATTTTCGCAACGCTCAAGGCGGGCGCAGTCGTCATGCCCGTCAATTCCCTGACCAAGGGCGACAAGCTCGCCTACCTGCTGAACGATTCTCGAGCCGCTGCTGTGGTGACGACGCAGCTTCTGCGCGGCATCTGGGAGCCGGCGATCACGCAGGCTCCCAGCGTCAAGGCGTGCATCGTCGCCGGCCTGCCGGCGGGCGATGGCGACGGCAAGCTGTCGTCCTACGAGGCGACGCTTGCAGGCGCGTCACTCGGCCTGGAGCCCTCGTTGCTGATCGACCAGCACCTCGCGAGCATCATCTATACCTCGGGCTCCACCGGCGAGCCCAAGGGAGTCATGCTCACCCATCTGAACATGGTATCGGCGGCGAGATCGGTGAATGGCTACCTGGGAATGACCGGCGACGACGTCATCCTGTGCGCGCTGCCCCTTGCGTTCGATTACGGCCTCTACCAGATCCTGATGGGATTCATGGTCGGCGCGACCGTGGTGCTCGAGCGTTCGTTCTCCTTCCCGGTGAAAGTCCTGGAGACTATGGCGAGCGAGGGAGTGACGGTGTTCCCCGGCGTCCCGACCATGTTTTCCATGATCATGGGGCTGAACAACCTGTCGCAATTCGACCTGCGACGGCTTCGAATGATCACCAATACCGCCGCGGCGTTATCCGAGCGCCACATTCAGGAGCTGCGCGCGCTTTTCCCGCAGGCGACACTCTTCTCCATGTACGGCCTCACCGAGTGCAAGCGCGTCACCTACCTCCCGCCCGATCAGCTCGACATCCGTCCGACAAGCGTCGGACGCGGGATGCCGAACGAGGAGGTCTGGCTGGTCGACGAGCAGGGCAAGCGGTTGCCCAATGGCAGCACCGGTGAGCTCGTGATTCGCGGCAGCAACGTAATGCGGGGCTACTGGGAGAAGCCCGAGCACACCGCACGTCGATTGAAACCCGGACCGTACCCGGGCGAGATGGTTCTTTACTCGGGAGACATGTTTCGCACCGATGAAGAAGGATTTCTCTACTTCGTTGCGCGCAAAGATGACATTATCAAGAGTCGGGGCGAAAAGGTCAGCCCGAAAGAAGTGGAAAACGTGCTCTATGGGCTCGATGGCGTGCAGGACGCAGCGGTGGTCGGCGTTCCTGACGAATTACTGGGACAGGCCATCAAGGCATTTGTCGTGCTGCGGCCCGGCTTCAAGTACGACGAAAAGGACGTGATCAGGCATTGCCAGGGTCGGCTGGAGAGCTTCATGGTACCCAAGCACGTCGCCATCATGCCGGAGTTGCCCAAGACCGACACCGGCAAGATCAAGAAGACCGGCCTCGCCTGAATCACCAAGCACAGCATTTGGTATTTACTTTGAGCAAAGGGAAGAAATGACTTCGAACATCAAGCAGCAGGTGCGGCAATTCATTCTGGACAACTTCATGATGGGCGGCACAGCGGAAATTCCGGACGATGCCTCCTTCATGGACCGTCACATCATCGACTCGACCGGGTTCCTGGAGCTGATCTCGTTCGTCGAGGAGTCGTTCGGCATTCAAGTGAGCGACGATGACATGGTTCCGGAAAACCTGGACAGTCTTAACAATATCGAGCGCTATATACGAAAAAGACGCGGCGCGCCTGCCGCCACCGGACAGTGAAACGCTTCGCTGCGGCCCGCGAACCACGAGGACAGGGGATGACTACTGTAAAGCTCACGCCGGCAGTGCTGGATATCGACTGCACCGTAGAAGTTGAGCGCATTACCACCTGGATGGTCAACACCGTCGGAAAGGTCTTGCATCGCCGCGGGGTCATCATCGCACTGTCTGGCGGCGTGGACAGCTCCGTTTGCGGTGCATTGGCGGTCCGGGCCTTTGGCACCGGTAAGGTTTTCGGCTTGCTGTTGCCGGAGCGCGACTCCAGTTCCAATAGTGCGTCGCGCGGCCGGCAAGTGGCCGACCAACTCGGCATCACGTGCGAACTGCAGGACATCGCCCCCACGTTGGAGGCCTTGGGTTGCTATCGCCTGCGCGATGAGGCGATGCAAGCGGTATTTCCTGGCTATGGCCCCGCGTGGAAGAGCAAGATCGCAATTGCGGGGGGTCTCAAGGGACGAATCAATTTCTTTAAACTAATCGTGCAGAGCCCCGAGGGACAGACTCACGAGGCCCGTCTGCCGATCCGCGAGTACCTGCAAATCGTGGCGGCGACTAATTACAAGCAGCGCATCCGGAAAACGGTTGAATACTTCCACGCCGATCGGCTGAACTACGCGGTGATCGGCACGCCCAATCGCCTGGAGTATGACCAGGGCTTCTTCGTCAAGAACGGCGACGGCGCGGCCGACCTCAAGCCGATCGCTCACCTGTACAAGACCCAGATCTATGCGCTGGCCCGCCACCTGAGCCTGCCGGAGGAAGTCTGCAATGCCGCGCCGACGACGGACACCTACAGCCTTCTGCAAGGCCAGGACGAGTTCTATTTCGCCCTACCCTATCATCTGATGGACCTCGCGCTGTGGGCCTTCAACCATGAACGCCCGGCCGGCGAGCTGGCGGAGAGCCTGGAAATCAGTGAGGACGAAGCGCGCTTTGTCTATGCCGACATACAGGCAAAGCGGCGTGCCACCCATTACTTGCACGCGCGTCCGGCACTGGTCGAGCCCGTTTTGCAGACTACCGACTGATCGACTGCGTAATACGCCATTTGCCGATGCTGATTTGGACAACATTGTGAGCGTCTGCCCCGACTTGTCCGATGACGAAGCTTCCCGACTGGGAGAATCCGCGACTCAGCTATACCGGTCGTTGAGGAATCGCCTTGCCACCGGCTTGTTTCTTTTGCCGGACAAACCGGAGGAGACCGCAGCCGGCACATTGCGAGCGCTCTGGCACCTCGCCAATGGCAAACGTTTTTCGGCACGTGCGGCGACTGCACAAGGGCTAGCGCCACTGGACGATGCAGGCGTAACGGCCTTGCAGGGCTTGATCGAGCGCAGGCTTGCCGGTGTGCCGCTGGCCCATCTGACCGAGCGTCAGCAGTTCCTCGGCCTGGAAATGCTCGCTGGCCCGGATGCCCTGATTCCGCGCCATGAGACGGAATTGCTTGCCAACGCGGCCATTCGCGCACTCACTGACCTGCTGGCCGAACAGAGCCAGGCCCGTGTGCTGGATGTCTGCACTGGTTGCGGCAACGTCGCGTTGGCCCTTGCGTATCGGCAGCCCGCGGCGCGCGTCTATGCCGCAGATCTGTCGCCGCAAGCCGTGGCGCTGGCGCGGCAGAACGTGCAGTTCCTGGGCCTGGACGCACGGGTGGAACTGCGTACGGGCGATTTGCTGGCACCCTTTGAATCAGAAGAATTTTTCGGCAACGTTGACCTGTTGACCTGCAATCCGCCGTACATCTCGACGAAGAAACTCGAGACGATGCCGAGAGAGATTACCCATTACGAACCTCAACTGGCGTTCGACGGCGGGCCGTTGGGCGTGCGCATATTACAGCGCCTGGTGCGCGAGGCACCGCGCTTCCTGCGTCCCGGGGGGTGGCTGGTTTTTGAAGTCGGCCTGGGTCAGGGGCAGGCGGTACGCAATCGACTGAAAGCCTCGGGCAGGTATAACAGTGTGGCTGAAGTAGCCGACGGCAACGGTGACATCCGGGTCTTAGTGGCCAGGGTCTGAAATCCAAAGCGGATACTGCGAGGCTCGCGTCTCGTCGCGTTGCAATCAGCAACGACAACTGCGAAGATTCGATTGTGGAGTACCGCATCGCTCTCATGGAGTTCTTAATCGAGAGTATCGATTGGGGCAGTGTCGAATTGGAGTTGCGGGAGAAGAACTGGAGATACCAAATGACACGGCTGAAGACGACAGTGTTTCAAACGGCGCAAGTCGCGCTGTTAGCCGTAGCGCTGGCGATGGGAGGAGGCGCGATGGCTGAAACGGGAAAGACCAGGCAGGAACCCAGGCGGATCACGCTCGTGGGCGCATCAATCGGCCAGGATTGGCATTTCGAGCGGCTCGGCGATCGCGTGCCGCTCGCCGAGTACAAATTTAGTTACGTCGGCGTTAACGCCTTCGACAAGACCCCGCTGATAACCGGCCTCGTCGGCGGCGCCGACAGACCCGATATCGTGTTGATCAAGGAATGCTCGACATACTTTCCCGGCGATATCGAGCGGTATCGAAGAGGCGTGATGACGTGGGTCGATCAGTTGCGCAAGTCAGGTATCCAGCCCATGCTCGTGACGACTGCGCCAGTGAGCGAACCGTTCGGCTCGGCCGCTCGGCGCTTCGTCAAGAAAATGCTCGGCAAGCCTGACTGGCTTGACACCGTCACCGCGTACAATGACTGGTTGAAAGTGTATGCGCAGCACGAGAAAATCCCGGTGTTTGATCTCGAAGCGGTTCTGCGGCGCAGCGATAGCGAGCGGTGGCTCAAGGCCGAATACGATGTGGGTGACAGGGTTCACCTGAACGCGGCCGCCTACAAAGCGATGGATCGGGCCTTTGCCGCGTTTCTTTCGGGGACGCAGTCGAGGGTCGAACTGCGATGATCGGCGCCCTGCCTTTGACGCCCTGCCTGCAAGGAACCGCCTGCCCCCTCTCGACGCGGAGAACCTGAATCTGCCTGATGGCCGAAGGCCGTTAGAAAAAACTGCCTTGCACGCGGCCGCTCTTCTGCTGTTCGTACGTGAGCCGCACCGTCAAAGCGACCTCCCGGGGTTTCCGGGGCGGTTTCTCCATGCCAAGAGAACGCAGTCAAATCACCGGCGCGACACGGAGACTGAAAATTGATCATCTGGACCATAACCGCACTAACGATCTGTGTTTCATGCGTCGCCCTTGTACTTCTCGTGCGCTCGCGCAACATGCAGTTCTGGCTGGGCTCTTACTTGATCTGGAGATTTTCAAGATTTCTTCGCCGCAAGCCGCTTCGCCGACATGTTTATTTCTGCTTTGCAGATCATTACGAGCCCTATGGAGGCGGCGCCGACAGTTCGCGTGCCCGGGAACGCGTCACGCAATGGACCGAGCAGTACCCGATCGTTGCGACGCGACATCAGGACAGCTTCGGAAATCACCCAAAGCACACGTTCTTCTATCCCGCGGAGGAATATGATCCCGAGCTGATCGACCAGATCAAGCAGTTGTGCAATAGAGGTATGGGCGACGTTGAGGTGCACCTGCATCACGACAATGACACGGCGGAGAACTTCCGGCGAGTGGTTGGTCAGTATGCCGGCACGCTGAATGAGCGCCACCAGCTGCTGCGAAGGGATCCGGTAACGGGAAAGATCATTTACGGCTTCATTCATGGCAATTGGGCGCTTGACAATTCGCGTCCCGACGGACGCTGGTGCGGCATTGACAACGAAATCGATATTCTGGTCGAGACAGGATGCTA
>Ga0137438_1000034_pt1 | contig 17354 bp, 32 predicted proteins | sample EasRivERMGT157_2_FD_102327 | JGI IMG/M metagenome (GOLD analysis project Ga0137438, IMG submission 102327) | Soil microbial communities from meander-bound floodplain in the East River, Colorado, USA - East River MetaG ERMGT157_2 | ecosystem: Environmental > Terrestrial > Soil > Floodplain ... | reverse complement strand
GCCGGCGTCGTCGCTAAAGTTATTGAATAAGGTCAACACACATGCAAAGCCAAAAGATCCGTATTCGCCTCAAAGCATTCGATTATCGTTTGATCGATCAGTCTGCTCTGGAAATCGTGGAAACAGCCAAGCGTACTGGCGCTGTAGTCAAAGGCCCCGTACCTTTGCCTACGCGCATTGAGCGCTTCGACATTCTGCGCTCACCGCACGTCAACAAGACTTCGCGTGACCAGTTCGAGATTCGTACCCATCAACGTTTGATGGATATTGTTGATCCGACCGATAAAACGGTCGATGCATTGATGAAGCTGGATCTTCCGGCTGGCGTGGATGTAGAAATCAAGCTGTAAGTTGTAATTTGAATGGGGGTCGGCTATAATCCGCCCTCTCGTAAATGGGCCGGTCAATTGTAATCGGCCCTTTAATTAAAACAAGGAAACGATCATGAGCTTAGGGCTTATTGGTCGCAAGGTGGGTATGACCCGCGTATTTACCGAAGATGGCGAAAGCATCCCGGTAACTGTGCTGGAAGTTGTGCCTAACCGTGTGACACAGATCAAGACGCTGCAAAGCGATGGCTATGCTGGCCTGCAACTCGCTCACGGTGCGCGTCGTGCCAGCCGCGTCAGCAAAGCGCTGACTGGCCACTATGCCAAGGCTGGCGCTACTGCCGGTTCCGGTATTAAAGAATTCCCGGTTGCTGAAGATGTGCTCGCTAACTATACAGTTGGCGGCAATGTCACGGTGGAGCTGTTCCAGGCTGGTCAAATGGTCGATGTGACTGGTACCTCGCTGGGTAAAGGCTTCTCCGGAGCCATCAAACGTCACCACTTCAGTTCCAGCCGTGCATCTCACGGTAACTCCAAGTCACACAACGTACCTGGTTCCATCGGTATGGCGCAGGATCCAGGCCGCGTATTCCCTGGTAAACGCATGCCTGGTCACTTGGGTGCAGTCAAGGTAACCACGCAAAACCTGCAGATAGTCCGCGTTGATGTTGAGCGCAACCTGCTGTTGATCAAGGGTGCGATTCCTGGCTCCAAGGGCGGCGATGTTGTGGTGCGCCCCGCTGTTAAAGCGAAAGCGAGCAAATGATGGAACTCAAATTAATCGACAAAAACGGTAAGCCGGCCAAAAGTGGCGTAGAAGTTTCCGAAGTGACCTTTGGTCGCGAATTCAACGAAGCGCTGGTGCATCAAGTCGTTGTGGCTTATATGGCTAATGCCCGTACTGCAACCCGCGCCCAGCTCGGTCGTGACAATGTGAACCACAGCACCAAGAAGCCATGGAACCAAAAAGGTACCGGTCGCGCGCGTTCCGGTATGAGTTCCAGCCCAATCTGGCGTGGAGGCGGTCGTGCATTCCCCAATAGCCCGGATGAAAATTTCAGCCATAAGGTAAATCGTAAGACATACCGTGCGGGCATGTGTTCAATCCTGTCTGAGTTGGTTCGTCAGGATCGTTTGAACGTAGTAGAAGAATTCACGATAGAAGCACCCAAAACCAAGATGCTGGCAGAAAAAATCAAGGGCATGGGCTATGTTGAAGGCCTGTTGGTATTGACCGACGGCTTTGATGAGAATCTCTATCTTTCTGCACGTAACCTGACCAATGTGTTGGTAGTTGAAGCGCAATATGCCGATCCAGTCAGTCTGGTACGTTTCCCTAACGTGGTTGCCACCAAAGCTGCGGTAAAGAAACTTGAGGAAATGCTGGCATGAGTGCAAATCTGAATACAATCCATACTCATGATCGTCTGCTACAGGTAATTCTGGCGCCGCAAATCACCGAAAAAGCCACGCATATTGCTGACAAATACCAGCAAATTGCTTTCAAGGTGCGCACCGATGCGACCAAGGTCGAAATCAAGGCGGCGGTTGAACTGATGTTCAAGGTTGAAGTGCAAGGCGTCACCGTGGCAAATGTCAAAGGTAAAGCCAAGCGCGCCGGTCGTACCATGGGTAGGCGCAAGGACTGGAAAAAGGCTTATGTGAGCCTCAAGCCAGGTCAAGAAATTAACTTTGCAGCGGGCGAATAGGAGAAATCATGGCACTGATTAAAGTCAAGCCGACTTCCCCAGGCCGGCGCGCCGTAGTGAAGGTGGTAACGCCTGATCTATACAAGGGCAAGCCCCATGCGCCGCTGCTGGAGAAGCAAAGCAAAAATGCGGGCCGTAACAACAACGGCCATATCACCATCCGCCACCAGGGCGGCGGCCATAAGCAACATTACCGCGTGATCGATTTCCGTCGCAATAAAGACGGCATCGTGGCCAAGGTTGAGCATATCGAGTATGACCCAAACCGTAGCGCGCATATCGCTTTGCTGTGCTATGCCGATGGCGAGCGACGTTACATCATTGCAGCGCGCGGCGTAAGCGCCGGCATGCAACTGATCAGCGGTTCTGATGCGCCGATCAAGGTGGGCAACGCTCTGCCTCTGCGTAATATCCCGGTAGGTAGCACCATACATTGCGTGGAAATGTTGCCTGGCAAGGGCGCCCAGATTGCACGTTCTGCCGGCACCTCTGTGCAATTACTGGCTCGTGAAGGCAGTTACGCGCAGTTGCGTCTGCGTTCCGGTGAAGTGCGTAAGGTGCACGTGGATTGCAAGGCCACTATCGGTGAGGTTGGTAATGAAGAGCATTCATTGCGCTCTATTGGTAAGGCCGGCGCCATGCGCTGGCGTGGTGTTCGTCCGACGGTGCGTGGCGTGGTCATGAACCCGGTTGATCACCCGCATGGTGGTGGTGAAGGCAAGACTGCAGCCGGTATGAATCCTGTGAGCCCATGGGGTACACCCACCAAGGGCTACCGTACACGTAGCAACAAGCGCACCGATAATATGCGTGTGGCTCGTCGCCCAGCGAATAAGAGGTAATCAATATGGCACGTTCAATTAAAAAGGGCCCGTTCATCGATGCTCATCTGGCGAAAAAGGTAGAGGCGGCTTCTGCGGTTCGCGATAGAAAACCAATTAAAACCTGGTCACGTCGCTCTACCATTTTGCCTGATTTCATTGGTCTGACCATTGCGGTGCATAACGGTAAACAGCATGTTCCAGTGCTGATTTCAGAAAACATGGTAGGCCACAAGCTTGGCGAATTCGCGTTAACCCGTACGTTCAGGGGTCACGCCGCCGATAAAAAGGCCAAGAAGTAGGAGTATGACGATGAAAGTATCCGCAGTATTGAAAGGTGTTCATCTGTCCCCGCAGAAAGCCCGCTTGGTTGCAGATCTGGTGCGTGGCAAGAAGGTGGATTACGCGCTGAATATCCTGAATTTCAGCCCTAAAAAGGGTGCAGAAATTATTAAAAAGGTGGTTGAGTCCGCGATTGCCAATGCCGAGCACAATGAAGGTGCTGATGTTGACGAGTTGAAAGTGCTTTCAATTTACGTCGATAAAGGCATCGTGCTCAAACGTATTCGCGCCCGCGCCAAAGGCCGTGCCGGGCGGATTATCAAACCAACCAGTCACATCACTGTGACCGTCGGTAACTAAAAGGAATCGTTATGGGTCAGAAAATTCATCCGTTTGGTTTCCGTCTGAGTGTCCAGAAAAACTGGTTGTCTCGTTGGTATGCCAATAGTAAAAACTTCCCGGCGATGTTGCAGAGCGATATCAAGGTACGTGAGTTCCTTAAAAAGAAGTTAGCGCATGCTGCAGTCAGCAAAATCATTATTGAGCGTCCAGCCAAGAACGCCAAAATCACGATTTACAGTGCACGTCCAGGCATCGTCATTGGCAAGAAGGGTGAGGATATCGAGTCTTTACGCTCCAGCCTGCAAGGCCTGATGGGTGTGCCAGTACATCTGAATATCGAAGAAGTGCGCAAGCCGGAAATTGATGCCACGTTGATCGCTGAAAGCATAGCGCAACAGCTTGAGAAGCGCGTAATGTTTCGTCGCGCCATGAAGCGTGCGATGCAAAATGCCATGCGCCTCGGCGCACAGGGCATCAAGATCATGAGCGCGGGTCGTCTGAACGGTATTGAAATTGCCCGTACTGAATGGTATCGCGAAGGCCGAGTGCCATTGCATACCCTGCGTGCCGATATTGACTACGGCGTGGCTGAGGCCAAGACCACTTACGGCGTTATCGGTATCAAGGTCTGGGTATTCAAGGGCGAAGTTTTTGGTAACAAAGGTGATCAGCCTGCTGCAGTTCCTGCAGAGCCAGAAAAAAAAGCGAGAATCGCTGACCCGGAAAAAAGAACCAGGGCTACCACTGCTGAACCAGAAAAGAAAGTAAGAAAGTCGGGGGCAAAAAATGCTGCAACCAGCTAGACAAAAATATCGCAAGATGCAAAAAGGCCGTAACAAGGGCATTGCTACAACCGGCAATAAGGTAAGTTTTGGCGAGTATGGCCTGAAGGCACTTGGTCGTGGTCGTTTGACCGCGCGCCAGATTGAAGCCGCGCGTCGCGTCATGACGCGTCATATCAAGCGCGGTGGCCGCGTGTGGATTCGTATTTTCCCGGATCAGCCTATCTCCAAGAAACCAGCCGAAGTGCGTATGGGTAATGGTAAGGGCAGCACCGAGTACTACGTCGCCCAGATCCAGCCAGGCAAAATGTTATATGAAATGGACGGCGTCAGCGAAGAACTGGCGCGTGAAGCGTTCCGTCTGGCAGCGGCCAAGCTGCCTATCGAGACTACTTTCATCACCCGTCATATAGGGAGCTGAACATGAAAGCAACCGAATTAAGAAGTAAAACTGTTGAAGAGTTGGGCAACGAACTCATTGAGCTGCGCCGTGCGCAGTTCTCCATGCGTATGCAATTGGCCACTCAGCAATTTAATAAAATAGACCAAGTAAGCAAAGTGCGCCGGGATATTGCTCGTGTTCGTACCGTGCTTGCAGAGAAAGCGAAGCAGGCATAACCATGAGCCAAATTGACATTGAAAAAGCACAAAAAGTTGTCCGCAGCTTAAGTGGTCGCATAGTGAGCGATAAGATGGACAAAACCGTCACCGTGCTGGTTGAGCGTAAGGTCAAGCACCCCTTGATTGGCAAGGTAATCCGCCGCTCCAATAAATTTCATGCGCACGATGAAAGCAACGAGTGCAAGGTAGGTGATCTGGTCATCATCGAAGAAAGCCGTCCGCTTTCCAAGACCAAGACCTGGCGCGTCAGTAAAGTGGTTGAAAAGGCGCGTATTGTTTAATAGTGATTGCACCCAAACTGGGTGCAATATATAATGCTGGACTTTTCGGCGCCCACGCCCCTAATAAGGGCCTAGCTGGTGCCCCAATACTGACCGTGATGCTGCTAGCCGTGATGCTTGACGGCTGGTGTTGGAAAACGGATTAAGTTGGAGATTTTTCATGATTCAAATGCAATCCAAACTGGAAGTTGCCGATAACACCGGTGCGCGCAGCGTTATGTGCATCAAGGTGCTCGGTGGTTCCAAGCGTCGTTACGCTGGCATCGGCGATGTCATCAAGGTGACCATCAAAGACGCTGCGCCGCGTGGCCGCGTCAAAAAAGGCGAGGTTTATAGCGCTGTGGTGGTACGTACCACCAAAGGCGTGCGCCGCCCTGATGGCTCCCTGGTTAAGTTCGATGCCAATGCGGCCGTGTTGCTAAACAACAAGCTGGAACCGATCGGTACCCGTATTTTTGGGCCGGTGACGCGCGAGCTACGTAGCGAGCGTTTCATGAAGATCGTTTCTCTGGCGCCGGAAGTGCTGTAAGGAGCTGTCGATGAGTAAAATTCGCAAGGGCGACGAAGTCGTCATCAACACTGGCAAAGACAAAGGCAAGCACGGGACTGTATTGCGCGTACTGGAGTCCGGTCATGTGCTGGTTGAAGGTGCCAACAAGGTGAAGAAGCACGCTAAGCCCAACCCGATGAAGGGCATTAACGGCGGCATCATGGAAAAAGAGATGCCGGTTGATATCTCCAATGTTGCTTTGTTTAATCGCGCGACCCAAAAAGGGGAGCGCGTTGGCTTCAAGATGCTCGAAGATGGCCGCAAAGTGCGTGTCTTCAAATCGAGCGGTGAAGTTGTTGACGCATAAGGAAGCATCATGGCTAGGTTAAAAGATTTCTATAAAGATACCGTGGTAAAGGAATTGACTAAGCAGTTTGGTTATAGCTCGGTCATGGAAGTGCCGCGAATCAAAAAAATCACCCTGAATATGGGTGTGGGCGAAGCAGTGGCCGACAAAAAGGTAATGGAAAACGCAGTTGGCGACATGACCAAGATTGCTGGTCAGAAGCCGGTGGTTACCAAAGCCAAGAAGTCCGTAGCTGCGTTCAAGATTCGTGACGATTATCCTGTGGGCTGCAAGGTCACCCTGCGTCGCGAACGTATGTATGAATTTCTGGATAGGCTGGTGACTGTTGCCATCCCACGTATCCGTGACTTCCGTGGTATTTCCGCCAAGTCATTCGATGGCCGTGGTAACTACAACATGGGCGTCAAAGAGCAAATCATTTTCCCGGAAATTGACTACGACAAAATCGATGCACTGCGCGGGATGAACATCACCATCACAACGACGGCAAAAACGGATGAAGAAGCGCGAGCATTGCTTTCTGCGTTCAGTTTTCCGTTCAGGAACTGAGGACGTCATGGCTAAGACTTGTATGATCGAACGCGAACAGAAACGTCGCGAAATGGTAACAAAATTCGCCGCCAAGCGTGCCGAACTGAATACTGCAGCTAACGATATTAAAGCTTCGCCAGAAGATCGTCGTGAAGCGCGTTTAAAGCTGCAAAGTTTGCCACGTAATTCCAGCCCGGTGCGTTTGCGTAATCGCTGCGCGTTGACTGGTCGTCCGCGTGGTGTGTTTAGTAAATTTGGTATTGGGCGCAGCAAATTGCGCGAGTTGATGATGCGCGGCGAAGTGCCGGGCGTCACCAAAGCTAGCTGGTAACGGAGGTATTGAACGATGAGTATGAGTGATCCGATTGCCGATATGCTAACGCGTATTCGTAATGCACAAAGCGTCAACAAGCCGACGGTTTCGATGCCGGCGTCCAAGCTCAAAGGCGCTATCGCTGGCGTGTTGAAGGACGAAGGTTACATCGATGACTTCGCGGTGCAGGACATGGACGGCAAACCACAATTGAATATCAGCCTCAAGTATTATGCCGGTCGCCCGGTGATTGAGAAGATCGAGCGCGTAAGCCGCCCAGGTCTTCGTATCTATCGTGGTAACCAGGATATACCCAAGGTAATGAACGGGCTTGGCGTGACCATTGTGTCTACGTCCAAGGGTGTGATGACTGATCGCAAAGCGCAGGCTGCCGGTGTCGGCGGTGAAGTGCTGTGCATTGTGGCTTAAGGAGAGAATATGTCTCGCGTAGCTAAAAATCCAGTCGCCATCCCTGCCAAGGTCGAGGTGGCATTGACTGCCAACAATATTGCCGTCAGTGGCCCGTTAGGCAAGCTCAATCAGCCGTTGACGGATGCGGTCAAGTTGGCGCGTGAGGGTGATTCAATCACCTTTGTGGCGTCTAATGACAGCCAGCACTCGCGTGCCATGTCCGGCACGGTGCGAGCGCTGGTGGCCAATATGGTGCAAGGGGTTTCCCAAGGTTTTTCACGTAAATTGACGCTGGTTGGTGTGGGTTATAAAGCACAAGCTCAAGGCACTACGTTGAATTTGGACCTGGGCTATTCACATCCGATCAAACACAAGATGCCTGCTGGCGTCACTGTGCAAACACCGAGTCAAACCGAAGTAGTGTTGACTGGAGTGGATAAACAAGTGATCGGCCAGGTTGCCGCGCAGATTCGTGCGTATCGTGCCCCGGAGCCCTATAAGGGCAAGGGTGTACGTTATGCTGATGAAGTGGTCATTATCAAAGAAACCAAGAAGAAGTAAGGTTTAGCCATGAACAATGTAAATTCACGCCTGCGTCGCGCACGTAAAACCCGTGCCAAAATCGCCGAATTGAAAGTCACGCGTCTGACGGTGCATCGTACTAATACGCATATTTACGCACAAATCATTGCCGAGACTGGTGACAAAGTTCTGGCCAGCGCATCCACTGTGGAAGCAGAAGTTCGCAAGAGTGTAAAAAATGGCGGTAATGTCGATGCTGCGGCAGTAATTGGCAAGCGCATCGCTGAAAAAGCCAAGGCAGCAGGCATTACTACAGTTGCTTTTGATCGTTCCGGCTATAAATATCATGGTCGTATCAAGGCGTTGGCTGAAGCCGCGCGTGAAAACGGCTTGTCCTTCTAATAGGGGTTGATGATGGCAAGAGAAAAAGAAGTTGATCAGCAGACCGATGGTTTGCGTGAAAAAATGATTGCGGTCAACCGTGTGACCAAAGTGGTCAAGGGCGGTCGTATTATGAGTTTTGCGGCATTGACCGTGGTTGGTGATGGTGACGGTGCAGTCGGCATGGGCAAAGGCAAGGCGCGTGAAGTGCCGGTAGCCGTGCAGAAGGCCATGGACGAAGCGCGTCGTGGCATGGTGAAGGTGAGCCTGACAAATGGCACCTTGCATCATGCGGTGACTGGTGTACATGGCGCTGCCAAGGTATTCATCCAGCCGGCTTCCGAAGGTACCGGCATTATTGCCGGTGGTGCAATGCGCGCCATTTTTGAAGTAATGGGCATCACCAACGTATTGGCTAAGTGCATTGGTTCAACCAATCCTTACAACGTGGTGCGCGCGACGCTCAACGGCCTGCAAGCGATGAATACGCCTGCTGAAATTGCAGCCAAGCGCGGCAAAAGCCTGGAAGAAATTAGGAGTTAATCATGGCCAAAGCGAAAAAAGAATCCGGCTTGATCAAGGTCACTTTGATCAAGAGCACTATCGGCAGAATCGCATCGCATCGCGCATGCGTGGCTGGCCTGGGCTTGCGCCGCATGCACCATACCGTTGAAGTGTTAGACACTCCGGCAAACCGTGGCATGATCAATGCTGTTAACTATCTATTAAAGGTAGAAGCATAATGAAACTGAATTCCATTAAGCCTGCAGAAGGCAGTAAACAAGACAAGCGCCGCGTTGGTCGCGGCATAGGTTCTGGTTTTGGCAAGACTGCAGGGCGTGGTCATAAGGGTCAGAAATCCCGTACCGGCGGCTTCCATAAAGTGGGTTTTGAAGGTGGTCAAATGCCTTTACAGCGTCGTCTGCCTAAACGTGGTTTTAAGTCACTGACTAAAGCAGATACCGCACATGTGCGTACTGGCGAGTTAGCAAGATTACCGTTTGATGTCATCGATTTACTGGCATTGAAGCAAGCCAATGTGGTTGCAGGCAGTGTTACTGGCGTCAAGATCTACCTGTCTGGTGATATTACCCGCGCCATTACTGTGCAGGGCTTAAGCCTGAGCAAAGGCGCACAGGCTGCGATCGAAGCGGCTGGCGGCAAGATTTTAGAAGTAGCAGCAGAGTAAGAATCAGTTGGCTAACGATAGTTTTCTGGGGGCTGTAGGCAAGATGAGCGAGCTTAAAAGCCGCTTGTTGTTTGTCTTAGGCGCTCTTGTTGTATATCGATTAGGTGCACACATTCCGGTACCGGGGATCGATCCGGAAGTGCTGGCCAAGTTGTTTGAGTCGCAAAGCGGCGGCATTCTGGGCATGTTTAACATGTTCTCCGGCGGCGCGTTATCGCGCTTTACCGTGTTTGCGCTCGGCATCATGCCGTATATTTCGTCATCGATTATCATGCAGTTGCTGACGGTGGTGTCACCGCAGATGGAACAGCTGAAGAAGGAGGGCGAAAGTGGTCGGCGCCAGATTACTAAATACACGCGCTACGGCACGGTATTTCTGGCTACATTCCAGGCGCTGGGCATCGCCATTGCGCTGGAAGGCCAGCCTGGCCTGGTGTTGGATCCGGGATTGATGTTCCGTCTGACGGCGGTAGTGACCCTGGTCAGTGGCACCATGTTTTTGATGTGGCTGGGTGAGCAGATTACCGAGCGCGGCGTAGGTAACGGTATTTCGATCATCATTTTCGCCGGGATTGTAGCCGGTTTGCCGCGCGCAATTGGCGGAACGCTGGAGCTGGCGCGCACGGGTGCATTCTCAATCCCGCTGGTGTTGTTCCTGTTTGTGGCAACAGCAGCAGTGACGGCTTTTGTGGTGTTTGTGGAACGTGGCCAGCGCAAGATTACCGTCAACTATGCCAAACGCCAGGTCGGACGCAAAGTATTTGGTGGGCAGACCAGCCATCTGCCGATGAAATTGAACATGGCGGGGGTGATCCCGCCGATTTTCGCCTCGAGCATTATATTGTTCCCGGCGACCATGGCAGGCTGGTTTGGTAGCAGTGAGCACATGTCCTGGCTGAAAGATATTGGTAGCACCATATCTCCCGGCCAGCCGCTCTACATCATGCTGTTTGCCACGGCGATTGTGTTTTTCTGTTTCTTCTATACGGCGTTGGTATTCAACCCTAAAGAAACGGCAGATAACCTGAAAAAAAGTGGTGCGTTTGTACCGGGGATTCGTCCGGGTGAGCAGACCGCCAAGTATATTGATCGCATCATGTCGCGATTAACGCTGGCCGGTGCGATTTACATTACGGCGGTGTGTTTGCTGCCCGAGTTTTTGATTTTGAAATTTAATGTACCGTTCTATTTTGGTGGTACCTCTTTACTGATTATCGTTGTCGTGTCGATGGATTTCATGACACAAGTGCAAGCGCATCTGATGTCGCACCAGTATGAGGGTCTGCTGAAAAAGGCCAATTTTAAGGGCGGTGCGGTTAGTCCGCGTTGATCAGGGATTAACTGAATGGCCAAGGAAGACAGAATTGAAATGCAAGGTGAGGTGCTGGAAAACCTCCCTAATGCAACCTTCCGGGTCAAACTGGAAAACGGTCATGTAGTACTGGGTTATATTTCCGGCAAGATGCGTATGCACTATATCCGCATCCTGCCCGGTGACAAAGTCACCGTGGAAATGACCCCCTATGATTTGTCGCGGGCGCGGATTATTTTCCGTGCTAAATAGTATAGAAGCGAGAGGTGTCAAATGAGAGTTCGTGCATCAGTTAAAGCCTTATGTCGTCACTGTAAAGTTGTTCGTCGCCGCGGAGTGGTGCGTATTATTTGTACCGATCCACGCCACAAGCAGCGTCAAGGTTAATTGGGTGGCTTTTGCTAATTGTGAAAAGTTGGCAAAGCTGTTAAAATCTCAGGCTTTTTTGGCGATTTGTTAAGTAATTACGCCGTTATTTTGGAGTAGGTATATGGCTCGGATTGCAGGGGTAAATATCCCCAATCATAAGCACACTGACATCGCATTGACATCGATTTACGGTATTGGCCGCAACACCGCGCAGCAGATCTGTAAGGCTGCTGGGGTTTTAGCCACGGCCAAGATCAAGGATCTGAACGATGCCGAAGTTGAGAAGCTGCGCGATGAAATCGCCAGGTTCAAGGTAGAAGGCGATTTACGCCGTGAAGTTTCCATGAACATCAAGCGTCTGATGGATCTGGGCTGTTACCGTGGCGTGCGCCATCGTCGCGGTTTGCCCGTCCGCGGTCAGCGCACCAAGACCAATGCACGGACTCGCAAGGGCCCAGTTAAGCCTATCAAGGCGTCCAAGTAAGGAATAATGCAACATGGCTAAAGCTAACGTACGCATACGCAAAAAAGTTAAAAAGAATATTGCCGAGGGCATTGCCCACGTGCATGCCTCTTTTAACAACACCATCATTACGATTACTGATCGTCAAGGTAACGCATTATCCTGGGCCACCTCTGGTGGCGCTGGTTTTAAAGGCTCTCGCAAGAGTACCCCATTTGCTGCGCAGGTGGCTGCTGAAGCGGCTGGTAAAGCTGCACAGGAGTGCGGCGTGAAGAATCTTGAAGTGCGTATCAAGGGCCCAGGCCCAGGTCGTGAATCAGCCGTACGCGCACTCAACGCTGTTGGTTTCAAGATCACCAGTATTTCTGATGTGACGCCGGTACCGCACAACGGCTGCCGTCCACCAAAGAAACGCCGCATTTAAGCGCGCTGGAAAGATAACAGGAGAATACCTTGGCTAGAAATCTCGATCCTAAGTGCCGTCAATGTCGTCGTGAAGGCGAAAAGCTTTTCCTCAAAGGGGAAAAGTGCTTCACCGACAAGTGCGCTATCGAAAAACGTAATTTCCCTCCGGGCCAGCATGGTCAAAGACGCAATCAGCGCCTTTCCGACTATGGTGTGCAGTTGCGTGAAAAGCAAAAGCTGCGTCGCATTTACGGCATTCTGGAAGCCCAGTTCCGTGGCTATTACGCACAAGCTGATAGGCAAAAGGGCATTACCGGCGAAAACCTGCTGCAACTGTTGGAGTGCCGTCTGGATAACGTGGCTTACCGCATGGGTCTTGGTGCTTCGCGTACCGAAGCACGTCAGATCGTGCGCCACAACAGCATTCTGGTCAACGGCAAGCGCGTCAATATTCCATCTTTCCAGGTAAAGCCTGGTGATGTGGTACAAGTGGCAGATAGCTCCAAGACCCAATTGCGCATCACCGGTGCCTTGGCTGCTGCTGAGCAACGCGGCTTTCCGGAATGGCTTGAAGTTGACATGAAAGCCCTCAAGGGCACTTTCAAATCCAAGCCGCAACGTGATGAACTGCCTTCCACGATCAATGAACATCTCGTGGTCGAACTTTACTCGAAGTAACAGGACCGTAAGGATAATTATGCAAAACAGTCCGACCGAATACTTAAAACCCCGTGTGGTTGACGTTGAAGTAATTTCACCGGTACGTGCACGGGTGACGCTTGAACCAATGGAACGCGGCTTTGGCTATACATTGGGCAATGCCCTGCGTCGTGTGCTTTTGTCCTCGATTCATGGCTATGCCATTACTGAAGTCAAGATTGATGGCGTGGTTCACGAATATTCGACGCTGGATGGTGTGCAGGAAGACGTTGTTGATATCCTGCTGAACCTCAAAGGTGTTGCGCTCAAGCTGAATACCAAGAATGAGACCATACTGACTCTGAACAAGTCGACCGAAGGTGTAGTCACTGCCGCCGATTTTGAAACCGGTCATGATGCCGAGATTGTTAATCCCGGCCACGTGATTGCACATCTGACCAAGCGCGGCAAGCTCAGCCTGGAAGTCAAAGTCGAGATGGGCCGTGGCTACCAGCCTGTACCTGTGCGTCAGAAGACGGATGAAGAAGATCGTGCCCTTGGCTTTATCATGATCGATGCTTCTTTCAGTCCGATCAGCAAGGTGAGCTACCATGTTGAGAGTGCGCGTGTTGAACAGCGTACTGATCTGGACAAGCTGGTAATGGATGTCGAAACCAATGGTGTGATCGAGCCTGAACAAGCCATTCGTGATGCCGCGCGCATACTGATCGGCCAGCTCGCGGTATTTGCCGATCTCGAAGGTGCGCCGGCGGAAATCGAAATCAAGCATGCGCCGCAAATTGACCCGATTCTACTGCGTCCGGTCGATGACTTGGAATTGACAGTGCGCTCGGCCAACTGCCTCAAGGCAGAAAACATTTATTACATTGGCGACCTGATCCAGCGCGGTGAAAATGAGCTGCTGAAGGCTCCCAATCTTGGTCGCAAGTCTCTCAACGAGATCAAGGATGTGCTGGCTTCCAAGGGTCTCACATTAGGCATGAAGCTGGAAAACTGGCCGCCAGTTGGCCTTGAAAAAATATAACGGCAAAGTCTGAGGGCATCACTATGCGTCATCGCAACAGCAATCGTAAATTAAACCGCACCAGCAGCCATAGACAGGCAATGTTGCGCAATATGGCCACTTCATTGTTGCGCCATGAAATCATCAAGACCACACTGCCCAAGGCCAAGGAACTGCGCCGTGTAGCAGAGCCTTTGATTACGCTGGGTAAGAGCGCTACGCTGGCTAACCGTCGCCTGGCCTTCAGTCGTTTGCGTGATCGTGATGTTGTCGGTAAGCTTTTCAGCGAGTTGGGCCCACGCTATCTGGCACGCAATGGCGGTTACTTGCGTATCCTGAAATGCGGGTTCCGCAATGGTGATAATGCGCCTATGGCATTGGTGGAACTGGTTGATCGCCCAGAGTTGGCAACGGAAGCTGTTACCGCAGCTGAATAAAGCAATAGTCATGAATAAAAAAGCCGGTCAAAACCGGCTTTTTTATTTTGTGGCATCGTTTAATAAAAACGCCAAGACATCGGCGTGTGAGAATGGCCAACAAAGCTCTTTAGCACTATTTTGCTGTTGTAATACCGGTATTTTTATAGCGTAGCGTTGGGTTAATGCATCGTCTTCCGCGATATCAACCTCCGACCAGGTAAATCCAAGCTCTGGCGCCATCTGCTGCAGAAGCGCCGCGGCTTCTTCGCATAAATGACAGGCAGAAGTGCCATAAAGTAGCAGGGTGACGGACATAATAATGGGCTGATATGCAGATTTTGGCCGCGAAAGTTTTCGTCAGCAGTAAAAACCACCATAATAGCGAAATTGCTGGCCAATCTAACGGCTGTCAAAAAATCTTGCGCTAATTAGCGAATTTTCATCTACACCTCTGCGGGCTGAGCGATGGTTAAACCTCAAGAATCTAAAGAAAGCTTGCAAGAGAGCCTGCAGCAGGTCATTCGCTTGCTCAACAAACACAAGCTGGTGGAAGGCTTGGTGCATAAGCAGGATATGCCCAAGCACGATCTGGTCGAATCGCTGGTGCATAAGCAGAATCTTGCCGAATTGCATAAAAAGCTGGATGCCTTGCATCCGGCCGACGTGGCCTACATTCTTGAAGCGCTGCCACTGGAGCAACGGCTTGACGTGTGGGACATGGTCAAGGCCGAGCGCGATGGTGAAATCCTGCTGGAGGTTTCCGATGCGGTGCGGCAGACCCTTATCGCGGATATGGACAGCGAGGAGTTGCTGGCCGCTGCCGAGCAGCTGGATACCGATGAGCTGGCGGATTTGGCGCCCGATTTGCCCAAGGACGTGCTGCAGGACTTGCTGGATAGTCTGGACAGTCGCAATCGTGAGCGGTTGCAGTCAGCGCTGGCTTATCCTGAGGATGCCGTTGGCGCCCTGATGGATTTTGATATCATCACCATTCGTGAGGATGTAAGCCTGGAAGTAGCGTTGCGCTATTTACGCCGCCTGGCCAGTCTGCCCGACCATACCGATAAACTGTTCGTGGTGGATCGCGACGATATCCTGCGTGGCGTATTGCCTTTGAAACGCCTGGTGGTCAACGATCCTGATCTGATCGTGTCAGCAATCATGACGAATGAGACCGTGGTATTTCATCCGGAAGACAAAGCCGACGAAGCCGCCAAGGCCTTCGAGCGTTATGACCTGGTAACGGCACCTGTAGTGGATGAGAATAACCGACTGGTGGGTCGTTTAACGGTGGACACAGTAATGGACTTCATCCGTGAAGAAGCCGAAAGCGACATCCTGTCGATGGCGGGTTTGCGTGAAGAGGAAGATCTGTTTGCCTCGGTTTGGAAGTCCGTGCAAAACCGCTGGGCATGGCTGGCAATTAATCTGGTCACAGCTTTTATCGCATCACGTGTAATTGGCCTGTTTGAAGGCTCGATTGAAAAAATAGTCGCGCTCGCCGCGCTGATGCCTATTGTGGCAGGCATAGGCGGCAATTCAGGCAATCAAACCATTACCATGATAGTGCGCGGCCTGGCGTTGGGGCAGGCTGCCTCTTACAGCATGAAGTCACTGCTGTTGAAAGAGCTGGGCGTGAGCTTGCTTAATGGTGTGGTGTGGGGTGGGGTGCTCGGTTTGGCTGCCTATTTTCTCTATCACAATATTGCGCTGGGTGTCGTGATGACGGCGGCCATGACGCTCAATCTTTTGCTGTCGGCAATTATGGGAGTTCTGATTCCATTGATGATGACCAAGTTTGGGCGCGATCCGGCGGTAGGTTCCAGTGTGCTGATTACCGCCGTGACCGATAGCGGTGGTTTTTTCATCTTTCTTGGTTTGGCAACGGTATTTCTCATATGAATAATGAAATGGGGCAGGTCTGGCAAGAGCTTTTGGCGGATATCTCTACTACGGTGGTCGCCTGGCAGTTGCTGGTCATTTTGGCCAGTCTGTTATTGGCCTGGTCGCTTAATGGCTTGCTGCGTAGCCATGTCCTGAAACACGCCCCAGAGAATTGGAAAATTGGCATAGGCGGCATTAACCGCATCTTGTTTCCGCTGACATCGCTGCTGGGGGTCTACGTGGGCAGGTTCATCCTCAGCCACTGGCAGCACACTGGCCTGCTCAAGCTTGCGGCCACGCTATTGCTGGCTATGGCGCTGATACGGCTAGTGGTCTACGCATTGCGCTACATCTTTGCTCCCAGTGGCTGGGTGCGCACCATGGAAAATGCCATTGCTTCCATGGTCTGGATCATCCTGGCGCTGTATCTCAGTGACCTTTTGCCAGAAATGGTGCAGGCGTTAAAAGATATCAGTTTCAGCGTAGGCAAGCATCAGCTATCGGTGCTGCTGATTCTACAGGCCTTGTTTATCGTGCTGGTGACATTGATGATAGCCCTGTCTGGCAGCCGTTTCCTGGAAAACAAGCTGATGCGCGCCGAGCAGATCAATATGAATCTGCGTGTGGTGCTGAGCAAGTTGATACGTGTGTCGCTGGCACTGATTGCGCTGCTGCTTGCCTTATCCGCAGTCGGTATCGATATTACCCTGTTGTCAGTATTTGGCGGTGCGCTGGGCGTAGGTCTGGGTTTTGGTCTGCAAAAGATTGCCAGTAATTATGTCAGCGGATTCATCATTCTGCTGGATGAATCCGTGCATATGGGGGATGTGATTACGGTAGACGGGCATTATGGCGTGATCAGCATTTTGCGCGCGCGCTACATGGTGCTGCGCAAGCTGGATGGCACCGAAGTGGTAATCCCGAATGAGACCTTTATCACCAACGCAGTCATCAACCATTCGTTTACGGACCGCAAAGCCCGCGTGCAGATGCCGGTGCAAGTGAGTTACGAAAGTCCGCTGGAGCTGGCCATGCAGTTGATGCACAAGGCGGCTGAGAATCATCCTCGCGTGCTGGTTGAGCCTGCGCCCAGCGTTCTGATAAAAGGTTTCGGCGAGAGTGGTATCGATCTGGGTTTGACTATCTGGATACCGGATCCGGAAGAGGGCTCTGCTGCATTGCAATCGGCGATCTACCTGGAGATTTGGCGAGCGTTCCAGCAGCATGGCATCTCAATTCCCTATCCACAGCGCGAAGTCAGGATATTAAGGAACCTCTGATTAAGTCCACCATGAACCGCGTTGCCGTCAAAAATGAGATGATCGCCAGGCGCACGACGCAGGTCGTACTGGACGTACGAAGCCAAGGAGTGCAACGCCGCGAGCACTCATTCTTGACGCAACCCTTAAGGGACAAGGCTTTGCGGGCGGTCTGCGGCGTCAGGCTCCTAGCTAAGGGAATGACCATT
>Ga0137438_1000033_pt1 | contig 17565 bp, 13 predicted proteins | sample EasRivERMGT157_2_FD_102327 | JGI IMG/M metagenome (GOLD analysis project Ga0137438, IMG submission 102327) | Soil microbial communities from meander-bound floodplain in the East River, Colorado, USA - East River MetaG ERMGT157_2 | ecosystem: Environmental > Terrestrial > Soil > Floodplain ... | reverse complement strand
GGTGCACGGCATGCGCTCACGTAGTGCATGCTGTTAATGAAATAATCACCATTTATCCGATAACACCGTCTTCACCTATTGCCGAAATCTGCGACGCAAAGTCAGCCACAGGCAAGGTGAACATATGGGGTTCGGTGCCGAAGGTAAGTCAGATGCAGTCGGAAGCAGGGGTGGCAGGGGCGGTCCATGGATCGTTGACAGCTGGAGCGCTCTGCACGACGATTTCAGCCTCGCAGGGACTGCTTCTCATCATCCCCAACATGTATAAGATAGCAGGTGAGCTCACGCCAACCGTATTCCACATCACGGCCCGCGCCCTTGCATGCCAGGGGCTGTCGATATTCGGCGACCATTCGGATGTGATGGCTGCGAGGGCCACAGGGTTCGCCATGATCTGCTCCCAGAATGTCCAGGAGGCGATGGATTTCGCTCTGATAGCGCATGCGGCCACGCTCGAATCGCGTATCCCGTTTCTGCATTTCTTCGACGGTTTCAGGACATCACACGAGATACAGAAGATCGAAGAGATCTCCTTCGACGCTATGCGCGCTATGATTGACGACGATCTTATTATTGCCCACCGCCATAGAGGCCTCTCTCCGGACCATCCCGCAATACGAGGCACAGCACAGAACCCCGATGTCTATTTCCAGGGAAGGGAGACAGTAAACAAATACTATAATGCGACGCCGGTTCTTGTCGAGAAGGCCATGGACAAATTCGCCGGAATCACGGGACGGAAGTACAAGCTGTTCGATTATTATGGTGCTCCGGATGCCGAACGAGTAATCGTTATAATGGGATCTGGCTGCGAGACGGTTGCAAGCACTGTCGATATCCTGAACGCGCGGGGGGCGAAACTCGGACTCGTACTTGTAAGGCTCTTCCGGCCATTCTCCGTCGATGCTTTCGCTGCGGCATTACCCGCGAGCGTAAAGGCAATCGCTGTCCTTGACCGCACTAAGGAGCCTGGGTCGATAGGTGAGCCTCTATATCTCGATGTAAGAACAGCCCTCGGCGAAGCGATGGAGAGGAAAAAAGCTACATTCAAGACTTATCCGCGGGTTGTTGGAGGCCGCTATGGTCTCGGCTCGAAAGACTTTACTCCCGGTATGGTCAAGGCCGTTTTCGATAATCTGGCTCAAGCCGAACCCAAGAACCACTTTACTGTCGGGATCAACGACGACGTCACCGGCACCAGCCTGGATTATGACGGCGACTTCACAGCCGAAGGGAAGGGCGTCTACCGCGCACTATTCTACGGACTCGGCTCAGACGGTACTGTCGGCGCAAATAAAAATACGATCAAGATCATCGGCACAGAGACCGACAATTATGCTCAGGGCTATTTCGTCTACGATTCGAAGAAATCGGGCGCTATCACCATATCGCATCTTCGCTTCGGAAAGGAAAAAATACATACGCCGTACCTTGTCCCGCGAGCGAACTTCGTGGCCTGCCATAATACAACATTCCTGGAAAGATACGATATGCTGGCCAATGCCGAAGAAGGCTCGACCTTCCTGCTCACGACCTCTCATGGCAAGGACGCGGTTTGGGACAGCCTTCCGGTGGAGGTGCAAGAACATCTCATTTCTAAAAAGATGAAGTTCTATATCATCGACGCCCTTTCTCTTGCGGAGGAGCTAGGCTTGGGCAGCAGGATCAACATGATCATGCAGACCGCCTTTTTCGTCATTTCCGGGATCATACCGAAACAGGACGCCATCAGGTCGATCAAGGAACAGATCAGGAAGACTTACATCAAGAAGGGATCGGAAGTCGTCGAGATGAACTACGGCGCAGTCGACGCGGCACTTCAGAATATCGTCGAAGTTCCTGTTCCGGGCAATGTGACGAGCAAGGTCCGTATGACGCCGCCTGTACCGGATGATGCACCGGAGTTCGTAAAGAACGTCACAGCTAAAATCATCCAGGGAAAGGGCGATTCCCTGCCGGTATCCGCCATCCCTGCTGATGGCACATGGCCGACCGCGACGACCCAGTACGAGAAACGCAATGTAGGAGTACATATCCCGGTATGGGAACCCGACATATGCATACAGTGCGGCATGTGCTCTTTCGTCTGTCCGCACGCAACGATCAGGATAAAGGCATATGAGCCGGCTTATCTGAAGGATGCTCCGGCGACTTTCAAATCTGTCGACACCAAAGGCAAAGAGTTCGAGGGGCTCAAGTTCACCGTTCAGGTGGCCCCAGAAGATTGCACCGGCTGTGGTTCGTGCGTGTACGTTTGTCCCGGATTCAAAAAAGATGCGGAAGGCAAGAAGATACCGGACTTCAAGGCCATCAATATGCAAGTCCAGGAGCCTCTACGCAAGCAGGAGGCCGAGAATTACAAATTCTTCCTCAGCCTGCCGGAAACCGACCCTTCCCGTTATAATCGGGCTACAGTTAAGGGAAGCCAGCTTGTAAGGCCGCTCTTTGAATTCCACGGCGCCTGCGGGGGGTGCGGGGAGACCCCGAATATTAAATTGCTCACACAGTTGTTCGGCGACCGGCTGCTGATAGCCAATGCAACCGGCTGCACTTCCATTTACGGCGGAAACCTGCCGACGACACCCTATTGTACTCGGGACGATGGCAAAGGGCCTGCATGGTCCAATTCCCTTTTCGAGGACAACGCGGAGTTCGGGCTTGGAATGAGACAGGCCGTCGATAAATTCAATTCGCAGGCGGTGGAACTGCTCGACAGGATCGCGTCGCAGGCCGCATATGCCGGTTCGCAAGAGCTCTTCGATTCTATAAAAGACGCAGATCAATCCGCTCAGGACGGCATCGAGAAACAACGGACCAGGGTCGTAGAGTTGAAGAAGCTTATTGCAAAGGATGCCTCGCCCGACGCCAAGAGCCTGCTTTCGCTGGCCGACTATCTTGTAAGGAAAAGCGTTTGGTGCATCGGAGGCGACGGTTGGGCATATGATATCGGATACGGTGGTGTCGACCATGTGCTTGCATCTGGCGAGGACATCAACATCATGATCCTCGATACCGAGGTCTATTCCAACACCGGGGGGCAGATGTCTAAATCTACACCTCTTGCAGCAACGGCCCAGTTTGCAGCAGGCGGGAAGAGGACACCGAAGAAAAGTATCGGTGCGATCATGACAACATACGGCAGCGTCTATGTCGCTCAGATAGCCTTCGGCGCGAACCCGGCACAGGCGGTCAAGGCCTTCACCGAAGCGGAGGCTTACAAAGGGCCGTCTCTAATCGTCTGCTACGCCACATGCATCGCGCAGGGCATCGATATGAACAAAGGCATCGAGGAGCAGAAAAGAGCCGTCGCATGCGGCCATTGGCCTCTCTATCGTTATAATCCGATGCTCGCAGCCGAAGGCAAAGCACCGTTGATTATTGACAGCAAAGAGCCGACCATCTCTTTCGAAGAATACGCATACAAGGAAAATCGCTATCGTTCGTTAAAAAGCACGAATCCCGAACTTGCAGCAGCCCTTATGAAACAGGCCGAGGCGGATGTGAAACGCAGATGGAATTATCTGAAACACCTGGCGAAGTGGGTGCCGGGAGAATAGACGCCCTCGTATGACAGGGTCTCCCTTGATTTTATTGCAATTATGTTGCTAGATTAGGTGTATGGCTGAATACGAAAAAGTTAAGAAGCGAACTTACGTACTCGACCACACACCTATCAAGATGGACTATCTCGTTGTAGGGACCCAGCTCCCATTCGATGTCTATACCAGGGAAAAAAGCGTATACACTCTCGCCTACGAGAAAGGTCATAAATTTAACCACATCGACCGGGGCAACCTGAAGAACAAAGGCATTTCCGAAGTATATGTGGACTATGAAGTGATGGATGAGGTAAATAAATACAAGAAGAAAAACCTTGAAACAAACCCCGCCACACTCAGCCCCGAAAAAAAGTTCGAGAAATACACCACAGATAAAGAAAACTGCTACTATGCCGGAAGAAAGCTGCTGATACCCGGCGAAAAGATAAACTTCAGCCTTCATGTCATCAGGAACATGGAAATGCATGCCCTGCTTATTGCCGATGACTCCAACCCGGCAGAGATAAAGGTCGAACATGTCGACTATGATCAGACCATCGGTGATATCGTGATAAAAAAATCAGATATCAAACACTACCATAATTTCATCAATACCCTTGTCAAATCTGAACGGAACCTGCCGGGTGAAAAAATACTGATAAAGAACTGGGCTGCCATAGAGAACCTCAAGATCATGCTGGATTTCCTCCTGAACGCTCCTTCGAATAAGGAAGTAATGACGCGTATCAAGGCCGCAATGAGTTCATTTGTGAATGTGGTTGCTGAAAACCTCGACAGGATACCGGACCTCCTTTCTAAGGGGCTCCACAACTATTTTTTCAATGTCCATTCCGTAAATGTGGCGATCATGGCTACCGGCCTTGCACTGAAAATCGGCATCAAGCAGAAAGAAACCCAGAACATTGCCCTTGGCGCGCTGCTGCATGATATCGGCATAAGCATAGTCCCGACTGCAATTATCAACAGAATGGGTAATCTGAACGACAATGAATTCCAGGTCTATAAGAACCATGTTATGGAAGGCGAGAAACTGTTGAAGGCCGACAAGAGTTTACCGGACGAGGTTGTAATAGCCGCCGTCCAGCATCACGAAAAACTTTCTAAGCGCGGATATCCCTTCAGGCTGTCAGCCGACAGGATCAAGCTCCACGGCCGTATAACCGCAATCTGCGACTGTTATGACGCCGTAACAACAAAAAAACCGTTCAAGGAATCGATGTCGTCAGTTGAAGCTATGGCCCTTCTTACAAGAGAGGCCGAGAATTATGACCCTACTCTCATCAAAATCTTTATCAACATGATGAGCAGCATGAATAAAATTCAGGCATAGCACCCTGTTTTAACCGGAATTTAACTCTCCCTTAATAGTCATGTAACAGAAAAAGGTGTATCATTAGTCACTAATGTTGCTCTGCGACTTTCCACAGCCACGCCCTGCTCTGCCGCGCGACCAAGGTATCTCATGAGGAATGACGAGGAATACCGATGAAGAAGAACTTCCTCTGGGGTGTCGCCACATCAGCTTTTCAACTCGAAGGTTCGCCTCACGCCGACTGGTCGTCATGGGACTCCATCCTGAGCCGGAATCCTGAAGTGACCAATCATTACTCCATGTATAAAGAGGACCTTTCGCTTCTCAGGGACCTCGGTGTCAATGCGTACCGCTTTTCTCTCGAATGGAGCAGGATACAGCCACGGGAAAACGTCTGGGACTCTTCGGTTATCGATCACTATCAGGATATCATCGAGATACTCAAAAGCTATAATGTTGAGCCAATGCTCACCCTTCACCATTTCACGCATCCCCTCTGGTTCATCAAGAAATACCCTTGGCACGAAGATGAATCGGTGCCGAAATTCCTCGAATACGTCGAGCGTATCGTGTCGTCGATCAAAGGAGTGTCATACTGGATAACTTTCAATGAACCTTATGTACTGTTGCTGGGCGGATATCTCGAAGGCTGCATGCCGCCCGGCATCAAAGATCCCAAACTGGCACTTAAAGCTTTGAAGAACATCCTGGTCTGCCATGCAAGAGCCTACGACATTATTCATAAAGCCAACTCAGAAGCCATGGTTAGCGTAGCCCACAATATGGCCGCCCTCGCGCCGTGGAGCCGCTGGAACCCCCTTGATCGCGCACTGGCAAAGATGGCCAAATATTTCTACAATCACTCCCTCACTGATGCTTTTCTGACAGGTCAGCTGAAAGTGAAATTTCCCCTGCGCAAGGAAGTATTGATCGAAGTCCCGATTAAGGACAAGCTGGATTTCTTCGGGGTTAACTACTATACACGTGTGCATGTTCGCTTCAATCCTTTCAGGAAGATGTGCGTGGAATTGCGCCATTTGGACATCGATGGATACGGGTTAAGCGATCTCGGATGGGAGATACATCCTTACGGACTCGAAAAGGTGCTGCGCTACGCTTCCCGTCTTAACGTTCCTCTCATTATCACAGAGAACGGAATAGCCACAAGGAATGCGGAAACAAAGATCGATTTCATGAGAAAGCATGTAGATGCCGTCGAGCGAAGCATCAAGAAAGGCATCGACGTGAGGGGATATTTCTACTGGTCACTTATCGACAACTACGAATGGCTCCAGGGCCTCGACGCCCGCTTCGGACTCTACAAAGTTGATTTCAAAACCCTCAAACGCAAACCCACCAATGCAGCCGCCTATTATTCATATCTCATCAGGAGCAGATCGGAGTTCTGAAGGCAACATCCAATCCCTACTCTACGCACTTCTGAACCTCCTCGGGCTGAGGTCGATTGAAACGGCCTTGATAGACTGCCCTGAGCACAACTCGCGGTCAATACTTGACTTAAAATTAAAAACATTCCGATAATAGGAAAACTAAACTAGATGTCATCAAGGGAATAAAAACAAATGCGTCTTGACGGAATGAGGAGAAAGTTATCACTTGTTTTAGTTTTATTTCTCCTTGTTGGCTTTTTTGTAATAGCCTTCCATCATCACGACGATGACGGCGATCATCCGGATTGCCCTATCTGTATAGCTGCACATGCTGCGCATTCAACAAGCATCAACACTGCATCTTTAAACATCAACTGCGATATTTCGGAGTTGATCGCACCGGAAACGGCACATTTTTTCACTTCGCTATTTTTCTCATCTCTATACGGCCGCGCTCCTCCAGCCTAGCTTAGCTCCCTCTACATACAAAAAGTCCGTTTAAGCTGACATTGTCAACTTGAAGGATCATTTATTCTAACAACGGAGGAGCCGATGTGTAAGAAAGTGCTGTCTTTTACTATATGCTTTTTATTATTTGTTGCGTCTCAATCTTTCGGCGATGATATCGAATCGCGACTCAAGGCCTTTGAGGAGACCCTCAGAACACAGGGGGAAACCATCAAAGAGCAGCAAAAGATCATCCAGGAACTGAAGGCTAAATTGGATGTAACAAAGAAAGAAGTTGCCACACAAGCAGAACTTACCAAAAGTGAAGCACAGGCCCTGGCTGAAAAAACACCTGCTGAAGATAAATCCTGGAAGTTCACGGGGCTTTTCGGCGGATCTAATCTCGCCAACCCGAACATATCTCTGGTTCTCGACACTTTCGGGTACTATTCAAATATAAAGCAAAGAGAGCTACCCAAGAGGGGCATCCCTGGCCTCACGAATGAAGGCCTGACCAACAGTAAGGGCTTCAACATCGATTCTGCGGAACTCGGCCTCTACGCGCCGATCGATCCCTATTTCAACCTCTATGCGACTATCCCGATTACAGAAGACGGTATAGAGCTTGAGGAAGCATATTTTCTTACCACTTCATTGCCTTATGGCTTGCAGGTCAAAGGAGGCAAATTCAAGAGCGGCTTCGGAAGGATCAACGGTCAGCACAAGCATGTATGGGACTTTGCGGACCTCCCCCTTGTGTACAGGGCTTTTATAGAAGGCGAGGGCATAACAGAAAAGGGCGTTCAGCTTACCTATCTGCCGGAGCTGCCGTTTTATACCCTACTGGGGATAGAGGTCCTTCAAGGAGAAAATGCGACGCTCTTCGGACCTGATGCGCGCTCTGGCCCCCATGCGTTTACCGCATTCGCAAAGTCATCTCTGGATATCGGAGACAATTCCACGATACTCTTCGGCCCTTCCGTTATCACCGGCAGCACAAGAACGACTACTGTTGCCGATAATACCGAATTTCAGGGTACGTCAACCTTATTCGACTGGGAGATGACCTGCAAATGGAAGCCATCGAAAACACAAAGCTTCACGTTGCAGAGCGAATACCTTTACAGGGACCAAAAAGGTGATCTCACTAATACCGTTACTAGCTTGTCAGGCCCCCTGAAGAGAGCCCAGGACGGTTTCTACATTCAGAGCATGTATCAGCTGGACCGCTGGAGGATTGGAGTACGGTACGACAGACTCGATCTGTTCAAAAAGGACTTCATCCTTTCTGGAACCCAGAATAATTTCGGCAGTAACCCCTGGAGGGCGACAGCAGCTGTTGATTTCAATCCATCGGAGTTTTCGCGGTTACGGCTTCAATATAATTATGACAGGTCGGCCGGAGGCAACAGGGTTAATAATGAAGTCTTTCTCGAGGCGATCTTCGGCATCGGCGCCCACGGCGCCCATGCATTTTAGGAGGAATGAAAATGAAAAAATATTTGTTTGCAGTCTTGATAGTACTATTGGCCGCGACACCGGCGCTTGCACAGGTGAAGGTCGTTGCGACGCTCCCCTTCATCGGAAGCCTTGCCAAGGAAATTGGAAAAGACAGAATAGATGTCGTAACACTGATCAAGCCGAGCCAGGATCCGCATTTCGCCGAGGCAAAGCCGAGCATGATCCTTGCAGCCAGGAAGGCGGACATCATAATGTACAACGGCCTTGACCTCGAGATCGGGTATCTGCCGCGTATTATAGAGTCATCGAGTAACCCGAAAATCCAGCCTGGAAAGATCGGAAACTTCGACTGCTCTCAATTCGTCAGCGTAATTGAAAAACCTGTTGCGATAGACCGGAGTATGGGAGACGTGCATCCCTTGGGGAATCCGCATTACGTCTTTTCTCCGGCCAATATCCTCAAGGTCGCAGAAGGAATGACCGGCATTCTATCGGAACTCGACCCTGCCAATGCTGCGTACTTCAAGGGCAACATGCAGGCTTTCAGGGCAAGATTTATCGAGAAGGAAAAACAGTGGCGGCAGATGTCCTTAAGAGGGAAAAAGTTTATCGCCTATCACAAATTATTCGAGTACCTTGCCAGGGAGTTCGGATTCCAGATCGTAGGATATGTTGAGCCGAAGCCTGGGATACCGCCATCAGCGGGTTATCTGGCAGAACTTGTCGAATCCATGAAGAGGTCCAGGCCCGATGCCATCCTAGCCTCTGAGGTTAATGGTGAAAGAGAATCTGAAGCCCTCGGCCAAAAGACAGGGACCAGGGTGGTCATATTACCGCACGATGTAGGTAATGCCGGAGTTAAGGACTGGTTCAGTCTTATGGACAAAGTCGTCGAGTCTTTAAAGTAAAGGAGAAGAAGAATGGAAGCCCTGAGTTTTCTTTATCTGCCGTTTCTTGGGTGTGTCGCACTGATCTTTATTCATGCATATTTCGGCGTTCATATTCTTGAACGCGGGATCATCTTTGTCGACATCGCGTTGGCCCAGTTCATAGGCGTCGGCATAGCGCTGTCTTTTTTGATGGTGAACGAGAATAATTACGTATTCTCTATCATTTTCGCGGTGCTCGGGGCCTCCATTCTCTCTCTGTCGAAGCGGATCGATAAGTTCGTAAACATAGAGGCGTTTATTGGGGTCCTCTATATTTTCTCATTTGCCGCGAGCATACTGATACTTGACCGGACGCCTCACGGGCTGGAGGATTTCAAGGCCATATTGAATGGGAACATCCTATGGCTGACCGCGAAAGAAGTCCTCTCAGCCTTCGTTCTTTATGCCATCATCGGGCTGTTTCACTATATCTTCAGGAAGAGATTCTTTGCGCTCTCGTATGATGGGCAGTACAACTTTTTCTGGGAATTCCTGTTCTTTCTCAGTTTCGCATTTGTGCTTGTAAAGTCCGTCCAAATGGCAGGGATACTACAGGTATTTTCATTTCTCATTATCCCTGCCCTCATCGGACGGCTTTACACGAAAAAGCCTTGGGGGATACTGATAATTGGATGGGTTACAGGACTTATAGCGAGCGTCATAGGCATCTGGTTATCATACAAATTTGATCTGCCTACAGCACCATTGACCGTAGCTTCTTTGAGTCTGGCTTTTCTGGGGCTGCTCATACTGAAAAGTATTAAGCATACTATAGCGGGTCGTTAGTACTTCTACGAAGCAAAATTGTGCGACTTCTGCGCATCTCGGGTCTGTCGACAGGTTCAAAGCCTGCTGTCTGTGCTCTTTGCACAGTACTTTCAAACTCCGCCGTCCCTACATGTCCGCTTGGTTCGCTTATCAATAGTTGCCCATCCTTTTTCATCGTCTTGTAAATCTCAGACAGCAACCGATCTTTATCAGGCACCTCATGCATTATTGCACAAGCCAGAGCGAAATCGATCTTTCCCACAAAATCATCCAGATCAAGCTTATCTTTTCGACAGAGTCGAACATCTATTCTGTCGGACAAGCCGGCCTTCACTGCTCTCTTTTCAAGGCCTCTAATCATTTTTTCCTGCAGGTCGACGCATATGACTTTTCCGGCAAGACCGACCATGCGTGCGAGAGGCAGAGAGAAAAATCCCATGCCGCATCCTATGTCTAAAACCGTCATACCTTTGTAGACATAGGATGACAGTAAATTTTCCGGATTATATAAAAACCGCCTCAATGGACTCGCCAGTAAAGGACCCAGCCACCAAGGGCATATTCTGTGACCCATTTATCTCTCCCAGAAGACCTGTATTTAGAAATGAATAATAATTTCTTCCTTCTGCCTAAGAATATACCGAGTATGACAGGATATTCAACAGAAGATGCAGAGTTTCATAAATAGGTTCATCATATCAGCATTAGTGAAGGGAGTCCGTTCATAATGCCGGACTCCCTTCTTTGAACGTCAGCGTGCAGAACTGCTTACACGGCTGCTTTTGTACTGTTAATTGCCGTGGAATGAAGCATGATGCAAGTTTCCGACGACTGCGAAGTCGCCCTCATAATTGACGACTGCCCATGCAGTATGAGTGTGCGGGTCGACGCCGTAGGTGCCGAGCTCGTAGCCCGATTTCCACGGGCCGATTACGAACTTCTTCGTACCACCGGTATTATTGTCCACCGCATTGACCCAGTTGCCTTCATCGTCAGGGGTCGCCAGTGCAAAGGATCCGACACCCATGCGCCAAAAATCACACTTCTTGTGATCATAAGACATCGAGAGTGTGTAAGTATCGGTTTTCTCGGTCACGCTCACCGGCTGAACGTTCGAAGTCTGGGAAGGAACACAGTTGGGATTGCTGATGTCGCAGGCGCCGAGGTTGCTTGCCATGCCCCACAGAGTCAGGATGTTGCTTACAACGTCATCTGATTTTGCAAACGGTTTTCTGCAGTGTCTGAAATGAGACCACTTGAAGTGTGAGCGGCAGGCAGGTATATCTTCAGGCTTTTCGGTCCATCCGGTATCAACGACCTTTGTAAGCGACCTGGAGGCTAAGTCCACCATTTTGCTGCCGTTGGTCCCGCTCAGTATACGTGCCGTCGTACCCTCAAAGCTGTCCTTGATTGAATTATACGATTCACCCTGCGCGATCCGGAATTCCTTGCCGTTGAGACTGTAGCCGAAGGTTTCACGTTTCGTGAAGGTGAGATTAGCGGGCATGCTGACGAGGGCACAATCGCCATTACACCCATTCGGAGAGGAATAGAAATCGACAGTAACCTTCGGACCGTCCACCGTCACGATGTAATAGCCGATTGTGAAAAGCTCCTGGGCGATCTGTTTCTCGCGCGGCCCGTTGTTGATGCCATTGGCGGGGATGTCATACCTATCATCGTTGGAAGGTATCTGCGGAATATAGAATTTGTAGCTATTGGAGGCTGTTATTATGTTCTGCACCTCGGATGTTCCGTCGGGACTTGTAACGATGGCACGGTTGTGCATATGATCGTGGCCGCCCATGTAATAACGAACGCCGTTCTTATCGAAACTGCCTATAAGGATATCCTGAAGGCCTGCAGTATTCGGCGCTATGACCGGATTGACCGACGGATCGTTGCCGAATAGCGTATCTGCATGGTTTTCCGTTATAAACCCCTTATGGCCGAAGACAAAGGCATGACTTGCTGCAGGTTTGCCTGAAAGCTGGGCATCGACCCATGCGACCTGGGCGGCGTCGAGATTGGAATGCGAGACGCCGTCGGTCGGAGTGAATTGGTCCATGAGAACAAACCTCGCATTGTCATAGTCGAACGAGTAGAACAATCCTTTGTAGGCATCGGAGTAACTGGTGAAGTTGGAACCGACCGCGAAAGCAGATCCGGTTACCGGCACGGGGCCGTAAACAGTATTGCTGATGAAGGCGTCGACAGGCGTCATATTATTAGTGCCGTTCTGCGTCTGCGGAAATATTCTCTGAAACTCGATGCCGCCTGCCTGGGAAGACTCGTGATTGCCGCGGAGAGGATAAAACCCGATACCTGCATTATAAAGAGCCTGTGCGAAGGTAACGCGGGTGTCCAGCGCAAGTTTACTGCCGTTGTCGGTAACGTCTCCGACAGCCACGACGAACTTAACTCCTTGATCGATGAGCTGCTGGTTGAGCGCGTTTATTATTCCGACCGCGACGGAGTTGGGGCTCTTTCCGTCACAGTTCTTCGTGTCGCCAAGCGGGCAATTGACGGGATCTGGCGTCCCGGTTTTCCACTGGGTATCTGAAATAACGCCGAAACTCCAGGGTTCTGCAAAGGATGTCGAAGCGATAAACAGTGCCAGCACTACTGCAAATAATATGAAGCGTACTGCCCTGATAGTGGCTGCTTTTTTCATTTTTATCATTCCTTTTTTTAATGAATTAATACGAGATGCCGTTTATAGATTCCCTTTTTTCATAAACCACGCCTCTCTTATTCGGTATCACCCCCTGTTAAAGCCCGATTCGCCGGTCGCTATCCAACCACAATCCTGCGTCGCGGTTTGAATATTTGTAACCTGGTTCACGCATACTTTATCAGGACTTTGTTACATACAGATGAAGCTGGTATTACGGTTTTATGACTATTCATTACCTGCGGAGGTTGCTTTCAAACCGTGAACCCACGTTATTCATTGAGGCCCTGCGAGGGGAGGTCCTTATGCATGAAAGTGTTTGCGATACAAGAACGAAAGGATGATAAGCGCTGGTATTTTTTTCTATACTCAAGCAGATGGCGACGGCGCTCGTCACGCTGTGCGCAAAAAAACAATGTTACTTGTTACATGCCAATCTTGAAAGGCGGAATGTTGATATCGGTATCGCGCTCGTCTTTCACCTCGGAGATCCACGAGTCTAGTCTCTCCTTGATTGCATCGCGAATCTTTCTCACTTCCTTCATCTTCTCTTCATGAGTACCCTGCAATTGGGCAGGGTCGGGGAAGCTCCAGTTAAGGTACTGCAGGGCACCTGGGAATACAGGGCACTTTTGAGCATTACCGGCATCACAAACTGTAATCACATAGTGGAACCGCTTGCCGCTTTTTAGAACATCAAATACGCGCCGGGTGGCGTTCCCTGAGATGTCGATACCGACCTCTGCCATCACCTCGACTGCCAGGGGATTCAATGTGCCGGCCTCAAGGCCCGCGCTCTCGGCCGCAAAACGATCCCCCGCGATAGTGTTTAAATATGCCTGCGCCATCTGACTGCGGGCGCTGTTATGTATGCAGACGAACAAGACAAGTTTCTTTTCCATGCGATTGCCGCTCCTTTGATTGTTAACTGGTCATTCTTTTTAGCATAGTAATCATCATTGATCTTTGCATTCTTGCTGAAACCCTGAATTGCCTCGCCCGGCCGGCGTTTTACCAACTCTTCAAATTGTCGTCTCTGTCGGCATTGATCCTCCTTCTTTATAGGTTCTTCGTTCTTTAACTATAAAGAGAGTTTATTAAAACCGCTTGACAGCGAGATTAAGATACGGTTACAGTTTTGACCGCTTTTCATCTATCCTCATTTTAACCCGAACGTAACCTTCCCTTAATAATCATGTAACAGAAAAAGTTTTAGTATTAAGCACTAATGTTGCTCTGCGACTTTCACATTCACACGAAATACTCTGACGGCTCCATCGAGCTGAAAAAAGTCATTGATATTTACGGTCAGGCCGGATTCGACGCCATCGCGATCACCGACCATGTGGTCAACGGTGACAGCTCTATCGGAAAACTCGCACACCGATTCAAATACACCGTCAAGGAAGAGAACTTCCGGGAATATATGGATGCGATAGAGTTCGAATCAGCGAGGGCCTGGTCAAAATATGGAATGCTCGTTATCTCCGGGATAGAGATAAGCAAGAACTACATTTCGTCCGACCGCTCGGCACACATTCTTCTCCTCGATCTCAAAGAGTTCGTTTCTGCCAGCTGGGATTATGAAAGAATATTCCTGGAAGCCAGGAAACAGGACGCCCTCGTAGTAGCCTGCCACCGCACACCATGTCGGACATGAGCGAGGACACCTACCATCTCTGGAACAACCGGGAGAAGTATGCCAAATACATCGACGCATGGGAGATCGCCAACCGGGATGACGTCTTCAACGTGGTAAGCCTGAAAAAATACCCTTATATCGCAAACAGCGATTTCCACAAGGCCCGGCACCTCTACTCATGGAAGACACTCCTCAACTGCAAGAAGGAAGTAGGTGCGATAAAGCAGTGCATACGCCACAACAAAGGCGTTGCCATAACATTATTCAGAAACTGATTTAAAAGGAGAATGCAATGGAACCATTATTCCTTATCTTCGCTGCATTAAGCATCATAGGCCTTTTCGCTTATTCCCTTCAGATATGGTCGGTCCGCTCATGCCGTACCATCTCTGCCCCATCTTGCTCGGGGGAAGCAATTCCCCCCACCGCATTTTTTCCTCCGATCTCTATTCTGAAGCCGCTGAAGGGACTGGACGACAACCTGTTCGATAATCTCGAAAGCTTCTGTCATCAGGATTATCCCGAATATGAAGTTATCTTTTCACTTCAACATGAAAACGACCCGGCCTGCAAAGTTGCCCGAATGGTAAAGAAGAAATATCCGGACAAGGACATCATTATTCATATCGAAAGGTGCTGCGCAGGTCTCAACCCTAAGGTGAACAACCTGATACCGGCATACCGGATAGCCCAGCACCCGTTTATCCTTATTAGCGACAGCAATGTCATGGCCGGCAAGAATTATCTGACGGAGATCATCCAGGAGATGAGAGATCCCGGCGTAGGATTGGTGAGCAATCTCATACGAGGCATGGGCGGGCAGTCTGTCGGCGCAGTTTTCGAGAATCTGCACCTCAACTCTTTCGTACTTGGAAGCGTAAGCTTCCTCGACAGGTTCCTGAAGATGCCATGCGTTGTCGGCAAATCGATGCTCATGAGAAAGACCGACCTTGATGCCATTGGCGGTTTTGCAGCAGTCAAGGACGTGCTCGCTGAAGATTACCTGATTGGGAAGCGCATGCATGATAGCGGCAAACGGGTCATCCTTTCCAGGCATATGATCGACAACATCAACGAATACTGGGGATTCAGGAAATTCCTGAACAGACACACGCGCTGGGGAAAACTGAGATGGCATATAGGCGGCATCAAATACCTCTCCGAGTTGATCGGCAATCCCGTGTTCATGTCGTTCCTGCCCCTGGCATTCCTGGGACCTTCCTTGCGAACAGTTTTCTTTGCGGCCGGTGTAAGTGTTTGCAAATCTGCAGGTGACTTTTTAATAGGGCGGAAGATAGGGACAGACATGACGGTATCATCGTATGTACTCAGTCCCCTGAAGGACATCCTGATCGGGATCATCTGGTTCGTTCCCATTTTCAGCAATACAGTTGTCTGGAGAGGGAACAGGTACATTATCGGCAAGGATTCGATGCTGGCTCCCTGCCCTGAAACCGGTATATGGTCCTTCAGATATCGTATATTCGATACCATAAAGGCACGTTTTGCATGATCACCTGCATGTAACCGAACCTTAACATCCCGTTCATGATCACGTAATACCACCGGGCTACAATATTACGTGGACGATTATCTTAAGAAAGAGAGGTCAATGATGGAAACTATCGTGATGGATACATGCAGCATATTTAATATCCTGAATTCGCGGCAGCCCGAACTCTGCCCTTATCACGATGTCGCTACGAATATCTGTGCTGCTTCGATTTCGTCGATCAAGGTGGACAGGGATAGAAACAGCGGCTATTGCTCTTGCGATAACTATGATAATTGCGCCCTGTATCTGTCTAAAACCTTGAGAAGGAAATAAGTTGTTTATTCACAATGCATCTCATCCCGACGCCGCTGCGATGTAATCAAATTGTCACCGGGCCTTCATCCTGCGGTAATGAATAACTGGTTTAATAGTTCAATGAATAATGCGACGGCTACAAATGCTCCAGCGGAATTGCACTGCCCGGACTGCAATTCACAAGCTCACTACAAGTACGGGAAGACAAAAAGCCGGAAACAACGTTTCATTTGCCTCATCTGCGGCAGACAGTTCACACCTGACGCCAGCAGGAGAGAGGTCAAGAACAAGCCTTTCTGCACCAAATGCGGCGGTCTGATGCATCTATATAAAAGAAAAGGTGATCTGCTGAGATTCAGGTGCTCACATTATCCACAATGCAGGACCTATGCGAAGAAAACGGACGAACATGAAATGCCCTCACCTCATTAATTGGCTTTGCGCCGTCTGCAAGGCAAGCGACAAGCCATACACTCCGACCTCGTTTCAAATAAACGAGTATTGCAAAAGTGTGTTGCATCCCAGGTGTCCTTTCTACCTGACAAGAAAGGAGATCGAAGAAACATATATATTGCGCAAGAGCGAGACAATTGCCATTTGAACAACCTCTATGCCAAGTAACATTTTTTTAATATTCTCTTAATATTGGCGTAACATTACTTCCCTATAATTAATTACCTACCCCGGGTTATGAGCAGCCCGGTAAAAAGAGAGCATAGGAGGTGGTGATTGCTGTAACAAGAATGTAATCAGTTTGTAACATTGCTGTAACATTTTGTGTATATTCTATAAATAGACACCAGGAGGTAAGTCATGAAAACAATTTTCAGAATAGTATTGATGCTTGCATTGGTTTTGGGCGCAGTTTCGGTCCATGCTGCAGACACGCTCAACGGCGCCGGGGCATCTTTCCCTTATCCAGTTTACTCGGCCTGGGCATTCGATTACCACAAGGCCACCGGAGTTCAGCTCAATTACCAATCAATCGGTTCCGGCGGAGGAATCAGGCAGATCACTGAGAGGACTGTAGAATTTGGCGCATCTGATGCACCACAGACCCCTGAATTTCTCAAGAAGAACAATTTGCTGCAGTTTCCTGCTGTAATGGGCGGAGTTGTTCCTGTCGTCAACATCCCGGGCGTCAAAGCCGGCCAGATGAATCTCGATTCGGACGCAGTCTGCAAAATTTATCTCGGTGAAATCAAATTCTGGGACGATGCGAAAATTAAGTCGATGAATTCCAAGATCAACTTGCCGCACAAAGAAATAACAGTTGTTCACAGGTCAGACGGGTCCGGAACGACCGCGATCTTCACCACCTATCTCAGCGAGGCATGTCCGGCCTGGAAAGAAAAGGTAGGCGCGGGAACGTCTGTGAAGTTTCCTGTCGGCATCGGCGGCAAAGGCAACGAGGGAGTCTCGAACTACGTAAAGAGATCCAATAATTCTATCGGGTATGTTGAGTTTGCTTATGCCGAGCAGAACAAGCTTGCGCACACGATGTTGAAGAACCCGGCCGGTAATTTTGTGGCCCCGAGCTTCAAGACCTTCGAAGATGCGGCAGCTACAGG
>Ga0137438_1000032_pt1 | contig 17709 bp, 17 predicted proteins | sample EasRivERMGT157_2_FD_102327 | JGI IMG/M metagenome (GOLD analysis project Ga0137438, IMG submission 102327) | Soil microbial communities from meander-bound floodplain in the East River, Colorado, USA - East River MetaG ERMGT157_2 | ecosystem: Environmental > Terrestrial > Soil > Floodplain ... | reverse complement strand
ATGATTAAGAAAGTCAAAGAGGGGTACCGTGTCGTTTCCGAAAAATCAGGGCGAAACCTAGGTACTTATAAAACCAAGGACGAGGCTAAAGAGCGGCTTCGCCAAGTCGAATTCTTTAAACATAGAGGAGAAAAATCAGCGAAGGTAAAGAAGTAAGGTCTTTAAAAATAAAAGGCAAACTCATCCGTTTGCCGTTTATATTTGAAGCTTAATCGGTTAGGGCATTGGTGTATTAGGGGGTGTCGACGGAGTAACAGGAATTGAAGTAGGTGTTGAGACTGAAGGCTCCAATCCTTTTGCCGCTTCGCGGATCGGGATCTGTGCTTCTGCAAGGTGCTGATCGAACTGGCTCTTTGCTGCCTGTAATGCTTCGACCGGCTCTTTCATGACCGTTTTTAACTGGTCTTCCAGCCCCTCTTTTGCATCCTTGAATTTCCGCAATCCTTTTCCCAAACTTGTTGCAAGTTCAGGGATCTTCTTCGGACCGAAGAAGATAAGAATGACTAAGAAAATAAGGAGAACTTCTCCTCCACCTAAATTCTCGAACATATTCCTCTCCCTTACTTATTCTGAGTCGGTGGATTCGGCGGAACAACAGGCTCTTGCTCGTCATGCTTGCCTTCGGATGCCTTCTTGAATTCATTCATGCCTTTTCCTAAGCCGCGCATAAGCTCGGGTATCTTCTTGCCGCCGAAAAGCAGCACGACGATCGCAACAATGATGAGTAATTCGAAAGCGCCTAAATTTTTGAACATTATTTTCTCCTTTAGTTATAAGAGGGGGAACCGGGAAATCCCCGTATAGTTAGCAAAACTTCGTAATGAACGATAAGGTTCGTGAAAAACTGTTCACTTCCTCTCCGACCATGTAGTACGATACTTGCCTTTATGACCGCCACGGACATTTCTGACCGCACTGATGAGGATTGCCCCAAGAGCCAGAAGTGCCAGAATGATCAGAATTGCTTGCAGGTACTGCATGATAGTGAACAAATTAGATGCCTCAGTAATAGGTTAAGTTTAATGGATTTACAACAGATCAACGAGCAGCAGCAGCTTCCCGGACAAATTCGAAATGCCTGGCAAGGGAGGAGAAGATCTTCCGTCCGTCCCCCGAACCTAAGATCGCTTCACAGGCTCGTTCCGGGTGAGGCATCATTCCCATGACATTACCTTCTTTATTGATAATGCCGGCTATATTTTTTATTGAACCGTTCGGGTTGGCATCGGCAGTCACATCACCACTTTCGGTTGCATAGCGGAAAACAATTTGGTTGTTTGCCTCCAGTTCCTCAATAACTTGCTGATCTGCCATATACAATCCTTCGCCATGAGCGATAGGGACTTTGATCGTTTCCCCGGGCAGCAGAGAGTTGGTAAATCTGGTGTCGGTATTCTCGGTGCGGAGATGAACCCATTTACAACGGAATTTTAAAGCTTCGTTTCGTATCAGAACTCCCGGAAGCAGGCCGCTTTCGCAAAGGACCTGGAAGCCATTGCAGATACCAATGACCGTTCCGCCATCATTTGCAAAACGAATAACATCCTTCATGACGGCTGAAAACCTGGCGATCGCACCGGTTCTCAGGTAATCCCCATAAGAAAATCCTCCCGGTAAGATAACGAGATCGACATTCTTTCCGATGCTCTCTTCCTTATGCCAGACAAATTCCGTATCCGGATTATGCATAACATTCTTGATGGCATGCAGAGCATCGTGATCGCAATTGGAGCCGGGGAAAACGATAATACGGGTTTTCATCAGTGGCTTGCTCCTTTTGCTGAGGCTTCTTTGATCTCCACGATACGAAATGTTTCCATGATCGGGTTCGAGAGAAGTTTGCGGCTCGACTCTTCGGCGATAGCTTTCGCTTTATCCTGCGAATCGGCATCGACTGCCAAGCGAATGAATTTGCCGATTCGTACGTCGCTTACCTGGGACATCCCAAGTGAATCGAGTGCATGGTGAGTCGCTTTTCCCTGCGGGTCGAGAATGGCTTCCTTTCGTTCGGTGGCAATATAGACGTGATAGTGCATAACACTTTAACAAAAATTAATACGGGTATGTCACAAAAAACCGCACTTATATTCCGAAAGTCGATTCATCTTCCTTTTCAAGTTCTTCTTCGTCGAATAAAGCCGAAGTACGGCGTTCGGCACTATATTTCCTGAAGCGGACAATGATCGCGCGAAAGAGTCCGAAAAGAATAAAAAGGAGAAAGAACGGAAAAATCGCCGACCCCTTAGTGAGAATGCCGACAATGATGGCAGTCATCACGACAACAAATTTTGCCGGCTCAGCTTTAATTGCCCGCAGCGACGGCTTCGGCAGCGTTTCGTATTTTACCGTCGTCACCATCATCAGCGAAGAGCCGATGACAATGATGAACATCAAGATATTCATCCCTTCATCAGAAATAAATGCAGGTTCGTGACGGAGAAAATAGAATGTTACGAATGATACGATAAGCAGAGCTGCTGAAGGTATCGGCAGGCCCTTGAAATAATCCTTGTCGAATCCTACCAGTTGCACATTGAACCTGGCCAGTCGTAAGGCCCCGCAGATCATCGGCAGGGCAGCAATAAGAATGCCTATGGTTTCGAATTGATAGAAATAGAGTTTGTAGACAATAGCGCTTGGTGCGACCCCGAAAGTAACGACATCGGCAAGGGAGTCAAGTTCGACGCCGAATTCGCTTGCCGAATGCGTCAGGCGCGCCATAAATCCATCCAGCGTATCGAAAAGGGCACCGAGGACAATGAACCATCCTGCCTTTTCAAAATCCGCATCGATAAATGCCGTCTTGATCGCAACGAATCCGCTAAAAAGATTCATCACTGTAAACAGCGACGGAATAGTAGAGCGGGTGACCTGTATTACTGTTTTTTTTGCCACTCTGCTATAATTGTTTCGCCGCTTTTAGTTCTATCACCCTCTTTTATCATAAGCTTCACATCAAGGGGGAGATAGATATCGACGCGGGATCCGAATTTTATCATTCCAAATCGCTTCCCGCTGGTGACGGAATCGCCGGGTTTCAGCTCGCAGACGATTCTTCTGGCAACATACCCCGTTACCTGATTGAAAAGCAGCTTCCTCGTGCCGGAGTTGATACCGATCATCATCCGCTCGTTTTCATTCACCGATTCCGGTGTACTTGCCACTAAGAATTTTCCTTTCACATACTTAAGATAATCAACCTTGCCCGAAACAGGAATACGGTTCACATGGACATCGAGAGGTGACATAAAAATAGAAATGAGCTGCGCTCTCGATTTCAGATATTCCGGTTCATCCACTTCCGTTATCAGTACGATCTTCCCATCGGCAGGAGAGACGATAAGGTCATCGATCGGTTTGCTCCCGCTATTCGGAGTGCGGTCCGGATCGCGGAAAAAATTCAGCGAAAAGACCGTAAGGAATCCTGCGATCGCAAAAAGAAGAAACCGCGCCCAACCCTCATCGGTCCAGATGGCGAGTGCGACAAGAATGACTACTGTGATCGCGACGCCAATAAGAACGTCCGTACCGTATCGTGTGAGCAATGGAATAAATGAGTTTGTAGATTAAGCCGTCACTTTTTCCAGCATTTTTGCATACGCCTCTTCGACTCCCCCAAGATCGAATCTGAACCTGTCCTTATCGAGTTTTTCTCCGGTCTTTGCATCCCAGAAACGGCAGGTATCGGGGGATATCTCGTCACCGAGAAGAATTTCTCCTTTATGCTTTCCGAATTCCAGTTTGAAATCGACAAGCGTAATCCCTCTGTCGGCAAAAAATTCTGTTAAGAGATCATTCACTTTCAGTGCAGTCGTCCTGATATGAGCGATCTCATCTTTTGTTGCAAGTTCCATGGCGACAGCGTGGCTATCATTGATGAGCGGATCGCCAAGATCGTCACGTTTATAGGAAAATTCAAAGGTCGGCTCTTTAAAGATCATCCCTTCTTTTGCAGCGTAACGTTTGACAAATGATCCTGCAGCTCTGTTGCGAACAATAACTTCCAGCGGGACGATCTCGAGCTTTTTGATCAGCATTTCATTCGGCGAAAGCTGATCGACGAAATGCGTTCTGATACCCTTTGATTCGAGGTAACGGAAAAGAGCCGAAGCAACCGTATTATTGGTTGTGCCTTTTGCCTCCCATGATCCCTTCTTTTCTCCGTTAAAGGCTGTGGCATCGTTCTTGAATTCCTGGATCACAAGATCCTGATTTCCTGCAACCGACCATACCTTCTTTGCTTTGCCCTCGTAAAGTTGTTTATCTTTTTTGTATTCTGACATGATTTGCTTAGAAATATTTTGAAAAATTGTATTAGAAAAATCCCACGAAAACTCCAAGATGGAATACCGGTCCGTTACCATTCACTTTTGTCAATGCACCGGCATCCTGAGTAAAGGGGACCTTGTCGTCAACTGTCCAAGTTCCCATGGAAGTGATCTGATAGCCGGCTGCAAGACGAAACATTAACCATTTGAGCGGAGCATATTCGAATTCGACTTCCGGTTTGATAAGAAAAAAAGCGGAATGATACGTATGAGTGATATTTGTCGAAGGCGAATCGAATTCCGAGCCAATATCAAAAATCGTACGATTTGCAGCCTGTTGAGCAATGATATCGATTGCGCCAAGCCCTAACTCCATGCCTCCCAGGATATGAAATTTACTTGAATTAAAGAATGAATAATCGAGGGTTAATGCGCCATATCCTACATGATAAGTCAGGGATTTCATCACCGGTTGCCCGAGTGTTGTCGTATCCGGAACGCAGCAGATATTACTGTTGCCGCTCATCCCTATCCCTCCGACACGAAGATTCTTTACCCAAGGCAAAGGAATGAATCCCTGTCCGCCGATCATAAAAGCCTGTTCCTTAAGGGTTTCGCCATGTTTGAAAAAACGAGCTGCAATCAGTGAATTAAGATCGGTCAGAGATGGCAAATGCATGCCCAGGACAAGTCCGCCACCGATCCAGGAGTAACCGGGACTGCCTCCAACAGCGTCGCCATCATACAGTTCTTCATCGTTATAATGCGTCGTATCGCGGGAAATATTCGGCTGGGCAATTGCTGTCCCTGCTAAAGATAATGCAAGTAATGCTAAAAGAAGGGAACGGTTATATCTATTCATTTCGTAGTGCAAGTGGATAACAGTTTTCATGTCATTTTCGGTGTAGCAATGTGGAGAGATCCTTTGCCTTGCCCGGAACGACATCCATACAACAAAATTACGTCAATTCAATTCGATGGAGTTACAGACAGAAATAACCCGCCAGCCAAAACCCGAACGCGGTTCGCAACTCGAACTCCGGACAGAAACCTTTGCCTTCGAAGGCAAGGCCGTTGCCCGCCGTGAGGATGGCTACGTTATCTTCGTCGAAGGGGCTCTTGCGAACGAGAAGATCACGGCGGAAATACTGAAAGCCAAGGGCAACTTCGCCGATGCCAAACTCCTGCGAGTCCTGGAGCCTTCGGCTGACCGGCGCGATGCGATCTGCCATGATTTCGGCATCTGCGGCGGGTGCTCTCTGATGCATATGAAATACGATGCCCAGCTCTTTTGGAAAAGACAGCAGGTTAAAGAAATATTCCAGCGGATCGGAAAGATCGAAGATCCTCCGGTCCTCGATACCCTTGGCTTTCCGGAAAGGGAATACCATTACCGCAATAAGATGGAATTCTCCTTTTCCGAAGAACGGTGGCTCTCGGCCGAAGAAATTGCCGGAGGCGATGTTGCCGATCGTTTCGCCCTCGGCCTTCATGTCCGGGGAAGATATGACCGGGTTATCGATACGGCATTCTGTCATATTGCTCATCCTATCGGTAACCGCATCCTTGAACTGACGAGAATCTTCTGCGACGATCACAAACTCCGTGTCTTTAATGCCGATACCTTGCCGGAAGGGCTGCTCCGGTTCCTCGTTATCCGCAATAGCTATTCGACCGGCGAGATGATGGTAAACTTCGTAACCTCACATTACAATGACGATGTGATGCAGGCTTATGCAGCACTTCTTCGAAAGGAAGTACCGGAGGTTACGACACTGCTCAATAACATCAATTCCAAAAGAGCTCAGATCGCCGTCGGTGAAAAAGAACATGTCATCTTCGGCTCCGGTATGATCTCGGATAAGATCGGTAACGCCACCTATCAGGTCTCGGCGAATTCCTTCTTCCAAACCAATACCGTTCAGGCAGAACGGTTATATAAAGTTGCAATAGATGCTGCCGATCTGAAAAAAGAAGATAACCTTTGGGATCTCTACTGCGGAGCCGGGACGATCACTCTTTTCGCTGCGCCATTTGTAAGGTCAGTCCTCGGAATCGAACTTGCCGAATCATCGATCACTGATGCTCATGCCAATGCCGAGCGGAATAGGATCAGTAATGCCAGCTTCGTTTCAAGCGATCTGCGGAAAGCATTGCTTTCACCCGATCTGTTATCGAAATTCGGAAAGCCCGATGTCCTTATCATCGATCCGCCCCGCAGCGGCACGCATGCCGATGTCGTCCGTGAGATTCTGGAATTAGCTCCGGAAAGGATTTCCTATATCAGCTGCAATCCGGCAACGCAGGCCAGGGATATTGAGATGATGTCGGAAAAATATTCCGTCGAGTCGCTGCAGCCGGTCGATATGTTTCCCCAGACCTGGCATATCGAATGCGTGGCGAAGCTCCGATTGAAATAATGTTCACCAATTATTTCATGTCTTCGATATGGGACATGACCCACACAGTATCTTTCCCCTCGACTCTCTGCTTCATCGTCACCTTTGCCTTAGCAGTGGTTGATCCGGAAGTGATCTCGTAGGTTGCCGTGCTATCGGTTTCTTCTAAAAATTTCGTATCTTTTATCGGCAGCATGTGCGGCGGGATCGGGCCGCCTTTTCCAAGGGCGATCAATGCATCGAGGGATCCTTTATGGGAAGCTACTTTATCCTTGCTCACCGTATTCTTGATCACATTCTGCAGAGAATCGGCAGCGACTCTCGACGAATCGAACGGAGGGGCCTTTACCTCATCTTTCTTATTGCAGCCTGAAAGAAGAATACCTGCAGTAACAATGGTAAGAAGATATTTCATGCGTCTAAAATATTTATAGTTGGTTAAACAGGAATGGCGCCAAGCTCCCGGATCAGAGCCAGCTCAAGATCGGTTCGCTGCACATTATCATCGATCGTCACCTTCGGCGGTGCAGCCTGACCGTTGGTCTTCGGTGTTGAGGTCTGACCCGCGGCGACCGGAGGCGCAGCCTTCTTCTCAACTCGCTTCATCTCGAAGTTCAACGATTCATTGCCAAAAAACTCCCGGAGGAATTTCGTAAAAAGATCCTTATTCCTTCCGAAGGTCTCTTCCGTATGCTTCTTGGAAATTCCGATCACCTGAATTGAATTGATCGAACTCAGAAGTTCGACATCTTCGCAGACAAGCCGGAAGGGAATGCTGCGTTCGGAAACAGAGTCAAGAAATTCTCCCCAGCGGGAAGCGATATCGAAATCCGGGATCGGGGGTCGGGGATCGGGGATCGGGTGTCGGGTGTCGGGTATCGTGGATTCAGGTGCGGGATCAGAGAGTCGTGATTCGTGATTCGTGGTTCGTGGTTCGGATTTGGGACTCGTATTTCCGATACCCGATACCCGAACACCGGATCCCGAACTAACGATAGACGATTGCCGCCCCACTGGCATAGCCTTCGCATCACCCTTCAGCGACCTCAGCTCTTCCAGCAGCGATGTGATCTCCATAGCCCGCTCCGTCATCGTCATTTCCACCAAAGTCATCTCAAGAACGATGCGCGGCGATTGTGATGCTTTCAGCCGTTCAAGGGCATTGAAGCCAAGTCGGACAAGACGCAGGATATCGCCTTCGGTAAAACTCTTCGCATCAGATGCATACCGCTCCTGATGAAATTTAATAACTTCGAGAAGTTCTTTCTTGCCGGTAACGATCATCGTCAGGAAATTCCGGAAATGCTCCAGCAGCCCCTGCAAAAATTCCTCGATGTCATAACCGCGCGAAACAACTTCATAGGCAAGGGAAAAAGCTTTATTCGTTGCCTGATCACGGATCGCATCCGATACTTCAAAAAAGAAATCGGCATCGATAAGATTCAGCGCTTCGCGAAGCTTCATCGTATCGATCGTTGTGCCGCAATAGGCTATTGCCTGATCGTAGACCGACTGCGCATCGCGCATCGAACCATCAGCTTTCTTGGCGATCAGCAGCAATGCATCGTCATCAATTGTAATGCCATCGGTGGTTGCAATATGCTTTAAGTGCGAAACGATCTGCTCCATCTGAATGCGGCGGAAATCGTAACGCTGCGTTCTTGAAAGGATCGTTGCGGGTAATTTCTGAACCTCAGTCGTGGCAAAAACAAAGATCAGATGCCGTGGCGGCTCTTCCAGGGTTTTCAGCAGGGCATTGAAGGCGCTCGTCGATAGCATGTGGACTTCATCGATGATGATGACGCGGTACTTTCCCTGCAGCGGCGGATATTTCACGTTCTCCCGCATTTCGCGGACATCATCGACTCCGTTATTCGAGGCGCCGTCGATCTCGGCAACATCCATTGAAGAACCGTTGGTGATCGATTTGCAGATATCACAATTATTGCATGGCTCAAAGCCGTTCGCTTCGGCATTGGGGCAATTGATCGCTTTTGCCAGAAGCCTGGCAACCGTCGTCTTGCCGCAGCCGCGCTGGCCGGTAAAAAGATAGGCATGCGCAAGGCGCCCTTCGCGGATGGCATTCTTCAGCGTCCGGGTAATATGATCCTGCCCGACGACTTCATCGAATCGCTGCGATCTCCACTTCCGAGCCGTTACCTGGTAATTTTCTGACATAATTTTTAGCTTACAGCTAACAGCCGACAGCTGACAGTAATTCTCCCCCCTCTTCTTTCATCCTTCTCGCCTCGGCGAGTCTTCGACATCCCCCATTTCTTCCTTTCCCCGTTTAAGCTTTTCGCTTTTCGCTTTAAGCTTTCGCGGCGAAGCCGCGCTGAAGCCCTTGTAACCTGTTTATTTTTCAAACACATAACATTTCGCACACACAATTTTTCCATCCCTTGATTCATCTTTTAGTTAGGTCAGACATTGAGGCTTTTATCGGGTATGGCATAGTATTTTCCAGTGAAATAATGTATTATACGGCAATAAAATGCAAATGTTGCATAATAAGTAGCATATTTTTCAATAATTTTATGATTTTTCCTTATTTTATCCATAAACTATTGTAATTCAATGAAATAAAGGATTGCAGCACGTACACACGTTCCATCTTTTTCTTTGAATATGGTGCTTATTATTTGAACGTCAATATACTACATTAAAAGCACAATAGCAAAATACAGAGGCAAGTTTTCTCGACTTAATCTGTAACCTTTTCGCATCTCAGTTGTCCTTTAAATATGGATCAACATGAGAATTGGTATTTACAGGATTTTTGGGGTTAAGAGGGTTAGAGAATTTTTTATTTTGAGCGAAGTTAAGAATTTTAAGTAGTTAACGAAATGCAATGAGAAGTTCTTCTCTTCATCAGAATGATAATGGTACTTAATCATTCTTAATCCCCAAAATCTCTTTAATCTCCTAAAATCAAGGTTCAGACGGCTTAATCCAAAAATGCCCACGTCACATCCAGCCGGAATTGGAAACCGCCTCTGGGATAAATGGCGACATTATAATACGGCGTACTGAGAATATTCAGAAGTGAGAGATTGACGGTTGCACGCTGATCTATAGTAAAAGAGCCGATGATGTCGAAAATATATTTCGGCTGTGTCAGCCGCGCATCGGTTAAGGCTTCCTGACCTCTCGAATTAAGTCCTCGATAAATATAGTAATCGGAAAACGGATCGTAGGTAAGTGAGGGACTAAGCATATTCATATATCGTACTCTTGCGCCGATACTCAGCCGCAGATTTCCTTCGGCGATCTCATCTTCATAATATAACCCCGTTGCGCTTTGGATACGCTGGCTCAGGTCAGATCGCAGAGCAGGATTTGTTGTATACGCGGAAAGTGGTACTGTCGATGGGAAAAAAGTGGTCTGCAGCAAATACCGGAGATACCAGAAGCACAGATCCATATTTGCGCGGATGCTTCCGGAATGAATATCGGTAGAAGAGAAAATAGGTACGAGAACCGAATCGCCGTTTGAAGGTTTCAGAAGAACTCCTTCGGGTTCATGCCGGTCGAGATATCCGAGTGAAAGCATAAATCGCTCGCGGACGCCGAACTTCACATTCATATTGACGAATGCTCCGATATTTTTTAATTCATACGTTGCATCCGGTGACGGCGAAAGGCTGGCGCGGTCGCGGGCATAAGAAACTTGTGCCGTAAGTTTTAATGCTTCCGTTAACTTTGCCGATGCTTCGAGTCCGAAATTTGTCAGAAGAAGCTGTGGCTGTGAGACGCCGCTTATCGATAACCTGGATACTGTTTCGCGCAGATAGCCGCTGATACTGATTCCGAATAATCCGGAGAGCGAGAGCGAATCGCTTCCGAGCGCCGATAACCTGGTTTCCGAAATACCCGGGACTACCGATCCAAATCCCGATCGGTAAAGATATTGCACATCACCGCGAACGGTTGCCCGCGTGATGAATTCGCCTAATTGCAATGTAGCGGGTTGAATGAGAGAGATGCCATACCGTTGCGCTTGAAGAAGATCAGGGGCATACGCAGGGAAGGTCGAATCGCGGGAAAGTATTTTTCTTGCCGATGTCGTGGCAAAAGCGCTGAGTAGTGTCCGTTCTTTTTCGGAGAAGAGAGAGAGCCCAAGTTGTGCCAGCACATCGAAGCGTGTCCGGTGATCGAAGGGATTCGGATCGTTCACGGTTCCGAGCTGCTCATCGAAAATATCGGAGCCGCTGTCTCGGGCGATGATGCCGCCGTTCATTCCGTTAAACGCAGACGTATAGAGCAGGAAGAGCAGGGCATCTGCCGATTTCGTATGATAAGTGCTCTGGCCTCTGACCCACCATTGTTCAAGCCGCGGATTGAACGTAAGATCTCCCGGATTCAGGTTCGTTCCGGCAGTACGGTGAAAGACACCAAGAGCGATATTCATCGGCTCGGAAGCATTGACGCTGAACAGCCCTTCGAAATTCGCCAGTGAACCGCCGCCGGCTAAGGGATAGGTATAGTGAAACCGTGAATACGGAATCGGCGCACGAAATTTTTCCAGGGAGAAATTCGCAACATCGCTTGCGCCGTGATCGGCACCGCTTAACATTCCGCCGTTTTCAATAGAGATCGTGCTCGCGATTTCCAGAGGAAAATAATTCAGATCGGTGTTGCCCGTGAGCGGATCGTTCAGCGGCAGAACTCCTTCCAAGAACGAAGCGGCAAGAGGTTCGCTCGTGCGATTGGTGAACTCAAAAGATTCACGTCCGTAGCCCTGATCGGTTTGAATAAGAGGATAGGCGCCGTTGGTTTCCTGAAGCAATGCCGAGAACGTCATTGGTGATGAATAGGCGCGGACGGCTTCGTTGGAGATACGAATGGTCGAAGCATCGAAGACCGCTAGGGCCCGGCGATAGATCGAATCTTTATTCACAATAACGGTATCATGCCCCTGAAAGGCAATATTCTCGTGTTTGAAGACCGTATCTTTCTTTACGACAACCGAATCTTTTTTTGCAAGAGAATCGAGTTTGACTTGAGAGAACGAATCCGATGCAAGGACGGAGAAGAAAATAACTGCGGCAAGGATTGCATTCCTCAGTGCCCACAGAGGGGCACAGAGGGAAAAAGAATTGTCGCGGTACTGTTTCAGAGCCTTCGTTGTTTAATAATTCACAACCGATTAACGCGATATTTCTGAAATTGTTGCATTTATAAGCAGATCCATTGAATTCCACCGCTCCAAGATCCGTCACCATTCTCGGCTCCACCGGCAGCATCGGGCGCAATACGCTTGATGTGATCAGGCGCAATCCCGGAAGATTTACGGTCAAAGCCCTCAGCGCAAATAAGTCGGTCGAAGAGATACGAAACCAGATCGGAGAATTTCATCCTCAGTCGGTTGTGATTACCGATCCGGGTGCGGCACAGACCTTGCAAAAAGAATTTGGAACAATAATCCTGACAGGAGCCGAAGCCTTAAATGAGATCGCAACGCAAAGCGATATTATCGTAGCAGCAATGGTCGGTTTTGCAGGATTACGGCCGACACTCGAAGCCATCCGTTCTGGCAAGAGAGTGGCCATAGCCAATAAAGAAACGCTTGTCGTCGCAGGAGAACTCATGACGGCACTTGCAAAAAGATCCGGCGCGGAAATTATTCCGATCGATTCGGAGCATTCGGCAATTGCGCAATGTCTTGTGGGCGAATCGCCGGAAAGTATCAAGCGAATTATTCTCACTGCAAGCGGCGGTCCGTTCAGAACCCGTGCAAAAGAAACATTTGATTCTATTACCTTAAGCGAAGCGCTGAAGCATCCGAACTGGGTCATGGGCCGCAAGATCACGATCGATTCTGCAACGCTGATGAACAAAGGGCTGGAGATCATCGAAGCGAAATGGCTGTTCGGAGTGCCACTTGAGAAAGTGGATGTGATCGTGCATCCGCAATCGATCGTTCATTCGATGGTGGAGTTCTGCGACGGAAGCGTAAAAGCGCAGCTCGGTGCGCCGGATATGCGGCTGCCGATCCAGTATGCGCTCGGATATCCCGATAGGTTGCCGCAGGAATACGACAGGCTTGACCTGCTGGCCAGTAACAAACTCGATTTCGAGAAACCGGATAGCGAAAAGTTTCCCTGCCTGAGGCTGGCCCGGGAAGCTGCGGGTCTTGGCGGCGTATATCCCTGCATTCTCAATGCTGCAAATGAAATTGCTGTTGAGGCATTTTTGAACGAAGAAATCCGTTTTACTGATATCCCCAATATAATTAAACGAACGATGGAAGCCGCGCCTCCCCGGTCTGCGCAATCCCTGGATGCATCGTCCGACCAGTCCATCACCGCTGATATTGAAAGGATCTACCATGCAGACAGGCTTGCAAGGGAACAGGCGAAACAGCTTCTCGGCTCTGCCGTACTATCCTGAAAGGATCTTTGGCAAAAAGATACCATTCATCTTATTTCTTTTTCTTCTCATCACGTTCAGTAGTTCTGCGCTACGGCCGCAATCGGTACCGCAGAAAGTTCGCGATGTAACCAAGGAATTGAATATTACTGTCGGAAAGAAGATCGATAATGAATCGACGAGAAAGGTACTGAAGGTTATCGATAAGGTACCCGGGCTTGCACGAACGATCCGCCGCTACAACGAACGGTTTGGAAACGATAGTGTGCATGCCGAACGGTATGTCGACAGGGAGCCTGATGAGACAGCGATCGATACGATGCTGAAGAATTACTTCGATGTCGTCGTCATCTCTGATTCGGCAAACCAGACTTCTCGCTGGTATTCTTTTTTAGTGCGAAAGGATCTGAAAGAAGTCCGGTATTACGATCTGAAGAACGCAAAGACCGGCAGCATGGACGAGTGGAAAAAGATCTGGCCGGCATCGGAATTCCTGAACGCAAGGGATTAATTGAACTCCTTTGCATGGAAATGGATTAAGGAATAGTACAAAATTTTATGACGACTCTTACAACGCTTTTTTACTTCATCATCACCATTTTTGCGCTGGTTTCGGTGCATGAATTTGGTCATTTCATTGCTGCACGGTTGTTTGGTATGCATGTGCCGATCTATTCGATCGGCATGGGACGCCGTCTTTTCGGCTGGAATAAGCATAACGGCTTCACCGTCGGCCCTCTTACCGAGGAATTCGAGAATAAGCTTGGCGCGCATACCGATTACCGCCTTTCACTTCTGCCGATCGGCGGCTATGCAAAGATCGCCGGTATGATCGATGAAACGCAGACCGAAGCGCTGCCGCCCGAGCCGCAGCCCTGGGAATTCCGCTCGAAAAGCTGGTGGAAAAAATCCATTGTGATCTCGGCCGGTGTGGTCATGAATTTCATTCTTGCCGGAGCGATCTTTATCGGCATTAAATTTTCCGAAGGGAAAGAGATCTATGAGACGACGACGATCGGCTACGTCGGCCAGTCCTCTGTTTCTGCAAAGCTCGGCGTCCAGGCTCATGATAAAGTTGTCTCGATCAATAATAAACCGATCACCAACTGGCAGGATCTCGAAGAAGAGGCAATGCTCGAGCAGCTGGACCGCGATTTTACGATGACGGTCGAGCGCGACGGAAAGCTTATCGATTTTAAATACAATGCGAGAGATCTCGGCACCGATGATCTGCGCAAGAAATTCGGCCTCGTGCCGGAAGGATACGGCGGTACACGGCTAGCAGCTGTAATCGCATCAACACCGGCCGATAGAATTCATCTTCTAAAAGGCGATGTCATTACGAAAGTCAATGACGTTCCGATCGAAAGCGAGACAGCACTGATCGATAATATCAGTGCGCATCCGAGTCAGGAAGTAACGCTGACCTGGAAACGCAACGGAGTGGAAATGACTTCCAAAGTCACTCCCGATGCCAGCGGGCATATCGGCGTGAATCCGGTTGCCGAACCATTCCAGGGGAAGGTACGCAAAGTCAGTTATTCCATTTTCCAGGCAATTCCTGTCGGGATCGAAGAGCTTTTTCGACAGACGAGTTTGTATGTGAAAAGCATTGGCATGCTTTTCAGCGGGAAAGTCGATGTGGGCAAAAATGTCGGCGGTCCGATCAAGATCGCAAAATTTGCCAATCAGGCGGCCGAAGGCGGGCCCGTAGCATTTTTCGGATTCATGGCGATCCTCTCCCTTTCGCTTGCTTTCCTGAACATTCTTCCCATCCCCGCACTTGACGGCGGACATCTTATCATCATTCTCATCGAAGCCGTGATCGGCCGCGAGCTCTCTCAGGGCTTTAAGATGGGATTCCAGAAAGTCGGAGTAACACTGCTCCTGCTGCTCATGGCGTTCATGGTTTTTAATGATATCAGAGGACTTTAGTCTGAACCATGATTTTATGAGATTTTTGGGATTAAGAGGATGATTCTTAATCCCAAAAATCTTTTTAATCTCATAAAATCAAGGTTCAGACTTATTATTTCTCCACTATGATCTTCTCCATCTTCTGTCCGTCCTTTGTTGCGAGACGGACGAGATAGGTACCGGATGAAAGTCCTTCCGTACTGAATTTCACTTCATGGCTTCCTTCATCGAGTCGTTCTTTGATGATTGGGCGAACCGTCATTCCATAAATATTGACAATTTCGAGTGTGACTTCTTCCGATGATGTGAGGGTAACGGTCGCTGTAGCATTTGAGGAAGTGATCGATGGATTTATTTTAAATCTTATATCATCGGAAGTTCTGCTATTATCTTTTACTCCTGACCCTCCGATACTGAACCAGTAGGGTTGGAATATGCCGATGACCGTGGCAGGGAATTGGATGAAACTCAAGCCCTGATCACTAAGCTTGTAAAAGAGCAGTGAATTGTTCGATGGACTTGCGAATACCAGCGAGTCATCATGCGGAGAGAACGAAGGTTTCTGTGCATCAAGGATCAGGTTGCCATTAATGACATGCTGGTCAACATGGAGAGGGCCGTTATTGACCGTAGTGGTATTATCTTTGAAATTGGCGATCCAGACATCCTCATCATTTCCGTTCACGAGGGAGTTGAAAGTGATAACGCTGGGACTTGTATTGCTATAGGCAACATTGCCAAGATCGATATCGGAGCCTTGCGAAGGAAATAATTCATAGGTCTTCTTTGTATCGAAATTGATCTCATACATGCTCCAATACTGAACCGAATCATTTCCGACTTTGGCATCGAGCAATGCATCAAAGCTGATCCTTGGAATTGCATTGTTCGGACTGATCGAAATGACATCCGGGTAATCGATCGAAGCGAGCGCACCGGGTCCGTCGTTGCTCTCCGGCGTTAACAACAGTTTGGATACGCTGTTTCCGTCGAAAAAATAAATATTCGGATCATTGGTATATGCCGATGTCAGTGCAACAACGGATCCATCAGGTGAAATAGCTGCATTCCAGAGATCGCCATCCTGGAAGATCTGCAGGGGAACAGTTTTGACCGATGATGATGCAAAGTCAATAAAATTCAAATGCCCGGTACTACTGATATACCAGAGAGTGGCTCCGTTTTTGGGAGCCGATAACTGCGAGCGTGAGATTCCCTGTGCAGTATTGGAAACTCGCGCTGTGACCGTCCCCGGTGAGCCTGCAAACTGGAACACTTTATTATTTGGATTAAATAAACCGACATTTCCGTCGTTATCGGTAAATGCAATGACCGATGTACCGCCGCTTTGGCCAGGAACATCGTTCTTTCCCGGATCGGTCGCAGGACCGGTGATCTCCACTGCATCGAAGGCAGGCCCGACTGCATTAAACTCCGGACTGCTTCCTCCAAATAATTCTTTCGCAGCAGCTTGAATAGCAATGCGGCAGTCGGTAAATTGGCTGTTGCGCGTCAGGTATTTTGTCATTGCCAGGTAGTAGATCTTCTGAGTGGTAGGCCTGCCAAGCTGCTTAATGAGTATGGCACACGCTTTATTCGGAATACCGCTGTTAATGTGAACTCCTCCGTTATCGGAAGTCCCATGAACGAAATTACTGTACTTCGCCGGCTGATGCGATCGACCTGCATTATTTTGGGGATCATCCATATCCCGCAGGCATGTACCCTGCCCGGGACGCATGACATCTTCTCCGATCGTCAGATTCCTGGTATCGACCATGACGCCGAAGACATCGGCAAAGGATTCATTCAGCGCTCCGGATTCATCCTGATAAAGAAGGTTGCACGTACTATTGATCACGCCGTGGGTCATTTCATGTCCTGCCACGTCAATACCTCCGGCAAGTGGTTTAAAAGCCGTCAGGCCATCTCCGTAGATCATGGAGCTTACACCGTCCCAGAATGCATTATCCATTCCCCCTGCGTTTTGTGTTACATGAACGATCGAGGTGATCAGACTATTATTATCATCGATCGCGTTTCGATTGAATGTGCTTTTGTAATACGTATAAGTGACAAGCGTATTATGATGTGCCGATACGACGGCAGGATCACTCCAGGTATTATTTGTCGAAGTGTTATGGAAAAGGGGTGTATTCTGATTGTAATCCTGGTTGTTCGTGCTCAATGTTATTGCACCTCCAGATGGTTGGTCGGGTAATGTGGATGCACCTCCATTAAAGGAGGGAAGATCCCAGATCGTATAGAACTTGCCATCGGTATGCTGATAGGTTCTCAGCTGCTGAGTGGCTCCGTTGAGATCAGTGCCTGTTGCATCGGCAAATCCCGATTGCGGCTGAAGCGGAGCAGAATTATTTGCAGACGCAAAATGCGCGACAGTAACTGGCGGCATCTTCGGATCAATGGGCATCACGCTGCATTGACGGGCGATCGTATTTAATATCTCACCGTTTGATGCATCAACGATATAATAAAATGATTCAAGAAGATTCGGAGCGATACTTACTTCATAGGCCAACCGGATTTTCCCGTTTTTCTGTGGATAGAGCACAAGCTTTGCTTCGGGGTCCCGACGTCCAAGCACCTTGGCAACATCAGGGCCGACCGGAGCCCATTTACCCTGTGCCTTCAGATCGGCGATCGCGACGATGATCGAATAAGGATTGGTGATCGCCGGAACAGTAGTCACATTTACCGGAGTCGGCTCGTAGGTTCCGTTAATGATCTCCGCT
>Ga0137438_1000031_pt1 | contig 17773 bp, 15 predicted proteins | sample EasRivERMGT157_2_FD_102327 | JGI IMG/M metagenome (GOLD analysis project Ga0137438, IMG submission 102327) | Soil microbial communities from meander-bound floodplain in the East River, Colorado, USA - East River MetaG ERMGT157_2 | ecosystem: Environmental > Terrestrial > Soil > Floodplain ... | reverse complement strand
GGCCCCGGACGGCCCGAGCGCATGATGTGAAAAGCCTGCTGGAATGTGCGCGGAACCTGCGCCGGTTCCATCACCGTCACGGCCCACTTGGAAACCGGCTTGGCGATGGAAGCAATGTCAACCGCCTGAAAGTCCTCCTTGTGCATCCGTGCGCGGGGTGCCTGCCCGGTAATGCACAGGATCGGAATAGAATCCGCGGAAGCCGAGTACAGCCCCGTAATCATGTCCGTCCCCGCCGGCCCGGACGTGCCGATACAAACGCCGATGTTACCGGCCACGGCGCGCGTATAGCCCTCGGCCATGTGCGACGCGCCCTCGACGTGGCGCGCGAGGATGTGCGTGAAGCTGCCGCGGCGTCTCAGCGCGGCGTACAAGGGGTTGATGGCGGCGCCCGGTATACCGAACGCCATGTCGATCCCTTCGCGTTCCATTACGCGTACCGCCGCTTCGGCGGCTGTCATTTTTGCCATGGCTACAATCCCTCCCTCGCGATAGGTAGTAAAACAAGGCTGGTCAGCACGCTATCGCGCTAACACGTCAATCGATATTTCACCGCAAAGACGCAAAGAAACGCAAAGAAAATCATAAAAAGTACGATATGAGAAGAAAGAGCGGTGTAAACGTTGACTGCGCCTGGGATCATTACCGCATCCCCGTATTCTTGGTCCTCTTTACGTTCCTTTGCGTCTTTGCGGTGCAATTAGCTGTCGCAATAGTCAAGATAGTTTGACTAGCTGCTTGCCGAGGTTCTGTCCCTTGAGCAGTCCCATGAAAGCCTTCGGGGCGCTTTGCAGGCCGTCGGCCACGGTCTCGTGGTACTTGATCTTGCCCTGCGAAACCCATTTCGCCAGTTGTGACACGGCCCTGAAGTACAAGTCCTGGCGGTCGAAGACGATAAAGCCCTGCAGTTTCACGCGATTTACCAGCAGGGAGCGCATCATCTTCGTGCCATACGCCTCGGTCGCGTTGTAGTCGGAGATCATGCCGCACAGCGCCACGCGCGAAAACGGATTTAGCACCCGGAACGCGGCGTCCATGATTTCGCCGCCGACGTTCTCGAAATAGTTGTCCACGCCGTTCGGACACGCGGCCTTCAGGTCATCGATCAGCTTGCCCGCCTTGTAATCCACGCAGGCGTCGAAGCCGAGTTCCTTCACGGTAAACTCGCATTTCTTCGCGCCGCCGGCAATGCCCACCGCGCGGCAGCCCTGCAGTTTCGCGAGTTGTCCGACCACGCCGCCGACGGCGCCGCTTGCGGCCGACACCAGCACGGTTTCGCCGGCTTTGGGCGCGCAATGCTCCAACAGGCCAACCCAGGCTGTCACGCCCGGCATGCCGCAGACGCCCAGATAGGCCGACAGGGGCACGAGCTTGGGATCCACCGTGCTCAGCCCATCGCCGTTGGACAGGCCATAGAGCTGCCAGCCGAGGGCGCCCACCACGTGGTCGCCGGCCTTGAATTTCGGATTGTTCGATTCGACGACCTGACCGACTGTGCCGCCGACCATGACCTCGCCGATCTCCACGTACTTGCTGTAGGACTTCACCGCGTTCATGCGTCCACGCATGTAGGGGTCGAGCGAGAGCCACAGGTTCTTCACCAGGAGTTCGCCGGGCCCGGGCTTCGGCATCTCCGTCTCGACGATCCTGAAATTGGATTCCTCGACCGGACCGGTCGGGCGGCTGGCGAGCTGCACCTGGATGTTCTTTGCCATGATGGCCTCCTGTGGAAGAATGGATTGTCGCGCGCCATTCTACCGGAGCGCCCTCTCATCAGCCGCCACGGAGTTTGCGATGATCTATGCGTTGAACGTTTTCAATCTGATTCCGGGCAAGGAGGACGACTACCGGGATTACAGCATCAGGGCGGGCAGGATCATTTACCGGCTGGGCGGGAAGGTGGTCAGCGCCGGCAGCGGGCCACTGCGTGAAATGCACGGGGATCGCACTCGCCGGCAGATGATTGTGGTCGAATTTCCGAGCCTGGAGCTTTTCGAGCAGTTTATCGACGAGGCGGAGACCCAGAACATCCACCCGCTGCGCGAGAATTCGACGGCCGACTACATCTGGACGCTGTACGAACCCTGGGACCTGAGGGAGTGGGTCAAGGAAAATCGGACCCGGGACTGAGAGAAGTCACGATGGATAATTGACGGTGTGTGGGAGAATGATGTTCACCCCTTTTGGCATGGAGGAAGGAATGCGCAAAATTTATCGCATGATGGCGCTGATCATGGTTGCGCTCCCGGGAGCGGCAATGGCGTTCAATACCTACTCGATGCGCGATATGCCGATAAGCTACATGACGGCGGAGGACAGGCAGATCTTCATGGCTGCGGTTAACGATACCCTGGATCGTAATCGCGACGGCGAAGGCGCGCGCTGGGAGAATCCGAAAACGGGCGCACACGGAGATCTTACCGCGCGCGTGAGCTTTGAGCGTGCGGGCAACCGCTGCCGCGACCTCGAAGTGGCGAATTCCGCTCGGGGTCACGATAATCGTGTGGTGGTTACGATGTGCAAGCAGAGCGACGGCGAATGGAAGATCGAATCCCAGTGACTCGGCACGCCTCGCATGCGCGCCGCGATGGGCCAACTTGTGGTCGACAATCTGGCGGCTTTCTTTGCGGGCAAGCCCTTGCTGACCCAGATAATAGATTAGATAAGGACAAATATGACCGCACGCACACCGGACTGGAAAGCCGAAACTGAATTGAAACCGCGCTCGTCGCGCTACATCAACATGGACGCGCTGCCGTGGCGGTCAACCCCCTTTCCCGGCGTCGAGATCAAGGTGCTGTTGGAGGACAAGGACACCGGGTTGATGACCACGATCACGCGCATGGGGCCGGGTGCGGTGCTGCCGCTTCACGAACATGTGGACGTGGAGCAGACCTATGTCCTGGAGGGTCGCCTGGTCGACGATGAAGGCGAAGTCAGGGCGGGGGAGTACGTATGGCGGCCGGCGGGCAGTACGCACGTTGCGACCGCGCCGGAAGGAGCGCTGCTTCTCGGGATGTTCCTGCGGCCGAACCGGTTTCTGTAAAGCGGCGCAATCCGCGTGCCTCAGTCGCAGTTCCCGTAGATCGGCGATCCGTAAATTAGGATCAAGCCACGACCGATGAGCAAACGCCGGAAAGATCACGCGCGTTCGCGCGCCTCCCTGCCCGACGAGGACGCCATCGCCGACAAAACACGACCCCGGGTGGGACCGCGAACCCCGATGCGCGTGCGTCGCGGGCCACTCCTTGGCCTGGCAATGGCCGCCGCGATCGTTGTGGCTGGCGGGCTCTACGGCTGGCGGTCGGGAACCTTTTCGTCGCAACCGGGTGATTCGGTCGCCCATGGGGCGGCAGCCCTATACGTCGGCCGCGCAGTTTGTTCTTCATGTCATGCCGAACAGGACAAGGCATGGCAAGGATCCCACCATCAGCTCGCAATGCAGGCCGCGAATGCCTCCACGGTGCTGGGCGACTTCCGCAATGCGAAATTCAGGCATTTCGGCGTCGAGTCCACTTTCTTCATGCGCGACGGCAAGTTCATGGTCCGCACCGATGGCCCCGATGGCAAGCTCGCCGACTTCGAGGTGAAGCACACCTTCGGCGTGACGCCACTGCAGCAGTACCTGATCGAATTCCCCGGCGGGCGTTTGCAGTCCCTCGGCATCGCTTGGGACACGCGCCCCAGAAGCGCGGGTGGGCAGCGCTGGTTCCATCTCTATCCGAAGGAGAAGATCGATCACAAGGATCCGCTCCATTGGACCGGCCTCTACCAGAACTGGAACCTGCAATGCGCCGCTTGCCACTCGACAAATCTGAAGAAGGGTTTTGACGCGGCCAGCAGTACCTACAAGACCACCTTCAGCGAGATCAACGTCGCCTGTGAAGCCTGCCACGGCGCCGGCTCGGGCCACGTCGAGTGGGCGAAGAAGAAGAACAAGGGTCCGTATGCACTGCAGGACGCCAAGGGCTTCGCAGCGCCGATGCACAGCCGCTGGAACGACGCCTGGAAGTTTCCGTCCAGCGACGCGAAGTACGCGCAGCGCGACAAGCTCGCAGACCCGGCCGCGATGAACGCCTGTGCCGCCTGCCATTCCCGCCGCTCGACCATCGCCGAAGGCGGGCAGCCCGGCGCTCCGCTCGAAGATACGCACCGGCTGGCGCTGCTCACCCCGCCGCTCTATCACGCCGACGGTCAGCAGCGCGACGAGGTCTACACCTGGGGTTCGTTTCTGCAAAGCAAAATGCACCAGCGCGGCGTCACCTGCATGGATTGCCACGAGCCGCACGCGTTGAAGCTCCGCGCGCAGGGCAACGCGCTGTGCGCGCGCTGCCACAACGCCACTGTGTTCGACACGCAAAAGCATCATTTCCACAAGGCGGGCACGAAGGGCGCGCAATGTGTGGAATGCCACATGCCGACACAGAACTACATGGTGATCCACGCCCGGCTCGACCATAGCATCCGCATACCGCGTCCCGATTTGTCCCTCGCGTTGCGCAGCCCGAACGCCTGCACCCAGTGCCACGCCGGACGCCAGCCGGATTGGGCCGCGGCGGCGATGGACAAGTGGTACGGCAAGACGTGGCGTGAGCGCTGGCACTACGGCACGACGCTGCATGCCGGCGTAACACAGGGGGCGAAGGCGCTGCCTTCGCTGCTGGCGATTGCCGATGATCCGCCGATTCCTTCCATCGTCAGGGCAACCGCAGCGGCACTCGCCCAGCCCTATGTCCGGCCCGAGAACCTGCCCGCCGTGAGGAAGCTGCTCGCGAACGTCGATCCGGGCGTGCGCATCGCCGCGCTTGGTTTGCTGGAACCGTTCGAGCCTGCGGTTCGCGCGCAAGCAGCCGCATCGCTGCTCGCCGATGCGGTGCGCGGGGTGCGCCTGGAGGCTGCGCGCGTCGTCGCCGATGTCGCCGACGATCAGTTCACGCCCAATCAACGTCGCTCGCGCGAGAAGGCGGTAGCCGAGCTCGTCGAATCGCTGCAGCAGGATGCCGACTGGCCGACTGCGAACGTCAATCTGGGCAACCTGCGGATGCGTCAGGGCCGTCGCGAGGAAGCAATCGCCGCGTATGAGCGCGCCCTGTCTCGTGATCCACGCTTCGCCGGCGCCTACGTGAACCTTGCCGACGCGTATCGCCAGCAACAGCTTGAAAGCGATGCCGAGAGGGCGCTGCGCCGCGGACTTCTTGTGCTGCCGCGCGCAGCCGACTTGCACCATGCGCTGGGATTGCTGCTGGTGCGCAAAGGCGACAAGGTTGCCGCGCTGACGGAGCTCGCCATGGCGGCCAGGCTCGCACCTGACAACGCCCGTTACGCTTATGTTTACGCAATCGGACTGCACTCCGCCGGCAAACGCGACGCGGCCCTCGCCCGGTTGCGTGCTGCCATTGCACGCTACCCCTATGATCTCGATATCCTCGGTGCGCTCGTCTCCATGAACCGCGAGGCGGGGAATGCGAAGGCCGCGCTTGCCTACGCCAGGAAGTTGGCCGAAGTTCTGCCTGACGATCCGGGTGTAAAGCGGCTGTTGAGCGAACCGGAGAAGGCGAATTGACCGAATACTTTCACATGGACACATCGAAATTGACCTACCCTCTCACTATTTTTTTTGACTAGCGTTTATACAATTTCGAAAGAGGTGGTGCGATGGTCGAAGCCGTTGTGGACATCAAGCAGTGGGGTAACAATCTGGGTGTTCGCTTGCCGGCCGCGGTGGCGCGCGAAGCGAATATCCGTGTCGATCAGCGCGTGCGCGTATCGGTTGAGGGCGATCAGCTCGTCATCAGGCCGGTGGATGATTCGCGGTTTACGCTGGAACAACGCCTGGCTGTCTATGATGCAAAGCGCCACGGCGGCGAGCGGATGGCGACGAAACAAACGCTGGGCGCCGAACGTTGGTAGCGGCCAGGCCAGCCGCGACTGGCAAACGCAAGCCTTGGGCGCCGGACCGGCAGGAAATCATCTGGATCGATTACAACCCGCAGGTCGGGCGCGAAATGCGCGATGTCCACCCGTTTCTGGTGCTCTCGCCGCGCATCTTCAATGAGAAGACATCGCCGGCCATCGGCTTGCCAATGACGACAGCAGAATACAATTCGGACAATTCCTTTGCATTCGCCGTGGGCAAGGCCTCGGGACGAAAGACCGCACAAACCAGCTACGTGCTTTGCCACCAACCAAATATTTCGACTGGCGCTTGCGCAAAGCCCGGACGCACCCTCTCGGCTCGTTATCCAACGCTTTGTTTGTGCGGGTCTGCGAACGGCTCAATCAGATCATTCAGGTTGGCTGAAGAATTTGGCCGTGAAGAATTGGCAAGCCGTGAAAGGTGCTCTATGACAACGAGCACAACCCCCTGACTGGCCACGCAGACGTGCTCACCGGCGTTCACGCGATGAAGAAGGGCGCGGTGGACTTGCTGCTCAAGCCGGTGGACGATCACATTCTGTTCCAGTCCAACCGGCAGGCGGTGGAGCGCCATGCTGCGGAACGGAAACCAATGGAAACCATTGCGAACCAGTTGTCCGATCCCGGTTCGTCGCTGACCAGCCCCCGTTCCGGTTCAACCGGGACCGCGATCCACTGCCCTCTCGTCTATCGGGATATTATCGGGCTGGGCGAGGGCAGCCCACCGCGCTCTGTGCGCCCTTGCCGATGTGGTGAACGCGTTGGCTGCTGGACAAACGCAGGCAGAGCATGATTCACTCCTCCAACGCGCAGTGGCCGGCAACCAGCGCGCTCTCGCACTGGCGAAAGCAGGCTATCGCGTTGGCAAAACCGATATGCGCACCATGTGGCAACAGCAATTGAACGTGTACGCCGCGAGGCTGGTCTTGCTGCGCTTGCAGAGCGAGCAATTGGCCCAGGGGGCGAATCTTCACCTCGTATCGGGCGGAAGTTTTGAAAAAGCCAGTGCCCCCCTTGCGGCAGAGATAGAATGAAAACCAACCCATGAATGCCCTGCTGAAAGAAGTCCGTCACAATCCGCTGCTCTGGCTGCTGGCCTTCGTACCTGTGGTGTTTGTCGCGGCGAAGCTCAAACCTGATGCGCATACGCTGCTCTTCGTGCTGTCCGTGCTGGCCATCGTGCCCCTGGCGGCGCTGCTGAGCCACGCCACCGAATCCGTGGCCGCCAAGACGGGCGATGCGGTCGGTGGCCTGCTCAACGCCACGCTGGGCAACCTCACCGAACTGGTCATCGCGCTCGCCGCCTTGCGCGCCGGGCAATACGTGCTGGTGAAGGCGTCCATTGCCGGCGCGATCGTCACCAATACGTTGTTCATGCTGGGCGCCTCGTTTTTGCTCGGCGGACTCAAGTACCACGTCCAGGAATACAACCGGGCCGGCGCCCGCATGCAAGCGGGACTGCTGTTCCTGGCCACGGTTGCCCTGTTGATTCCTTCGGCGGTTTCTCAAGCTGACTCCGTGGCGAAGGCGGCGTTCATCGAGGAGTTGAGCGTGGGTCTGGCCGTGCTGCTCATCGTCGCGTACGGGCTGGGCTTGCTGTTTTCACTGAAGACGCACCGTGAACTGTTCGCCAGTGCAGAGGCCGGGGAGTCTGGCGAAGCGCCGTGGCCGATGGCGCTCGCCCTGGGCACGCTGGCCGGCGTCACGGTGCTGGTTGCGCTGGTGAGCGAAGTCTTCGTCGAGTCGGTGCAGGAGGCGGCAGTGGCGTTCGGGATGACCCCCGCGTTCGTGGGCTTCATCGTCGTGGCGCTCGTGGGCGCGGCGGCGGAGATGGCTGCGGCGTTTTCCGGCGCACGCAAGAACCGGCTGGACCTGAGCGTGGGCATCGCGCTCGGCAGCGCGTCCCAGATCGCGTTGTTCGTCGCCCCGGTGCTGGTGCTGCTCAGTTACGTGATCGGCCCGACGCCGATGAGCCTGCAATTCTGGCCGGGCGCCGTAGTGATGATACTCATCGCCACCATGACCGCGACGCTGATGACGAACAGCGGGCGATCGGCGTGGTTCGTCGGCGTGCTCGTACTGATGGTGTACCTCATTTTCGCGATGACGCTGTACCTGTTACCGCCCCGATTGCAGTGACAGGGCCATCGATAGCAATCTAGCCGACAACCCTGTGCCCAGCATGTCCATGCCAAACGAACCCGTCAAATCCTCCAAACGCGTCCTGGAGCCCATAACCCGAGTGTCTGAGGTCCTGTTCGGGCTGATCATGGTCCTCACTTTCACCGGCTCGCTCAGTGTTGCCGAGGCGGGGCGCGACGATATTCGCACGATGCTCGTTGGCGCGCTGGGTTGTAATCTGGCGTGGGGCATGATCGACGCGTTGTTGTATCTCATGGGCAGCCTGGCCGAAAAGGGCCAAGGCCTGATGAGCTTGCGCGCCGTGCGCAAAACCTCGGATCCTCAACATGCGCAGCGCCTCATCGCGGACGCATTGCCTTCCGTGGTTGCGTCCGTTCTGACGCCGGCGGAGCTTGAAGGGATGCGCCTGCGGTTGACGCAATTGCCCGAGCCACCGCAGAGAGCCCGATTGCACAAGGACGACTGGCTGGGCGCCCTCGGCGTTTTTCTGCTGGTGTTCCTATCCACGTTCCCGGTGGTGATTCCGTTCATCTTCATGCAGTCCACCTTGCCGGCCATGCGCGTCTCCAATGGCATTGCCATCGTGATGCTGTTTCTGACGGGCTACAGCTACGGACGCTTGACCGGGTATCACCCATTGGGGGTGGGAATTGGGATGGTTGTTCTCGGAACCATTCTGGTAAGCATCACCATGGCGCTGGGAGGCTGAGAGTGCGCCCGACGGATAACCCCCGCGAATTCAACTCATAAGTGCAATTTCTGTGGCTTGGACCATTTCCCGGTTTTCGTCGGGTCGGCAATAGGAGTGATTCATGAATTCGCAACCCAGGTACGATCTCGCGCGCATTACGCTGGCAGTGCTGATCATCGGCGCATTGGTTGCCGGGAGCCTGTGGACGCTGCTGCCGTTCCTGGGCGCTTTGATCTGGGGGGCCACAATCGTCGTGGCGACGTGGCCACTCCTGCTCCGGATCCAGCGCAGCGTGGGCGGCCGACGATCGTTGGCAACGGCGGTGATGATAGGCGTGATGCTGGCGATCTTCATCGTGCCGTTCGGGCTCGCCATCGGCATGCTCCTCGATGTCGCGGTCGAGGGAGTCGAACTGGTACAGGCGTTCATTGCCCATGGACTTGCCCCGCCGCCGGAGTGGATCGAGCGGGTACCGTTGGTGGGCGAGCGAGTCGCCGCGCGATGGCGTGAGCTCGCTGCCGCTGGCCCCGAGGCAGTCATCGAAACTTTCCGCCCACACCTTCGCTTGGCGGCTGCCTGGGTCCTCTCGATCACCGGCGGGTTCGGGAAGGTCGTCGTGCATTTCCTTCTCACGGTCATCATCGCTGCAATTCTCTATTCGCACGGGGAGATGGCTGCGAAAGGTGTGTTGTTGTTCGCTCGTCGCATCGCGCGGGAACAGGGGGAACGCGCGGTCCGATTGGCAGGGCAGGCTGTTCGCGGAGTGGCGCTCGGTGTGATCGTTACTGCGCTCGTGCAGTCATTGCTCGCCGGCCTGGGTCTTTGGGTGAGCGGCGTGCCGCGCGCAGGCTTGCTGCTCGCGGTCATGTTTGTGCTCGGCGTTGCCCAACTCGGGCCGCTGCCGGTACTCGTGCCCGCGGTAATCTGGCTTTACTGGTCGGGAAGCGTCGGCTGGGCGAGCGCACTTCTCGTGTGGACGGTGCTGGTGAGCGCGCTCGATAACATTCTGCGGCCGGTATTGATTCGCCGCGGTGTGGATCTGCCGCTGGTGCTGATCATCGCCGGGGTCATTGGCGGCCTGATCGGTTTCGGTGTTGTCGGATTGTTCATTGGCCCCGTGATCCTGGCCGTGACTTACACGCTGCTCGAGTCCTGGGTGCGCGACGACAAGGCAGGTGCACAGTGACTGCCAACGTGGCGAAAAACGGTTCCTGACACCTCGTATCTCCCTTGCCGCGAAAGAAACCGGGCAGGTCATATGGGCCGACACTGTGCCGGGGATCAGCGCTCATTTGGCAAGAGGCGTCATTGAACACAGGCCTTTCGACGTGCGGCCGAGCGGCGCCATGCTATTTCCATTGACCTGGATCAATCCGCCGCCCGCGCTTTCCCTGCATTGTTGCACTAGAGCAGTGGGGATCATTGCTACGGAGCAGGGCGAATCAGGAGACGAGACAAGTACCCGCAGGCGGCCGGAAAACCACTCCGAAGAAAGCGTCTCTGGCGAATGCCAGTGCCGCGCGCCGCCGATGTCTGGCGCACGGGCTTCGGAGACGAACCCATCGTGCCACACCAGGAGAAGTCCAAATGAAGGCCATCACCGTGGAACCGCACAAGGCGGAAACCGCGCGCCTGGAAGACATCCCTGATCCGGATGTGCGCGGCGGCTCGGTCCTCGTGGAAGCCATCGCGGTCGGCGTTTGCGGGACCGACGTCGAGATCGTGGAGGGCAAGTACGGCTGGGCCCCTCGGGGCAAGTCCCGCCTCGTGCTCGGGCACGAATCCCTCGGCCGTGTGGTGGACCCCGGCGCGAGCGGCGCGCTTCAGAAAGGTGATCTGGTTGTTGGCATCGTCCGGCGTCCCGACCCCGTGCCTTGTCCCAACTGTGCGGTGGGCGAGTGGGACATGTGCCGCAACGGCCAGTACACCGAGCGCGGCATCAAAGAGATCGACGGCTTCATGTCCGAGCGTTGGCGGATCGAGCCCGAGTATGCGATGAAGATCGACCGCTCACTGGGCCTCCTGGGCGTGCTGCTGGAGCCCACGACAGTCGTCACCAAGGCGTGGGAGCAGGTCGTCGCCGTCGGCCAGCGCGCCTTCTGGGAGCCGCGCACCGTGCTCGTGACCGGTGCCGGGCCGATCGGTCTTCTTGCCGCCCTCGTCGCCAAGCAGCACGGGCTCGAGGTCCACGTCCTCGACCGGGTCGAATCGGGGACAAAGCCAGAACTGATTCGTGCGCTGGGAGCGACCTACCACACAGGCACCGTCGCGGGCGTGGGCTTCGAGCCGGACGTGATCGTCGAATGCACCGGGGTCGGGCAGGTCATCAATGATGCAATCAGGGGGATCGGTGCAGGCGGCGTCGTGTGCCTCACCGGTGTCGGGACCGGCGGATCCACGATGGGCCCCGCCGTGGCCGACGTCGCGGCAGCGGCGGTGCTCAAGAACAACGTGGTAGTCGGCAGCGTCAACGCCAACAAGCGACACTGGTACAAGGCGGGACAAGTGCTGGCGCGCGCGGACCGAGCGTGGCTCGCACGCCTTGTCACGCGGCGCGAGCCTCCGGAGGGGTTCATGCGCGCACTCCAACGGCAGCCCGACGACATCAAGGTCGTCATTCAGTTTGCGCAGGCATGACTACGGCGACCAGTTCCGGATCAGGTGCGTCTCGGGCCGAGCACGCAATTGAGGCTCCCGTGGGACAGGACGGCGGATCGGTCGGCGTTTTACCCTGGCAAGTATTCGTTTCCGAGCTGGTTGGTACGGCGTTATTGGTCTTGGTCGGTCTGTCGCTGGTCATATTGATGTTCGGGGAAGGCAGCCCCATCAGAGGAGTCTTGCCCAGTGAAGGGTGGCGGCGATTGACCACCGGCTTTTTGTTCGGCACCACCGGCGCACTGATTGCGCTTTCCCCGGTCGGGATGCGAAGTGGGGCGCATATCAATCCGGTCGTCACGCTGGCATTTCGGTTGATGGGCAAGCTCGACTTACGAACTACACTCACCTATGTCTGCGCGCAGCTGTTGGGTGCGATTCTGGGGGCGCTGCCACTGCTTGCGTGGGGCCCGATGGGCCACAGCGTTGCCTTCGGAGCCACCCTGCCGGGAGAAGGTTATGCCATTGAGACAGTCTTGCTGGGCGAAGCGATCACCACGTTCGCCATGGTCGCCGGGTTGTGCGTGTTTCTCGGCTTTCGTCGGATCCGTCCGTTCACGCCGGCGCTGTTCCCGTTTCTGTATGCCGTCATGGTGTACGTGGAGGCGCCGATCTCGGGAACGAGCACGAATCCGGCGCGCAGCCTCGGGCCGGCGATCGTTTCGGGACAATGGGATGGTTGGTGGATCTACTGGGTCGGACCGCTGATCGGAAGTATCGCGGCATGCCTTGTCTGCAGTCTTCTCGCGAAGCGAATCACGGTGGCAAAGCTCTACTACTTCGACAGCGACTGCGACAGGCTATTTCGCAGGATACGCCCCCCGGATTCCACGAGCGGGTAACCAGCGCGGATTATCCCGCTGAGTGAACCGCTTCCTCGCAGAGCTCAAAGGAGGTTGGGCGATGTCGTCGTACCGTCGCCATTGGCGGTTCCCTGGAACAGGATCGAAAACAGCTTCTTCAGCAATTCCTTCGGAGGCATCATGGTGAGCAATAGCGGCGCGATCGGGATGAGCGTCGCAGCCGCGAGTTGCACAACGGTCTCGATCGTAATAGGCGCGACGCGCATGGTCTGCACAACCTCGTAGCGGCCCCGGGGGCCCACACCCTTGCTTTTCTTCAAATGCACGCCCGACCACGTTCGCTCGGTTCACTGTTCGGATCGACTTCGGAAGAAGAGCGCCCTGATCTTCTCCTCTCCCAGCACCCGCCCCAGTTCCTTGACGCCGAAGAAGGGGATCAGAGCCACGAAGATGACCAAAACCCCTGCGAGCAATTCAGGGAACCGCTCGCCGTACAGTTCAGCGAGACCTCCCGCGAGCCCCTTCCCGCTCCAAAGGCCCTTGACCGCATGCTCGACAACGCGAAAGGCAATTACAAAGAAACTGAAGACAACAGTTTTGTAAAGGGTCGGATAGATCAAGGGCTTCTGTTCAAGGCCTCGGCCGAGGCGCAGCACGGCTCCGATCATGATGACCTTTGCAAGAATCAACGCCTCGATCACGGCCACCCAGTAATCCGTGTAAGTGATGTCATAGGCGGCCAGAATGAATCTCCGGTACTGCGTAAAGGCGGCGAACACGAGGGTCAGATAAATGACGTTTATCCAGTACTCGACCAGCTCGTGGAATATCTTTTCCTTCCACGGTTTTTTCAATTTGTCAGGGCTTCCCATGATCAATTGCCCTCCTTGTGCTTGCCGACGTCACGTCAGGGGCCGTAACGATACTTCTGTTATGTCCCCTGAGCGAAGGTGGATCGAAAACACCGCGGCAAGCACGCTGCACAGTTTCACGTGGGCCCGCCAGGTCCACCGCCTCGGATCAGAATTGGAAGTAGATGCTGGCCATCCCCACGTCGACGCTTTTGAGGTCCTTGATGTCGATGCGGTCGTACTCCGCACGCACGCCGAGGCGCCAGAACCGAACGCCCACGCCTGCGCCATAGACCCCCGCCGTGCCGGCGCTGCTGGTCGTGGTGCCATTGAATGTCTTGTCAAGTTTGGCCTGGAACACCCCGACTCTGCCGTACAGGTCGAAGATAGTGATCGGAAAGATCACCAGAAGGGAACCGTCTGCGCCTTGAGCCTTGTACTGCGCAGTAGTTCCGCCGACGGTGCCTTCGGCCTTGCCGAGATCCATGTAGCCGATCTCAGCGGCGAGATCGATGATCGGGATCACCCCGAAACGGTAGCCGGCGAACGCCCGGTAGGGCGTGCTGCTCTCGTCGAAGTTCTGGCCACTGGGTTGGGACGAGTCATCTGATATCTTGGCCTCGCCTATGCCAGCGCCCACGTAGAAGCCGCTGTCAGCAGCTTGGGCCGGCCCGGCCAGCAGCACAAATGTGATTCCCAGGGCGGCCACGATCCGGAAACGGGTGCTCATGTTCGTTCTCCTTCGATGAACGGTTGAAATACGGCGAGCCTAGTGTTGCTCCGTTGTTGAACTTCGGTACTAATCCAAGAATGTACGAGAAGGGTCGGTTGACTTGGATCATCCACACCGCGCGAATCCCATCGTTTCTATCGTTGTCAACTCTCCCAAAAGGTCGAAGCGTGCGTTCGCGACAGCATGCCCCCGGCCAGGTTTCTGGCTTTGAACCCTTTCTGCAACAAGATCCGCGTTGCCGAGTACGCGCGTTGTCCGGACCGGCAGATGACCAGGATCTCCCGATCGCGGGGGAGCTCGCCGAGACGAGCCCGAAGTTGGCCGAGCGGGATGTTGACCGCGCCCGGCGCACTCTCCACGGCGAGCTCCACGGGTTCGCGAACGTCGAGGAGGAACCCTTTCTCGGCACCGTCCCAGTGACTGATCGGCATGTCGCCTCGCAGGACATCGGCTGCGACCATGCCCGCGAAGTTGACCGGATCCTTCGCGCTTCCGAACTGGGGCGCGTAGCACAGCTCCGATTCCTCGAGGTCGTAGACGGTCGCGCCCATCTGCAGCGCCATGGCGAGCGCACTGATCCGCTTGTCAACGTTATCTTCGCCGAGCGCCTGCGCGCCGAGAAGCCGTCCGTCGGACTTGCGGAAAATGACCTTCATGGCGATCGGTTTGGCCCCCGGGTAGTAGCCCGCGTGCGAATTCGGGTAGAGGTAGATCTTCTCGTAATCCTTGTCCCCGATTCGCCTGAGCATCTTTTCGCTGGCGCCAACCCAGGCAGCCGCCGCGCCGAAGAGCCCGATGATCGAGGTGCCCTGGCTGCCGCGGAAGCGGGAGTCGCGCCCGGCGATCACGTCGGCCGCGATGCGGCCCTGCCGGTTCGCCGGCCCGGCGAGCGCGATGAGGCTCCACTCGCCGGTCACGAAGTCCTTGACTTCGACCGCGTCGCCGACGGCGAAGATATCCGGGTTGCTCGTGCGCATGTGTTCGTCGACGCGAATGCCGCCACGTTTGCCGATCTCGAGACCGGCGATCTTTGCCAGCGTGGTGTCCGGGCGCACGCCGAGTGCGAGGATCACGATGTCGGCGGGATACGACTTGCCGGATTGGGTGAGGACAGCGAGCGTATTGTTTGCGGCCTGCTGGAATCCGGCCACCCCGTCATTTAGCGCTAGCCGAATCCCATGCCGCTCTACGTAGCCTTCTACGATGCGCGCCATTTCCTGATCGATTGGAGCCAGGATCTGATCGCCCATCTCGACGAGGGTGACGTCGAACCCGCGATGCACGAGGTTCTCCGCCGTCTCGAGGCCGATGAATCCGCCCCCGATGACCACCGCACGGGTCTTGGGCCTCACTGTCTGGAAGCCCGAGTACTTGTGCATCCCGGAGAGGAACAGAGAACCCTTCTCGATCCACTCGCGGATTGCCCGCGTGTCGGGGACGGTCCTCACCTCGAAGATTCCCGGGAGGTCGATGCCCGGCAGCGGCGGGCGAATTGACGGCGCGCCGGGCGACAGCACGAGCTTGTCGTAGGACTCGGTCGTCACCTCGCCGGTTGCGACGTTGCGCAGTTCGACGGTCTTCTTGTCCGGTGAAATCTTCGTGGCCTCGCAACCCGTTCTCACGTCGACGGCGAACTGGGAGCGGAACGTGTTCGCGTCCGCCACAAAAAGACTCGCTTCCTTCGGGATGACGTCGCCCACATGATAGGGCAGCCCGCAATTCGCGTACGAAACGTACGGTCCGCGTTCCACCATGACGATCTCGGCCTTCTCGTCCAACCTGCGCAGGCGAGCCGCGCACGATGCGCCGCCAGCCGAACCGCCAACGATGATGACTTTCATGAGCCTTCCTTCTTCAAGATAACAAGGTAAAGACACGGGTTCTTCGGATTCCTTGCGTTTCGAACCGCACTGCAAACTTCGCCATCGCAATCCCATGTCCTCCCCTTGAAGGGAGGCTGCCGCGCGCGGTGCGGCTACAAGGAGCGGCTAAGTCTAGGTGGTCCTGTGTGCTTTCCGTTGACGTAGATCAAACCAGTCGTACGTGAACCCGCCTAAAGTCTTGCCAGGAGACGCTGGGCTTGTCGTGCAGCCTCAGCACTCAATCTTTCAGATCACGCTCCAAAGGAGACACTCATGACTGGCGAATCCGTACGACTGCAAGAAGCTCGCGAGCAAAAGACCCGCTGGAAGAAATGGGGCCCTTACCTCAGCGAGCGCCAATGGGGAACGGTCCGCGAGGATTACAGCGAGAACGGCGACGCCTGGAATTTCTTCACCCACGATCAGGCCCGCTCGCGCGCTTATCGCTGGGGCGAGGACGGCATCGCCGGCATTTCCGACGACAAGCAGCGCCTCTGCTTCGCGCTGGCGCTATGGAACGGGAAGGACCCAATCATCAAGGAGCGGCTCTTCGGACTGACCAACAGCCAGGGGAACCACGGCGAGGACGTCAAGGAGTACTACTTCTACCTCGATAGCACGCCGACCCACTCGTACATGAAGTACCTCTACAAATATCCGCAGGCGGCGTATCCCTACGCCGATCTGGTGGAGACGAACCGCCGGCGCAACCGCAACGACATGGAATACGAACTCCTCGACACGGGCGTCTTCAACGACGACCGGTACTTCGACGTCTTCGTGGAGTACGCCAAGGGCGGCGCCGACGACATCCTCGTGAAGATCACGGCGGCCAACCGGGGACCGGACGCGGCCGAGTTGCACCTCTTGCCGACGCTGTGGTTCCGGAACGACTGGTCGCGGTGGATTGCCGAGTCGAACAGAGCGCCCGTGAAGCCGAGCATCGAACAGATCGAGGGGGTGGCGGGCACGAGCGCGGTCGCAGTCACGCATCCGTTGCTGGGTGAACTCATCCTCTCCTGCGAAGGCGACGTGCCGCTGCTCTTCACCGAGAATGAAACGAACCACGAGTTGCTCTTCCCCGGGCAGAAGAACGAGAGCCCCTACGTCAAGGACGGCATCAACGACTGTGTGGTGCAGGGGAACCAGGCTGCTGTGAACCCCGGCAGGAAGGGCACCAAGGTCGCCGCGAAGTACAAGGTCACCATCGGTGCCGGTCAGAGTAAAGTGATTCGCCTGCGGCTCTCCGGCGCGTCGGCGGGTCCGAAGGGCAAGCCCTTCGGCAAGCCGTTCGACGACGTCTTTGCCGACAGGCTTCGCGAGGCCGATGAGTTCTACAAGTCGGTCACCCCGCCATCCGTGACGCAAGACGCGGCCAACGTGATGCGCCAGGCGCTGGCCGGCATGCTCTGGAGCAAGCAGTTCTTCTTCTTCGACGGCGACAACTGGCTGGACGAGCACAACTCCAACCCGCTCCATACCGGATTTCGAAATGCCCGGAACTCGGATTGGTTCCACATGCTCAACGAGGACATCATCTCGATGCCCGACAAGTGGGAGTACCCCTGGTACGCGGCCTGGGACCTGGCCTTCCACACGCTGCCGCTTTCGATCGTGGACCCCGACTTCGCCAAACAGCAGATGGAGCTGATGCTCCGCGGCGCCTACCTGCACCCCAACGGCCAGATGCCCGCCTACGAGTGGAACTTCAGCGACGTGAACCCCCCGGTCCACGCGTGGGCGACCTTGTTCCTGCACCGCACCGAGCAGGCCCTGCGCGGCGAGACGGACGTGAATTTTTTGAAGTCAGCATTCAATAAGCTGCTGCTGAACTTCACCTGGTGGGTGAACCGCAAGGACCGCTTCGGCAAGAACGTCTTCGAGGGAGGCTTCCTCGGCCTCGACAACATCGGCGTGTTCGACCGCAGCGCCCCGCTTCCCACCGGCGGCCACCTCGAGCAGGCGGACGGCACGGCGTGGATGGCCCTCTTCAGCCAGAACATGCTGGAACTCGCGGTGGAACTCGCCGCCCACGACCCCGCCTACGAGGACATGGTCCTGAAGTTCGCCGAGCACTTCTACTATATTGCCGCGGGCATGAACCGACCCGGTCAGGACGG
>Ga0137438_1000030_pt1 | contig 17843 bp, 15 predicted proteins | sample EasRivERMGT157_2_FD_102327 | JGI IMG/M metagenome (GOLD analysis project Ga0137438, IMG submission 102327) | Soil microbial communities from meander-bound floodplain in the East River, Colorado, USA - East River MetaG ERMGT157_2 | ecosystem: Environmental > Terrestrial > Soil > Floodplain ... | reverse complement strand
TGGCCGCGTCCACCCAGTGGCGCTTGAGCGTGGCGAGATCGGAGACAGATAGCTGCCGCGGCACGATATGGCCCTCGGCCATTGGCTCGGCGGTAGGCGCGACGGTGTCCCATTTCTTCTCGCCGCGGGCGAGATCTTCCGCCGTCAGCGCCCCGTTGCCGAACCAGGGCCGCTGCATGGAGCCCTTGCGGCCGGCGTGCGCGAGCTGAATGGCGGGGACTACCTTCTGCGCCTTCATGAACTCGGCGATGCGCCTGAGCGCGGGGACGTGCGCGGACGACCAGAGCCCTAAGTCGCCGTTGGTGATGCGGCCCTGTTCCGTCACCGCCGTGGCTTCGACGAACACGCACCCCGCGCCTCCCAGCACCAACCGGCCCCAATGCGCGAAGTGGAAGTCCTGGGCGATGCCGTCGACCGCCGAGTAGGTCGCCATGGGGGCGATGACGACGCGGTTCCTGAAAGTAATCCCGCGAATCGTGATTGGCGTGAAAAGCAGTCGTTCGTTCATCGGGCGCGGTTCCGAAAGTGTTTGAGCGACGCGCGAAATGTGGGCCGGTGGTCAGAGAACCCGGTGCGTCGCGACGCTGTCAAGTATTGCATGCCCAGCGGCGCCGGGACACGCCGGCAACGGCGGCTCGCCTCACCTCTAGTCCCTCGGCGTCCAGGCAAACCCGAGCGCGCTGACACCGAGCTTGATGAACTCGATGGCTTGCGCAACCAGCTTCGCGTCGCCGGTGACGCCGAGTTCGATGCGCCGGGAAGGACTGACGCTCGGCAGGCTGAACAATTTCAGCGCGGGGTAACGGGCAATGCAGGCGTTCATCAGATCGATGAGCTGGCTCTCGCCCGCCCCGGTGACGACGATCGCCACGTCAACGGGCGCGTCCGCCCGATGCAAATGCGCATATTCGGTGTCGAGGACCCATTCCATCATCGGCCAGGCCATCTCCGGAAACCCGGGCAGGAAATGATGCCGGCCGTAACTGAATCCCGGCACGCGGTTATAAGGATTCGGGATGATGCGGCTGCCGACAGGAAACACGCCCATCTCCAGGCGTTTCGCGTTCACCTCCGCACCGAAGCGGGCTTCGATTTCACGCTTCGCATCCGGATGCAGTTGCAATGCAACGCCCGCTGCTTTAGCCGCGCACTGGCGCGTGTGGTCATCGGGTGTCGCGCCGATTCCGCCGAAACTGAACACGATGTCCGCGCGTGCCAGCGTACTGGTCAGAACCTGCGTGATGATCTCCGGATCATCGGGCAGATTCATGCTCCACGACAGCCCGAGGCCGCGCGCCTTCAGCGCCGCGACAATCCTGGGAAAGTGCTTGTCCTGCCTCTTGCCAGACAGGATTTCATCGCCAATGATGAGCGCTCCGAACACGCAGATGCCCCTGCCATGGTAAAGGCCGCGAGTTTGCGGGCAGCCGGGAACGGCCGTCAAGCGGGCCGGATTCAATGATTCATTGACATTCACCCCTGCCACCGGCAAAAATAGTTCGACCTAGAACTAAATCACCGGACAGCGGCTTTATGCCTAGAGAGCAGTTCATCAGAACTTTGCGGTCATTGGCCGAGTGCTATCAGGCTTTCCAGACCTATTCCGCGGAGCATGTGCGCAAGCTCGGTTTGACGAGCGCGCAATTCGATATCGTCGCCACGCTCGGGAACACGCCAGGCATGACCTGCAAGGAACTCGGCGAAAAAACGCTGATCACCAAGGGCACGCTGACCGGCGTGCTGGATCGCCTGGAAGCCCGCGGCCTGATCCGGCGCACCGCTTCCGACGCCGATCGCAGGCAGGTATTCCTGGTACTCACGCCCCAGGGGGTGCGCACTTTCGAACGCGCGTTCCCGGCGCACATCGATCACCTCAAACCTGCGTTCACGGCATTGTCCCCGCGCGAGCTGGATCAGGCGGCGCAGCTGCTGCACAAGCTTCGGGACGCGTTGCGCGAGGCGCGCGTGCAACGCAAGGCGGCCTGACATGGATACCTCCTTGCAACGCTACACGGGCGTTGCCATCACGCTGCACTGGCTGATCGCGGCGGCGATCCTGTGCACCTTCCTGCTCGGACAATACATGACTGGGCTGCAGCTTTCTCCGGCCAAGCTGAAGCTGTATTCCTATCACAAATGGATCGGCGTCACGATTTTCCTGCTGGTTCTGATCCGCCTTGCCTGGCGCGTCTCGCATCGCCCCCCGCCGCCACCGGCATCGATGCCGGCCTGGCAGCACAGCGCCGCCAGCATCGCCCATTTTTCTCTCTACGCATTGACGCTCTGCATTCCGATCTCGGGCTGGCTGATGAGTTCGGCCTCGGGCTTTCAGGTGGTTTATCTCGGCATGGTTCCTATCCCCGACCTGCTCGCCAAGAACAAGGGCTTGGCGGACCAACTGAAACAACTGCACGAGGCGCTGAACTGGCTCATGCTGCTGGTCGTTGCGCTGCATGTGGCCGCGGCGCTCAAACACCACCTGGTGGATCGCGACGACGTCCTGTGGCGCATGTTGCCCTTCCTCAAACAACGGAGTGTCTCCAAATGAGATTGCATGCCTTCTTTCCCGTCCTCGCGCTGATGGCCATCAGCGCGCCGGCGCCTGCCGACACCGTGGATTACGCCAGGAGCGAAATCACTTTCGTCTCGAAGCAGATGAATGTTCCGGTGCAAGGCCGCTTCAGGAAATTCACTGCGCAAATCGCTTTCGATCCCAAGAAACTCGCGTCCGCCAAAGCCGAGATCGCAGTCGACCTGGCAAGCGTCGATACCGGCAGCGCCGAGGCCGACGAAGAGGTCAGCAAGAAGGGGTGGTTCAACACGAGCGCTTTTCCAACCGCGAAATTCTCTTCGAGCGCGGTCACGCAAACGGGCCCGGATCGGTACGAGGCCCGGGGTAAGCTTTCCATCAAAGGCATCGGCCAGAATGTGATCGCACCGTTCAGCGCCAAGCGCGCCGGCGACGCCGTGACTTACGAAGGTGCTTTCACGCTCAAGCGCTTGCAGTTCAAGATCGGGGAGGGCGTCTGGTCGGACACCGAGACGGTGGCCGACGAGGTGCAGGTAAGATTCCGCATCGTCGCTACAGGCAACAAATAATGTTCCAGCATCAACGCGTGCCGGTGGCCAGGGCACGCAACGTGCAATCCGCAACATTGTTCAACCAGGCGCGTTTTTCAACCAACCGCATTTTCCAACCGGCAAAGGAGATGAATTTGAAGACCCAACTCGCAGCATTCATGATCAGCGCAGCAATCGCGCTGCCCGCGGCGGCCGCCGATTCCTACACAGTGGATCCAGCCCACACCTATCCCAATTTCGAGATCAACCACCTCGGCTTTTCGACTATGCACGGCCGCTTTGGCGCAACCAGCGGCAAGATCGTGCTCGATACCGCGGCTAAGAGCGGGAGTATCGATATTACGATCGATGCCACTTCGATCGACACCGGCCACGCCAAGCGCGATACCCACCTCAAGAGCGATGAATTCTTCAATGTCGCCAAGTTCCCCACGCTGGCCTACAAGGCAACCAAGCTGACATTCTACGGAGACAAGCTGTCCGGCGCCGACGGCACGCTCACCCTGCTCGGTGTGACCAAACCGGTGAGTCTCACCGTGACCGCGTTCAATTGCGGACCTCACCCGATGAACAAGAAACCGATGTGCGGCGCCAACGCGACGGCGACCATCAAGCGCAGTGAATTCGGCCTCAGCACCTACGTTCCGGCGGTCGGCGACGAAGTCAGGATCACCATCGAAGTGGAAGCGCTCAAGGACTGATTGTTTCCCCGGATTGAATACGAACGGGCCGCAAGACGCGGCCCGTTTGTCTGTGCAGCGGGGCAAATCGCTACTGCAGGAAAAAGCGGACGCCGACTTCAAATTTCCAGTCGTAGACTTCCGGCAGGCTTTCGCCGCCCAGCCCAAAGCCTGTGCGAACCCAGATGGCGGTATCGCGATTCAGGAAACGGCCGATTTCCCCATCGAGCGTGAGTCCGACCTTGTCCGCGCGCTCGTGGTCCACGATAACCTGCGGCTCGACGATGGTATAGACCAGATTCGGCCAACGAGTCAGGTATGCGGACTTGATACTGGTGTAGTTCACATCCGGGCGCGCGTCGTTGCCGGAGAGCGTGAAGTAATACTGAAGAAACGGGAAGACCACGGAGTCGTATTGCGGCAGATCGATGGAAGCGAAGATGAGCGGCGCAATCACGTTTTTCCCGGTCCCCAGGTCATCGCTCGTCGCCGTATTCAGGATGAGCTCGCCGCCGGCGACGATCGCATAGCCCGCGCCGCGTGCAGCGCGATAGCTGCCGCGGAACAGAACATCACCAAGGCCGGACGCGGTATCGTTGTTCGGCGTGCCGGCATCGGTGAACACAATCGGCGTTTCGATTCGGAAGGCAAGGTCGGGATTCGCCGGTACGTCCACCCGCGGCACGAGCATGTAAACGGTACCACCACCGCGCAGATCCCGGAATTCGTCGCGGATTTCGAAGCGCGATGTCCTGAAGCCCTCAGGCCGGCTGCCGGGGGGCGCCGCGTCCGCGCCGGACGCGGTCTCGACCTGGGAAAAAGCGCAGGCTGACCAGCAGAATCCCGCGACAATGGTCAGGAAATAGGCGGCAATCCCAAACGATGCGCACCGAAACGAAGTTGCGTGTCGCAAATGGGTCATTCGCAGAGGTCTGGCCCCGCCTCTTTGCACTCCACCCGGCTGCGTTCGGGATTGGACACACAGTGATACAACTTGTTTTTGCACTTCGCGCACCAGACTGTGGTGGAGCCTTCGCGGGAATAGCGGCTATTGACTATATCCACGCTCATCGTGCGGCATCCGGTCGCTCCAGCGGTCATTGCGCTCTGGGTCTTGCACCCGGGCAGGACACAGACCATCGCTGCGAGAACGAGGATTCGAAGGTTCATGAAACGCGATCAGGCCGGCAGCAGCGTGGAAGCAAACAGCCAGGCGCCCCAGCGCCAGGCTCGGGCGCACGTGCTTTCAATTGTGGATATAACTTTCCAGTTGCTTGATCACGAATTCCTTCTCGGAGAGCATTTCCTTCACCACATCGCCGATTGAAACTACACCGATGACCAATTTGTGCTCCAGCACCGGCAGATGGCGGATGCGCCTATCCGTCATCAGGCCCATGCAGTCTTCTATGGTCTGTTCCGGACGCACGCACACGACCTTATCGGTCATGATCTCCCGTACCGGCGTATCTTTTGAAGCCTTGCCCTGCAGGATGACCTTGCGGGCATAATCGCGCTCGGAAAATATGCCGACCAGATGCCCTTCGTCGATCACAACGACGGCTCCGATCTCTTTGTCCGCCATCACCTTCAGCGCGTCCAGCACCGTGCTGGACGGTGCGACGGAAACCACGCTGTAGCGCTTCGATTCCAGGAGCTGCTTGACTGTTTTCATTGTCTCTCCCCTCGGGAAGCGATCCTCACGATGACCCGTTACCGCTGTTGCAAAGCCAGTTTAGACCAGCAGCGGTAGTTGTCAACGCGCCAATGCGCCAATTCCCGGGCCGTAAGCCGATCGCGTTGCGGTGAAAATGCGGCGACGGTTGTCGATCCTTGCGCTCAGGCGGTCGTGCTGCGCCGCTTTTTCACCCACAGAATGGGCTGCGCTCTCACTGGCAGCGGCGCGGCGCCATGCTTGGTGAGTGTCTTATCCAATTCCTTGCCGGCATCGTCGGCCAATGCGGCCATACGCGCGGCACGGATGGCGTCGGCACGCGCCTGCGGCCCGTCCCATTGCCCGCCCACCGCCAGATGGTCCAGCACGTGCAGCAGGTTGTCCTTGCCGCGATCGTTGGTGCTGCCATAACCTTTGATGAGGCGGCCGCACAATGCGATCTCATGTCCCAGTTGCCACTGCGTGTGCGCGCCCTGCTCGACCGCTGTCAGCCAGTGTTCGATCATGGCCTGTTCCTGCGCGAAGCGGCTGCCGCGCTTGCGCAGCCATTTCAGGCTCGCGAGAAAGCGCAGGGCGAGAAAACCGGAAATAGTATGCACGCCGATCTTGAGCGGCAGCGCAAGAGCTGTTTTGCCGCTTTGCTGGCGGCGCCGGTCCCAGCCGGTCAGTGCGCGTGCCCAGGTCCGTGGCAACAGCGCAGCGAGTTCCGCAGCGCCGGGCTTGAAGTAATCGTGGATGCGCACCAACTCGTCATCCGGCGCCTTGACTTCCCGCCTCACGCGCGCGAAGCGGCTCGCGCGGCACTTCAGATCGGCCACGCGCACGATGTCGTCAAAGGCCATCCATAGCGCGAGATAACGCGCCGTCTCGCTGGTGGTCGCGAAATCCTGTTCGCCGGAGGGATCTCCCGCCTGTTCGGCTTCGAGAACCCGCTTCATGCGCCGCAGGTAAAGTTCGGCGTAGTCGCGATCCTGATACTCGAGCATGCGCGCATGGCCGGCGCCCAGCATCGGGTGCGCGGGCGGCGGAAAAACGTCGCGGAAATCCGCCGGCAATTCGGCGGCCTTCGCCGGCGCCATGATCGTGGGCACGAAGGCGGAGACCGGCGTTTGCTCGGCAGCCCCCTGGGCCACGATCTCGAAGGCGCGGGCGAATCCGCGCAGACTCGGCTCGACCCCTCTTCCGGATTGCCGGATGGTTTGCTCGTAGGCTTCGCGGGAAAACGGCAACACGCCGCTGCCTGCGATTGCGCCGAACAACACGGCGCTCAACACGGTTCCCGTTTCCTGGGCCACGGCCGCCATGTCGAAGATGCGGGCGCCCCGGCTGTATTGCTGCACGACCTTGAGCAACTCCCCGGAGGAAGCGCGTCCGTCCGCAAGCTGCAATTTCTCGGCGGTCGTCAGCGTTCGAGAGCTGGAAGTCACCACCAGCGTGCGCTCCGCGCAAGCCATGCCGTTGCCGATCTGACGCACCGTTTCCAGCAGCTCGGAGGAAACCAGCACGTCGAGAGCACCAGGCACCGGATAAAGGCTGAATACAGGCTTGCGGCCGCCCAGCTCTGCAATTGGCACCGGAAAGACTTCGAAGTAGTACGTCGTCGAACCGGTGCGTTGCGCGACGCCTGGAATCGAGGTGCTCTGCGCGCTGTAGCCGCTGCGCGTGGCGGTTTCCACCAGCCACTCGGCCAGCACCCCCCCGCCCTCGCCGCCGAGGGCACAGATCAGCAATGTGATCGGACGGCGATCCGCGAGGTTCATGCCGTTTGCAGCCAACGCAGTACCGAACCACGCAATCCATCGAGCAGGCGCTCGTGCAACTTCGGATTGCGGATTATTTCGGCGCGATAAAAAGAGGGGCAGAGCGTGGCCGCGTGCGCATTCTCCCCGCACAACCCGCAGCCGACGCAGCCATCGATGACGGTGGCGACCGGATCGACCCTGAGCGGATCGGGGCTGTCTTTGAGGGTGAGCGTCGGGCAGCCCGACAGCCGGATGCAGGCGTGGTCGCCCGTGCAGACGTCCTCGTCGACGCCGTATCTCACGCGAACCACGCGTTTGCCCGCCTTCAGCAATCCGGCAATCCATGGCTTGATGCGCCGCTGCCGCTCGAGCTGGCATTCGCCTTCGGCGATGATGACCTTGAGTCCGTTGAAATCGGAGGTAAAGGCTTCGTCGAACGTCCTGCGCATTTTTTCGACGTGATAGGTATGCACGGTGCGCATCCACTGCACGCCCATGCCCGTCAGCGTTTTCTCGATGGTGAGGTTGCGATGGACCAGGCTCTGCTGCTTATCCTGCGCCGCCGCCTTGTCATCCTCGTCGGGCGTCGAGATCAGCTCCTGCGTTCCGGTGGCCGAGGTATAGCCATTCTTGAAAATGACCAGCACCGCGTCATCGCCGTTGAACAGCGCCGACTGCACGCCGGTGAGCAAGCCGTTGTGCCAGAAACCGCCGTCGCCCATGACCGATAGCACGCGGCGCTTCATCATGGGCGATACGCCCGCCCGGCTGGCCAGGCTCATGCCATAGCCGAGGATCGAGTGCCCGAACGAAAATGGCTCGAAGGTCGCGAACGAATGGCAGCCGATGTCGCCCGCGATGTGGGTGGGGCCGACATCGCGCTGCGACAGTTTGAGCGCGGCGAACACCGGCCGCTCGGGGCAGCCGACGCAGAACTGCGGCGGACGCGCCGGCAGTGGCACCGAGAGCTGCTGCGCAATATCCTGGCGGCGCTTCGCGTTGCTGCGCAGCCAGCCCTTGCCCGCTTCGGCCGCGCTGCCGGGAAGGTAGCGATCGACGAATTTCTCCAGGCCGCCGGCCATGACCTCGACCGTGTATTCACCCGCGGCCATCAGCATGTCCTTGCCATGGATCGGCGTGTTGACGTCGAGCCGGCGCAGCGTGACGAGAATTTCCTGCTCGATGTATTCGGGCGTGCCTTCCTCCACGATCAAAACCGCGCGCTTGCCCAGACAGAACTGCGAAATTTCTTCCGGCACCAGCGGGAATGTGACGTTCAACACAAAGATCGGAATCCCGGATTCGCCGAACGCATCAGCCAGGCCGAACTGCTGCAGCGCCCGGATGAGCGAGTTGTAGAGCCCGCCCTGCACAATGAAGCCGACGTCGTCGCGCCTGCCGGGAAACAATTCGTTCAGGCGTCGTCCGGCGATGTAGCGCCGCGCCGCCGGGATGCGGGCCTCTACCTTGAGCTTTTCGTGGCGGAAAGTTACCGGCGGGTGCGCCAGCCGCGCATAGTCGAACTTAGCCGGCTCCTCCATGAGGTGCCGGGTCGAGATGGCCGGCGCGACGTTGTCCTTGCACACGAAGCTGCCGCGCACGTGACACGCGCGAATGCGCAGCTCCAGCAGGGCCGGCATGTTCGAGGCCTCGGAAAGCCGGAAGCCCTCTTCCACCATGCGCACCATGGCCGCAAGCTCCGGCCGCGGGTCCAGCATCAGCATCGTCGATTTGAGCGCATACGCGTGCGTGCGCTCCTGGATCACGCTGGCGCCTTCGCCGTAGTCCTCGCCGACCACGATGAGCGCCCCGCCGGTTACGCCGGGCGAGGAAAGATTCGATAACGCATCGGCGGCAACGTTGGTGCCGACGATGGATTTCCAGGTCACCGCGCCACGCAGCGGATAGTGAATCGACGCGCCCAGCATCGCCGCGGCGGAAGCCTCGTTCGAGCAAGCCTCGACATGCACGCCGAGCGTATCGAGATATTCTTCGGCCTGAACCATGACGTCGATAAGATGGGAGACTGGCGCCCCCTGATAGCCGCCGACATAGGCCACGCCGGACTGCAGCAACGCCTTGGTGATGGCGAGAATGCCTTCGCCGTGGAAGGTTTGCCCCTCGCCCAGGCTCAGCAGGTCGATCTCTTTCTTGAAGGATTTTTCCATGACCTCTTTTCCAGCCCAGGCCGGCACAATCGGCCCGGTTGCCTCCATTTGGCTGTCTTGCCCGGGCGTTGCGCCGATGCTAGCAGCCCGGACTAAAGCTCGCTCCAGTATTTCTCGACCCGCTTGAAGGAAACCGGGTAAGGCGTCTTCAACTGCTGCGCCCACAGCGATACCCGCAGTTCCTCGAGCATCCAGCGGATTTCTTCCAGCTTGGGGCTGCGCACGCCGCGGGCGCGGTCGGCGACCAGCGTAGTCTGGTAGGTCTGCCAATCACGGGCGAGTTGCTGCTGCCAGTTGGCGTCGCGCTCCGGGTTGGACGCGATCTTGTCGAGACGCATCGCGATCGCCCTGATATAGCGCGGATAGTGCTTGAGGCGCTCGAATGGGACGCTGGCCAGAAATCCGGGAGCCAGCAATTCCTTGAGTTGGGCGCGGATATCGGCCAGCGCGCGTGGCCATGCCGCGTATTGGGGCTGGCCGATTTTCGCGCGCAGCGTCTGATGCTCGGCCAGAATTTCACCGGCAATGCGGCAGATCTCCTGCGCCACATCCATGAGTCGCATCTTTCCTTTTGCCACCCGGGTTTCGAACTGCTTGCGATTGCGGATCGGCTCCTGTTCGACGAAAAAAGCACGGTCGGAGATCGCGGTGACCAGTTCGTCGCGCAACCGGTCTGCCAAGGCGGCCTTGTCCGGCTTGCCGCTGCCCTGTTCGTCCAGCAGCGCCTGAATCATCAACATGTAGCGCAGTTGCATTTCATTGAAGCCGGGAAGGTTGCGGGCGAGAGACTTCATGTGTTCCGGCAGCGCGAGCTGGAACAATCGGCGCAGTCCGCGGTGCGTCGCGGCCTCCGCCTCCGCCTCGGTATCCAGCAGGGTCAGGCCGACCGACTTGCCTTCGTCTGCGATCGCCGGATAACCAATCAGCTTTCCCCTGCCGCGGTCAACCTCCACTTGCTCGGGCAGTTCGTCGAAATCCCACGTAATCGAGCCCTTGCGCTCGAAGGCGCTGCTGGCGGTTTCGCTGAACGTGCGGCGCGCTTTCACGCCAAGCTGGTTGCGCAGCGCCGCGAGATCCCTCCCGGATGCGATCTCGTGCTCGTTCTCGTCGATGACGCGGAAATTCATCCGCAGGTGCGGCGGCAGGTCGGCGACATCCCAGGCATCCGGTGGAATTTCCACGCCGGTCTTGGCGAATAACGCTTGCGTAAGCGCTTCGGTGAGTGGGCCGCTGTCAGGGTCGAGGATTTCCAGACAGGCGGTGACCACCTGCGGTACCGGCACGAAATGCTTGCGCAGGCCCTTGGGCAGGCCTTTGAGCAAGTACGTGATCTTGTCCCGCAGCAGCCCCGGGACCAGCCATTCGCTGCGATGCTCGTCCACCTGGTTAAGCAGGTGCAGCGGCACGATCATGGTCACGCCGTCGAGCGCGTGGCCGGGATCGAAGCGGTAGGACAAATCGAAGGTCTGCATGCCGACGGTGAGCGCGTCGGGGAACAAGTCCTCGGTGATCTGCTCCGCGGCGTGGCGCATGAGGTATTCGCGGCTGAGGAACAGCAGTTTTGGCGTCTCACGCTCGGCCTGTCTGTGCCATTTTTCGAAGTCCACTGAACTGTAGATTCCCTCGGGAATGCGCTCGGCGTAGAACGCGAATATGGCTTCGTCGTCGACCAGCACATCGTGGCGGCGCGACTTGTGCTCGAGTTGCTGGACATCCTCGACCAGGCGGCGGTTGTGATCGAGGAACTCCGGATGGCCAGGATAATGGCCTGCCACGAGCGCGCCGCGGATGAACAACTCGCGCGCCTGCCTCGGCTCGATTGGGCCGTATTGCACACGCCGCTTCGGCACCACCACAAGGCCGTATACGCTGACCTGCTCGTAGGCGACGACCGAACCGCTGTCCTTCGACCAGTGCGGCTCGCGGTAGCTGCGCTTGGCCAGATGCAGCCCCAGCCGTTCGATCCATTCCGGCTCGATCGCGGCGACGCAGCGCGCGTACAACCTCGTGGTTTCGGTCAGCTCCGCCGCCATTACCCACTTCGGCCCCTTTTTCTTGAGCCCGGAGGCGGGGCTCAGCACAAACTTGATCTGGCGCGCGCCGAGATAGATGCCCGCCTCGTCCGACTTGAAACCGATATTGCCGAGCAAGCCCGCCAGCAAGGCGCGATGAATTTCCTCATAGCGCGCCTCCTTTTCGTTGAGCCGCCAGCCCATCTCGGCCACCAGCGCATGCAGCTGGCTGTGCAACTCGCGCCATTCGCGCAGTCGCAGATAGGAAAGAAAGCGATCGTGGCAGTCCTGCACCAGCTTGCGATTGGATTTCTTGTGGACCAGCGCTTCCTCGAACCATTTCCAGATGCGCAGGTAGGACAGGAAATCCGAGCGGTCGTCGGCGAACTCGGCATGCGCCTGGCTCACCGCCTCCTGCTTGTCCATCGGACGCTCTCGCGGATCCTGCACCGACAGGGCGGCGGCGATGATCAGGACCTCGTTGAGGCAGCTCTCCTGCTTCGCGGCGACCAGCATGCGTGCGACTCGCGGGTCGATCGGCAGTTTCGCGAGTTGCTGCCCGACCGGCGTCAGCGCCCGCGCTTCATCGACGGCGCCCAGCTCGGCGAGCAACTGGTAGCCGTCGGCGATCATGCGCGAGGCCGGGGCATCGACGAAGGGAAAATCCTCGATGTCGCCGAGCTTGAGTGCGCCCATGCGCAAGATCACCGAGGCAAGCGACGAACGCAGTATTTCGGGGTCGGTGAATTCGGCGCGCGCCTTGAAATCCTCTTCGCCATACAACCGCACGCAGGTGCCGTTCATGACGCGGCCGCAGCGCCCGGCACGCTGGTTCGCCGATGCGCGGGAAATCTTCTCGATCTGCAGCAGCTCGACCTTGTTGCGGTAGCTGTAGCGGTTGATGCGCGCCAGACCCGAATCCACCACGAAGCGGATGCCGGGCACGGTCAGCGATGTCTCTGCCACGTTGGTGGCCAGCACGATGCGCCGCGCCGCGCCGCCAGCGGAGAAGATGCGTTCCTGGTCCTGCGCCGACAATCTTGCGAACAGCGGCAGGATTTCCATGCCCTGCGGATGATGCTTGCGCAACGCCTCGGCCGCGTCGCGGATTTCCCGCTCGCCCGGCAGAAACACCAGCACGTCGCCGCTGCTGGTGCGCGCGGTTACCTCGTCGACGGCATTGACGATTGCCTCGGGCAGATCGATCTCGTGTTCGTCCTCGTCGTCCTCGTCAAACGGCCTGTACCATACGTCCACCGGATACAGCCGCCCGGAGACTTCGACTACGGGGGCATTGTCGAAATGCGCGGAGAACCGCCCGGCATCGATGGTGGCCGACGTAATGATCAGCTTGAGTTCCGGACGGCGCGGCAGCAGCTGCTTGATATAGCCCAGCAGAAAATCGATGTTCAAACTGCGCTCGTGCGCCTCGTCGATGATCAGCGTGTCGTACTGCGACAGCGAGCGGTCCGCCTGCGTCTGCGCCAGCAGGATGCCGTCGGTCATGACCTTGATGTAGTTGTCGGCGCTGGTCTTGTCGGTGAAACGGACCTGGAATCCCACTGCTTCACCGAGCGTCGTATGCAGTTCCGCGGCGACCCGGGCCGCCACCGAGCGCGCCGCAATGCGGCGCGGCTGGGTATGGCCGATCATGCCGTGTACGCCGCGGCCCAACTCCAGGCAGATTTTCGGCAGCTGCGTGGTTTTTCCCGAGCCGGTCTCGCCGCACACGATCACGACTTGATGAGCCTTGATCGCCTCGCCGATCTCACTGCGCTTGGTACTGATCGGCAATTCCTCGGGATACGTCACCTTCGGCAACCGTGCCTGCCGCTGCCGTGCCTGCCACTCGGACCGCTGCGCGTCGGTGAGGAGTTTCCCGATTTCCGCGGATACGTCCTTCCCGCCGCGCGATGCATCCTCCAACCGCCGCATGCGCCCTCGCAGGGATGTGCGCTCGCGCAGCATGCCGCGCTCGACACATGCGCGCAGCGCGCGCCAGTCGACCACTGCAACGGAGGAATTTGGAGGGACCGGAACGGAACTCATGCTGAAGAAACGCGAAAGCAGCGAAATACCGGGAGCGAGGGTCGAATTGTAAACGACTCTCTGCGCTACTCCGAGCCTTCCTGGAGGCGTACACCTATGAATCGTGCCCTCACGCTTCGCTCTTGCCTCAAAACATCCAAACCGAATTGGCCACAGAGGACACAGAGAGCACAGAGGAAAGCAGAAGCGAAAAGACAATAGGTGAAGTGATCCGACAGACAAGAGGTGGTGCGTGTGGAATCAGCGAAAACAGCCCTCTCGCGCAGCTAATGCGATTCCCTTTGCAGTTTTTGCCTCTTGCCTTTCTCTGTGACCTCTGTGTCCTCTGTGGCAAACAGCTTGTCCTTAGACCAATCCCTTGAACGGCGAATAGCGTTCGCACCACGCTGCCGTTGCCAGCAGGTAATTCTCTTCTTCCGCCGCGCCGATGAGTTGAAGTCCGAGCGGCATGCCGTTGGATCCCTTGCCCGTCGGAATCGTGATTGCAGGAAGACCGACCAGCGTCCAGACAGTGCAGAAGCGCGGATCGCCGGTGTTCTCGAGCGTGGCAGGCGCTTCACCCGCAGCCGGCGGCGTGATGATCGCCGAGTAACCGCGGTCGAAGAATTCCGCGAGGCTTTGCTGCAGTTGGGTGCGCAATTTCAGCGCTTCGCGGTAATCCGCCTCGCGCATGTTCTCGCCTTCATCGAGCGCCTTGTTCAGGTAATCGGAAAATCCACCGCGCCAGACGTCCCGCGCCGGCTTCGCCAGCCGCGCCGCTTCGTACAGCATAATAGTGCGATGTATTTTGTGCGCGCCGTCGAACGCGCCGGCGATCTCCAATACATCCACAGACGCCCCCGCTTCGCGCAGACGATTGATATCCGCATCGAACTGCGTGCGCTGGTCAGGCTGCGCCAGATACCACGCCGGGGAGCGCACCGCGGCCAGCTTCGGCGCGTTGCGCAAAGGCCTGACCTCCGGCGTAATCGCCGTGCGTTGCGCGGTCAGGCTCGACGCCAGGAAGGCCACGTCCGCCACCGAGCGCGCGAAAACGCCGGGCTGATCCAGGGTCGGGGAGAAAGGCATCACGCCGCGCGCGGACATCTGACCGAAGCTCGGTTTGTATCCGACAATGCCGCAGAACGCAGCGGGCCGGATGACCGAACCGTTGGTCTGCGTACCGAGCGCGCCCGGGACGAACCCCGCCGCGACGGCAGCGGCCGATCCGCTTGATGATCCGCCGGGCGTGTGGGCGATATTCCAGGGATTGCGGGTTTTCGCCGGCACCATGAAAGCGGCTTCGGTGGTCACGGTCTTGCCGAACATGATTCCACCCGCGGACTCCAGCCGGACAACCACGTCGGCCGTGACGTCCGGCACATAGCCGGCGTACGCTCGACAACCCATCTCGGTGGGAATGCCCGCCGTATAGAAGAGATCCTTGACCCCTATCGGAATACCGTGCAGCGGATGCGCGACCCGCATCGCGCTGTCGGCTTTGTCCGCCCGGCCAGCCAACTCCTTCGCACGCGCGCGATCCAGCCATTGCCATGCCTGCACGTCTGCTTCCAGCGCATCGACGCGCGCAATCAGATCCCGCGTGTATTCGGCACTGGTCAACTTGCCGGAACGGATGCGCAGCGCCGCTTCTCGCAGGCTGAGCTTGTGTAGTTCTGTCATAAATTCGAATCCTCACCGCAAAGATTCCTTTCAATACCCCCTTGAGGGGTATTGAAAGGAATCTTCGGTGAAAGGGTCTATGCCTTGGAATACTTGCGGTAGTCCGGGTTGAGCAGGTTGGGCGGCGTGGCACCGGTAAGCGCTGCTACGCAGTTCTGCGCGGCAAGCATCGTCATTGCTCGCCGCGTGGCTTCGGTGGCGCTGGCGATGTGCGGCGTGAGCACAACATTAGTCAGATCAAACAGCGCGGGATTTACCACTGGCTCGTTTTCGTAGACGTCAAGGCCTGCGGACCAGATGCGCCCGGCTTTCAGCGCGATCGCCAGCTCTGTGTCATCGACGATTCCACCACGCGCCATGTTGATCAGCACCGCCGAAACCTTCATCTTTGCGAGCTCCGCCTTGCCGATGTAGTGATGCGTCTCAGGCGTGTAAGGCAGAATGAGGATAACGATGTCCGACTGCTTTAGCAGATCGTCTTTACTGGCATAGGTGGCCTGAAGCGCATCCTCGATCTTCCGCTCGGCGCGGCTTATGTCGGTGTAGAGCAGCTTGGTGTCGAATCCGCGCAGGCGTTTGGCGATCGCCTGGCCGATCCTGCCGAAACCGCATATCCCTACCGTGGCGTGGTGCAGGTCGTGTCCCAGGAGTTGCTTGAGATGCGAGCCCTTCCACTGTTTTGCACGCACCATCCGCTCGCCCTCGCTAAGCCGGCGCACGGTCGCGAGCGTCAGGCAAAGGGCCATGTCGGCAACGCTGTCGGTGAGCACGCCCGGCGTATTGGTGGCAATCACCCCATGCCGCGTGCAGGCGTCCAGATCGATGTGATTGAAGCCCACGCTCGCGCTGCACACCGCTTTCAGGCCAGGGCAGCGCGTGAGGAACTCGTCGTCAATGCGATCAGAGGTAGTAATGACTGCGGCATCCTTGCCCTGGAGCCGCTCGATAATCGCCTCCCGGTTGAAATCCACATTCGCCTGGTTTGAGGTCACATCGAAGCTTCTGGCGAGGAATTCGATGGTCTCGTCGAACACTTCACGGGTAACCAGTACTTGTTTTTTCATTTTCCAGGCATCTCCGATTGTTTGTTCCCCGGGGAAGTCAGGCCCTGCGGGGACCCGCAGCGTATCGCGAAGCCGCCGGACTCGGCAAGCAACACCCGCTGCGAAGTACCACGCGGTCCGCCGCTGGGACTCGCAGACTCGCTGGCCCGCTCAGCGGCGCTTCGCGGGTACCGCCCGGGTGCCAGCCGAGAATGGCAAGCAGCGCGAAGAAGCCTAGCAGATAAGCCACGGCCACGCGCCAACCGAGCCATATCCAAGCGCCGACCGGCATCGATTCCGGAAACAGGTTCGACAATGTCACGCCGGCGGAGGACCCGAACCAGATCATCGAACCACCGAAGCCCACGGCATAGGCCAGCATGCCCCAATCATAACCGCCCCGCCGAAGCGCCAGTGCGGTGAGCGGTATGTTGTCGAACACCGGCGAGACAAAAACCGAGTCCGAAGGCCGTTTCCCAGGGCGCCGCCGGGAGATGCTCGACCGGCATAAGCGACGAGCCAGCACCAGCGACAGCAGGAGCACGAATCCGCCCTTCCAGTCGTCGGGCAGAAATCGGGGTAACACATCGGGCGCGCGACAGTCGTGGAAGTGCTGCGCCAGCGGGGCAAACCCCACGAGCAGACCAAACAGGTTGGCAAGAACCACCCATTCATGGCTGAGACGCGTGATCAGGCCGTCGATGCCCGGGCCGGACCTGAAGCCCGTGACCACCAGCTTATAGGCAATGATCGCGCCCAATCCGATTACTGCCACTGTGAGCGTATGGCGATGAAGCAGCGCGATGCCGGCGAGCGTCAGAGCAAACAGGATGAATTCGAACGAAATGCCAAGCACAGGTTGTGCGCAAAGATTGCAGCCCGGACTGCATCCCCAAATGCAGCGATTTGTTACGCCCTAACCGCCCACGACGATGACATGAACCCTGAACGGCCCATGCGCGCCGAGCACAAGCGTCATCTCGATATCGGCAGTGCGGGACGGGCCGGATACGAAGTTCACCTGGCGCGGCAGGCTAGTGCGTTCGCGACGCAGCAGGTCCCAGCCGTCTTCCATTGTCCGTACGATGCGGGAAGCCGAAACGATGGCGACATGATTTTCCGGCAACAGGCTGGTGGTCGCATGCGTGTTCTCGCCGGAAAGCAGCATCAACGTGCCGGTCTCGGCCAGCGCGCAAAACGCACCGGTTATGCCGAGTTTGTCGCCTCCATGGCTCGGGCGCGCCTCGATCGCCAGGCCCGCACGGGCCCAATCGAGTTCTGCGAATTGCGGCCAGCACGCGCCGCTGGTCGGCAAGTTTTGCTTTGCCAGATAAGACGCCAGCGCCTGCGGCACCTCGGCGAGCGATGCAACGTCCTCCACGGTGGACATCATCGCGATGCAACGCTCCTTGAATCGCGGAACCGGCTCCCAGTCCATCGACGGCAACGGTCCGCGTGTGTGAGCGTCGAGTCGAGCCAGAATGGCGTCGCGTTGCTTTGCGCTGGTCGCGGCCTCGCTGCCATTGGCTTCGCGAATGCGCCTGAGAATGTTGTCGCGCGCACTCATCGCACTCTCCGACTTCTGCTCCGAGCATACAGTTCGCGAAATGTCCTGCCGCGCGGCGCCGGGAAGTCGCGGCCAGCAGTCCATTCCGAGCCCGCCCCCGGGAGCCTGTGCAGTAGTCGATCGCGCCCGCCAATCCATTTTCCCATGCGAGCCGCAATGAGCGA
>Ga0137438_1000029_pt1 | contig 17956 bp, 15 predicted proteins | sample EasRivERMGT157_2_FD_102327 | JGI IMG/M metagenome (GOLD analysis project Ga0137438, IMG submission 102327) | Soil microbial communities from meander-bound floodplain in the East River, Colorado, USA - East River MetaG ERMGT157_2 | ecosystem: Environmental > Terrestrial > Soil > Floodplain ... | reverse complement strand
TAGAGTCGTGTGATTTCTATTCTATATTCTATACTTAGAATTTAAAAACAACAGATAGAGAGAAAATGTATAGTATAGCATATAACCTATTAGTAGTAGCTGTAGTCTATTAGTATTAGCTTTAATTAGAGGAGTATTAGTCAGATATTTATATTTTAATTATTTCCTATTAAATTAGTGTATTAGTTATATTAAAAGTATATCTAATTTGACTAATTAGTATAGTATCATTATTTTACATTAGTTTATTTTACTCTTCTCTTCTGTTATCTTGTCCTATTTTAACATTTGCCTCTTGCCTATGCAACACCTGTTGCCTCACCTGTTGCCTGTGCGGTGTTCTGATTTTTAATAAAACAAGAATAAAAACAATAGCCAACTATTGCCCGCAGCGCAACAGCAACCTTTGCTTTTGCCTATGCCGATTGGTAATAGACCAGAGGGGCTTTTGCAAGAAAAGGCAACAGGGGCGCGGCAAACAAATAATAAAACAACTTAAACTAACTATCTAACATTTGGATGTAAATAGTCACTTTTAACACAGCGTCGATTAACTACCCTAACCTAAACTCTATAAAGAATAGAGGGTAATTAGAAAATAACAAATTTCACAAAAATAGCTGCTACTTTTGTTTGTTTTTTGTTTGTTTTTTAACCTCTATCTTATTGTAATCACCCTCGTTCGAGTATAGTTTTCCGATCGCATGTAAGCTACTTAAACCAGCAGGAGCAAGGAGAATTGTGTCCCTAACATAAACATTAGCCGTATCAAACCGCAAAGGTCGAGAGATTGTAACAAAAGATTTATTCACTATATCCAATTTTAGTTTTAATTCATCAAAGTCATAAAGCAGGGATAGGTCTGCGGTATTGTAGTATGCGAAAATTAAATTGTTCTTATTAATACTTAAGCCAAACTGATCGCCTGAGTAAAAAGTGACAGAGGTTCTAGTTCTAGCTTTAAGCTTAGCACCAAAGTATCAATTTAATAACCTTTCTTTTTCTAATTTATGATTCAACCCCGAGAGTATTTCAACAACGGAACAAAAATAAGAAGTCGGAACAAAAATCAGAAGTATGAGCTCTGCGAGGTCAGATGTTTTATTTGATATGTTTACCAAATCCTTAAAAAGAATTCTTTCCTCGGGCTACAAAATATTGGTCTGCAATGGTGTAGTTGGGAAATAAAAACGATTTGGTCTCTTTTCAAGTCTTCAAAATAACTAATACCTTGCGCAATTTTTAGATTGTTAATAACTTCTGCATTAATCAAATCGTGTGTTTTGTAACAAATGCTTCTTATTTTTGTAACACATTCTTTAAGACTATCATTTAATATCTTCATTTCGGTTAAAGTTTCATTTAAAGGATTAATTGATTCTTTTAAACCAAATATTTCGGTTTCGGTTGTTTCGTTTATTCAATCGATGATTTTTGGTTTAAAGTTAGTTGTTATCTCATAAGTCAGAGGTTGTACAAAGGAAATATAATTACAAGAATAGAGTGGCACTTTAATAAGAGTTCTTGTTTTTATAGCCTATTGAACAGAAAGTAGTTTGTTTAAGTTATTTTTTAAGTTGAGTAACTCATATTCCGTATCGAACCCAGTGTATGTGTCCTGTATTATAGTTATACCTCTTTTTTGTACTTTGTATTATAAGATAGGGATCTAACCTAGAAATTTAATCTGTTCTTAAGTTCTTCAATTCTACTACAGTATCTTCTTCTGACTCTTCTTACTCTTCATTACACGATAACTTTTTAACAATTATTAATAACATGTTCAAAATAAGTAGATTATACCACAGTCTGTAAGTGTTTTCGTTAAAACCAAACTCCTTTAACTTATAACCTAAAGTAGTTAAAAAAGAGTGTAGAGTAGAGAGTATGGGGTTAGGATCTGCTTTAGGTACAAAACCCTTTTTGTTGTTTACTAACGTAAAAGCGTTTAATACTGAGTTAACGGTTTTTTACCTAGTACTCTTCATGCATGTTTTCGCTATCACTATCAATCACGAACATTGAATTTTTAAATTAAAATCGTAGACCTGAAATGTTAATAATTTTGTTGTTTTTGTTTGTTTCTATCTATAAATTAAGAAAGTATATTAATTTAAAGTTTTTGTTATTGTTATGAGGGTTACTTTAAAATTATGTCATTTTAGTTAACTAGCTTATCCATAGTAAAGCACTTTTGTAAAAAATGGGTAAAAGTAGTGTAAGACTCTAGTGTTTTTTTATTAAAATTAGCAGTTGTTCCTATTAAAAGAGTATTGAAGAATAAACAAATAAAGTAGTCAAAAAGTACACAGAATATAACTATAACTTTTAGTATGTTAGACGCTAATTTCATTTATGTGATAAATTTTTATTATATAAGATGTTAGCAGCAGCAAAATACATAGGAGCAGGTGTTGCATGTTCTGGTTTAATAGGTGCTGGGGCAGGTATTGGAACAGTTTTTGGTTCTTTAATTTTAGCCATAGCTAGAAACCCTCAATTAAGAGGACAATTATTTACTTACGCTATCTTAGGTTTCGCTTTAGCGGAAGCTACTGGATTAAAGTAAGTAATCCAGTATAAATAGGGTGAATTGCAAGGAATACTTTATATTTAAAGTCAATTTGCAGCGAAGCTTTTCCTAGTATGAAAAAAGGGAAATGAACGTTCAACGACTAGAAAGTGAGTATACTAACAATAATCTTTCCACGAGCGCCCTACAGTATATATTAATCTCTTTCATAACTTCTCCTAGACGAGATTAACAGGTTAGAGCAAATAAAAACAAAAATATATATGGATGACATAGTCTAATCAACATCGTGAGTTGTTGCTCAGGGATAAAGAGCCCTTTAATATATAAAGTATTTAAATATAACTTTTTTATAATTATTTTTTGTTTGTTATTTTTATTATGGCCTCTGCTAAACTAGTTGACATTAGAGCAGAGGGAAAAGAGATTATTCAGCCTTTGCCCCTTGCATTTGAGCACCGGGTTTTATTTTTATTTGAACATTTGTTTTTGCATTGCGTTTGTATTCTTATTTGAATTTTAACATTTGCCTCTTGCCCTGTTGCCTTGGCCTTAACCAACCAACTCCCCGAAAGAGTCCCTTTGCTTTTTAACTACGGCTTTTTATTCTTATTTTAATTTTAATTGAACATTTGCTTTGCATAGAATGCAATAGTACAAATAAGAACAACAGTGCATACAATGCAATAGTAAGTCTAACAACAGTGCATCAAATGCAATAGTAAAAATCATAACAACCTTTTCTAGCACCCAACATTTGCTGTTCATTTCGCATATGCAAAAGAGGCAAGAGATGCACCAGTAAAACTAATAAAAAAGGTGGCGCAGGCTCATTGGAGATCAAATTTTTTTTCATGTAAATTTTAATAATTATAGTAATAATAGCCCTTGTTCCCGCTACTTCCTTGATAACTACTGCCTCCATTTAAATGGTAAAGATCATAATAATGATGGCGGTGGTGACTGTCAATATAACAATGGTAATGATCAGGGTAAGGATAGCAATAACGACGGAAAAATTAATTTAAAATCTTTATTGAATTGCGCTATAAAAATATACAACAATCCTATTTATCAAAGAGATTTAATTCGTAAAGATAATAATGGAAAAATTTGTAAATATATTTATTAAGAACATTTATTACTCGCTGGATATATTTGCATAATAATTAATTTAGAGTATTTCTATTACTTTTTTTTAATTTAAAAAAACACACTATGGTAAAAGACATACTTTAAAAAGCCTAAATTTAATTAAATCTGCTGCAAAAACAAAAAACAGAATAAATCTGCCTAATTCAAGTAGGCGGAGCTTAGAGGTAGAATTTACAGAATTAGAAACTAAAATTACTACTGTTTATTTTTCAATTCGAAAAGCCGCTAAAGCTATAAATTCTTAAATTAAAACTATATTACGTCGTGAAAAACAACAAATAGAAAAAGGTGAAAATAGACTTATAAAAATCGATATATAATATATATTAAAAGAGAAAATAACCATACTTAATATATGATAATGTATTTGCTTTAATGATGGCATTTTTATTATTATATTCTTAATAAAATATAATTAAAAAAAACAAAAACAAAAAAAATATAGTTTCATTATTTAACAGAAATACTCTGGTATCCCAACCCCCCTTTTGGTAGGGCAAAAGAGCCAAAGGAGCCTAATTTAAGCTCTGTTTAGCTCTGTTTATGGGTTGCGTATCATAATAAGGTATCTTATTAATCGTAAGATAATTTAAATCTGTAAAATTTAAACCCTTATAGTTAGTAATATAATAAAAAACAAACAAAATATAAACAGATAAAAACTTTTAAATTAATTTATTTTATTTTAGAGACAAAACGAAAATTTTCACATGAGCGACATCTTTTAATATATTATGTTTATTTATTAATTTTATTTATTAATTTTATATTACTAATGATTCTTAATAATCTACCATAGCATATTTTAGATATATTCACAACCTACACCTTCTATTCTTTTTAATAACTGTTTAATCTTTAAGTTTTTATATTTCTCCAGCGCCTCAAAAAAATTACAACATAATTTATAAAAATTGTTTGGATACAGTAGGATACAGAAGGATACAGTAGGATACAGAAGGATACAGAAGGATACAGAAGGATACAGAAGGAGACAGTAGGATACAGAAGAGGTAGCTGGATAAAAAGAGTTAGTTTTATTTTTTGTTTGTTTTTTATTTTTTTGTTTCTGTAATATATATTTCATCCTTCCTTGTAGTACGTAGGAATGTACAAATTTATAAAAAAGGTAATCGGAGTAGAAACATTACAAAATTTTACACACTCAACTATAACAGAAGATTAGCTATTAACAGTGTTACCCTTCAGATCGACAGAGACACATAAACTACAAAAGGTAGTTAAAAATCAGTTAAAAACAACCAATCTCTATCATTATGATGTTAATTCATTATACCCTTTTGCAATGCAGCAAGCTATGCCCTTTAAGTTAATTAGAAAAATAATCTTAACAAATAATAGTGGTTTTAACTTAGTTGAATTCTTTGGTTATTTAAAAGTTGAAGGAAGTTACTTGTCCAAAAGATATTAAAGTACCAGTGTTACCATGTAAATTTATTGGTAAAACTATATTTCCTACGGGGAAGTAGAATAGGCCGTTATTTTAGTGAGTAATTAAAAGCAGTTTTAAGTTTATTTAAGTTTAGGGAATAAGTTTAATTTTATTGAAGGTTATGAATTTAGTAAAAATAGATTTATTTAGCGATTATGTCAACAATTTCTATGAACAAAAGAGAAATTCAACAGGTCCACCTAGATTTATGGCTAAATTGCATTTAAATGCATTATACGGTATTTTTGTAGTAAACATGATCTATTAGATACTAGAAATATTTATAAAAAGATTTAGATGCGTACACTTTAACTAAAGTTATTTAAACCATAATCCCAATTAATGATGAAATAATTACTTTATTAAGGCATTCTAATATTATAGATGATTTAACACAAGAGCTAAATAGTGTAGTGAATTAGATATAAAATTAAGTAATCATTATTATTTACTTAAAGCTAATGTAGCTACAGCTAGCGCCGTAACCTATTATGCTAGAATCCATAGGATACCTTTAAAATTTGACGGTTTCTGTGTTTATTCTGACACTGATTCTGCAATTACTACTAAAAACAAACAAAAAAAACAACAAAAAAACAACAAAAAAAACAAACAAAAAACAAAAAAATTAGATGCTAAATTTATAGGAAATGATTTAGGTTTAATGAAGGATGAATTAAATGGTTAAACCATTAAAGAGGCTTATTTATTAGGCATTAAGAAATATGGGTATCAATACTTAGATAAAAATAATATAATATAATAATTTAGTTACTAAATCAGTCTTTGCGGTGTGTTAGTAGAGATTCTGTGAGTTTTGAGGAAATAATAAAATTCACCCAAGGGTATTATATAACCAAAGAAATACCATTAAGATTTTATAAATCTTTACAAAAGTTAAGAATAACTATCGATAGTAGCCATGTAACAATAAGTAGAAGTTTAGATAAACAAACAAAATTAATAGGTAATAATTATTTACCTTCATTTTGAATTAACAAATTCAGATAAAAAAAGTTTTTATAAATATTTAAACAGAAAAGTACTATAAGAATACAACTCTATAAAGAATATTCTTCAATATTAGATTAAAAACAACAAACAAAATAAATAAAACAAAATAAATAAAACTTACTTTAATAATATATTAAAAGTAAATCCAAGATGTTATAAAATTATTACATTTTTAATTTAGGTAGAAGCGGTTATTAAAATAAAACTCTGTTACTTTCAAATGAATAACCTTAAAGAGCTAAAGTTTGTTGTCTTTCGAGTGTGTTTCCTCTAACCTCTTAATCTCGTCTAGCTATCACCTCAATTCTGACTTTTTGCTTAAACTAAGAATTATGACTTTGCTTAAACTAAAAGAACAAGCAACAAGAAAAAGAAAAAGAAAAAGAAAAAGAAAAAGAAAATGTTTGTAAAAATTTTATGTGTTTTTATATGTTTTATAATCTGTCTCTTATAAGGATCTCTAACTGAAATTAATTTGTTGTGTTACGTTTTTTATATTAGTTGTCTTATCATCTGTTGAAAATAGGAAAATCTTATCAATCTGTGTAAAAAGTTTAGAATTAGGTAAGTTTTATCTTAATCTTTTTAATTTTCAATTTCTAAGTTTTAATAGTTTTCATCTTCACTATGAGTTTAAATTACACCTTACACTTTTACTATATAGAAACCCAAACCTGGTGTCTCGTAAAAAACAAACAAAAACAAAAAATTGAGATCAAACCAATATTATTCTTTACCTATCATAGCTATTTCGTCTTTTTAATTTGTATTCGTTGTGTTCTAACCTAACTCTATTTCTCTCGTTCTCTCGTGTGTCCATTTGTTTTATTTTTATTACTAAAAAAAAGTTTTTCCCCATCTTTAGTCACATCTTTAGCTTAATTGGTAAAGTATCTGCCTTCGAAGCAGCAAGTTATTGGTTCAAGTCCATTAAGGTGTTAAATTTTTTATTACAAGCGAAACAGGGCAACAGGGGGGAGCAAAATGTTCAAAGCAAATGTCCTTTTATTACACTCCTGTAAAAGACAAACCAATAAACTAAAAATAAATAAATAAATAAAAGAGTATTAGAATTAAGTAGCGAGATAGTGTAATTGGTTATCACGATAACCTCATGAGTTATTAATTAAAGTTCAAGTCTTTATTTCGCTAAACAAAACAAACAAACAAAACAAAATTTAAGCAATCAATATAATTATTTTTATAATTAATAAAATTACAACCAAATAACCAAATAATGGGGATTTAGCGTTGAAAAATTTTAAATTTAAATTTCAATTTTATATTTTGATATAAAAATACAAGACAAAAAAACAAACAAAATGAACATTTTACTGAACAATTTTAATAACTATATAGTTAAATTTAATTTATTTAGGCAAGAATTAGTATGGGGAATAATGCGTTATCTCGATTCTATATTATTTTTGATCGTTATTATAAAAATAAATTTAGATTTAGTAAACTTTTGCCATTCTGTTGTAGATCATATGAGTGTGTTTAATTATTGCACTGGGGATCATCTATTACAGATGAGTAGTAATAATAGTGGTACTGGATCCGGTTTACCTGGAAACTCTTAAATTCCAAATAGTAGTGGAGGTAATCCGGGTGGTCAACCCGGTGGTCATCCAGAAGGATTTGGAGGGTATAATACTAATCGAAAAATAATACATGAAGATGGTAATTGGAGTGATACAATAAGAACTTTATTTATATATGGAACTGGAGGACTTAGATTTGTTTTAACTAGAAATGGGCCTCCTGCCCAAAGGTTTTTTATACTTGGTGGTGCTTTTGTTGCTGATAATATTGGTAGATTTGTACAAAATGTTATAAACGACCCTAATTATATTCTAGCTCATGCGACAGCTTGGCGTATGATTTGAAATGGTAGAGATAGCGCAACTGTTGTAGTTGACCCAGTAACAACGGTAAGTATACAAAGTGGAAACGTAGTCGGACTCAATAGTGGTAATAATGGACTCAATAGTGGAAGCGTAGCTGCAAACAGTAGTATTACTGGAAGCAATAGTGGAGAAGCATCTAAGAGTATGATAGGTGGGGATATTGATTTAGGGAAATTATAAGAAAGTATCCTTAATAAAATAGCGGAATACCTAGATTATATTTTTGAGCCTGTACAACTTAGTTTATCAAATGAGGTTCTGTCCAATCAAATTAAGATTCTTAGTATATTATTATGAATTTTAACCATATGCTTGTGCATTTTTTTTATCTCTTTGTTAGTAAATATAGCATTATTTATATTTAGCGAACAATTATTAAAATATTTCTCTAATAAGTATATACTTTGGTACCTCCGTTTCAATAAGAAGGTTATAGCATTTGAAATCATTATGTTAAGCGGTTGAATATTTTATATATTATATCTTCTATTATCAGGTTTACACTATATTGCCATACACCCTATAATATTTCCAGTATAGGATATCTAACATCTCTTTAAATTTTTCGTTTCCCCTTGGTTTTAAATTTTTCGTTTCCCCTTGGTTTGGGAGTGGCAATAAAGTTAATAATGTTTAAATAATAATGTTTAAACCCCCTTTTATAAAATCTCTCTTAATTCCTACTTTTTGTTATTAATCTCCTTTTGCATTTGATTTAATTTGATTTAAATTTGAACTTTTTGTCTTATTTTTACTTTTGCATTTGTTCTTATTTGTACCAGTGCTCTAGCCTCGAATCGCGCAAGCGCACAAGAGGTAATTCAGAATACAAAAATCAGAACGCACAACCTATGCTCCCTCTGGTCGCAGCCTGTGCCCTTGGCGTTGGTCTTCGACCTACCAATGGGAGGCTATAGGTAGCCTTACATGGGCAAGAGGCAAGAAGTATATACAACTCAACAGCAAGGGAACCTATGCTCTAGTCTTGCATCATTAAACAACACCTAATTTGGGCTACACTATACTCTAAGAATAGAGGGTAATTAGATAATACAAATTTTAAATTTAAAATAAATAGCTTCTACTTTTGTACTATAAGGGCATGGAGCGCAGGGGGTATTAAGTTACCTATTAAATTAACACCAAACCCCACAATTATTACAAGAAACAACAATGAAAATTTATAAAATTTTATACAAACAACACAAAATTACAATGAATCACCTTATTAATTTATTTTTAAAATCAATTAAGTTTCTTTCTCTACTTTCTTTAGTATTGGTTACAGGTGCTTGCACCTTTTATTGCTTCTCTGATGGTTTTTTCTTTTTATTATACCTTTTTTCCTTAGTTTAGCTTTTTTTTGTTTTTTTTTTCTTGTTAAACACCAAATTACACTCAAAAACTTGGTTCATTGAAATAGTTAAAGATTTTTGTTTTAATATTATGCTGTCCATTCTTATTCTTATCCTACTGTCGATTCTTTTTTCATTCTTGGGATACAATGAATTAAGTTTAATTGATACTATTTATTTTGATGGGGATGATGTTAGTGAATCTGGAAGTAGTAAGCCAACTACAGTGGAAACCCACGGTAATACTTAAAATATTCCTTCGAATAGCCCAGATCCGAACTCTAATACTAATTCTAGTAAAATACAACTTGATAGTGAAAAATACTACCACATCAGAAAAGATTCTGTAGATAAAGGTGTAGATTTATTGAGTAAAGGGCTAGAACTGGGTGTTGAAAAGGTCACTGCAAATGTAGGTGCCGCCGCCGCAGCTGGTAGTGCCGCTTCTACTGTATTAAAGAGTAAGCTTCCAATAGTACCAAAATTAGCTCTAGCTGGTGCTTCTGCCGTAGTCGTAGGCGCTACTACAAAAATAGGAATAGCCATAGGAGAGGCTGTAGTGACTAGAAGTAGAGAAAACCCTACTACCGAAGTTTTAACGAAAATCGATCCAGATAGAATACCTAGTCCTAGCTAATTTTTTGTGCCTAGTATTTTAGAAACTCCAGAATTAGTTAGTCCTTTAGAGGAGTTAATAAGATATCAGTTCCTTCTAAATTTTTTAATTTTATTTTCAGTTCTTATCTTGGTAGCATTATTATTTAACAAATTGTTCCTGTCAAATAATATTTTTGTATCTTTCATTATTCATTACAAGGTTTTTAAATAAAGATCTAGTTTCGAAATTTGATTCTTATAGAACGAAAATAGATAAATTTAATAATAGTTTTTCTTTTTATTATTTGGGATAGTTACTCTAACGTTGTTGTTTAATATATTTCTTAGTATCGTTATTAGTTATGAATTAACCTTTGAGTTAGATTATTATCTCGCAGCACACAACGGTATAAAATATAATTTCTGTACTTTAATCTCGATGTACGGAGGATTAGGGAACTCAGGGGCTGTACCACCCAAAGAAAACAAAAACACATAAAAACAAACAAATAGCTAGGCTCACCCCTAGCTTAAAGTAACAGGATCTTTAGCACCAAGGCTCCACGGTGTAGGAGTAGCTAGCCAACTTTCCCAGTGCTACACTGGCCTTAACACCTACCCCTTTTTGTTAAAATTTTATTTTTTATTTTATGCAAACCCCTTTAAACCTTTTACAACAATGCTTGTTGTTATTTTTATTTTCTATTCCTTTTGTTAATGTTAATTATTTTATACACAGATGGTATAGGGTATAGATAAAAACTTAAAATTTAAGTAAATCCAAATTATTTCTTATTCGGTACTGCTCACAACCAGGTACAGGGGGGGGGTACAGGTCACACAATGGTACAGGGGTACAGGTCACATAATTAATACAAATAAATATAAATAAGAAAAATAAACTAAACTAACCTAGCAACAGGCTGGAGCCTTAATATCTTTCTAAACTAACAGAGTTCCAGTCCTACAAAAATAAAATTAAAAAACAACAAATATTTGTATATATATATTACCTACCATTGCAAACAATAACAACATAGTCTATACTTACCCTTAAGACAAAACATCAACCCTCTTCATCACCAGGGGGTACTTTATTTATTCTCTTTCTTTAATTTAGAAACTTATTCTTATTATTTTATTATCTTTCTAATTATTATTTATAATCCTAATCTAATAAAGAAAGTTATACTACCTAAGTATTGTTACACGGTTTCTACCTTTATATGTCTGGTCTTAATTAATCAATACATTAAACTCCTTAGTTTCTTCTCTTTCTTTGTACCCTTATTATTCTAATTCATATGGGTAATGTAATATATTCATTTTTATTACCATTCCTCTATTATCTATTCTATTTTATCTAACCATACAAATAACAATTACCCACCCCTTTAGTGAAATAACACCTCTGGTCGTTTAATTACTTAATACAACCGGGGTCTGGCATCTGACCATATATAAAAATCTCTAAATATATATTTATATAATTAATACTTTTTGTATTTTGTATTTTGTATTTTGTATTTTGTATTTTGTATTTTGTATTTTGTATTTTGTATTTTGTATTTTGTATTTTGTATCACTGTTGTTTTTGTATTTCTTCACCTGTCCTAAATAAAAGCACAGAATTAGCGAGTTAAAGAAACAGAAAAAGATAATATTTAGTGTAGAGTAGAGTAGAGTAAAAAAACCTCCATACACCCCTACCAACCCTACCAACAAACTCTAAGATCTACCTCTATTATCTATATGTATAGGGTAACTTGTTTATTTTCCTTTGCCCCTAAAAATACAGAATAAAGAATAAATAAATAAAGTAACAAAAATATCCATAACTAAATAAATAACTAAATAGAAGATCTATTATTAAAAAACAAAACAAATTAAATTTAGAAGAAGAAGTACTTAAAAATAAAGAAAGAAAGAAACAAACAAACAAAAACAAAAATAAGTATTAAATCTAAGTTTTAATTATCTTATCCAAGAAAAGTAGGGAGTCATTTATTGTATTGTATTATATCTAATAACTAATAATCCCCTCACTAATCCCCTCACACAACTATCTATTATCACATAAAAGGAGTGACTCAAATTTAAGGAATTCATTTAATTCTTATCTAAATAAAGTAAAGATATAAAATAGGTGTTAAAATAATATCTCAAATAAAATTAATTATGTTTAAACAGTGAGCACTGCAAATATTTATAAAATATTTATATCTCTAAGAATCTTAGTTATCCACTCTATTAGAAAAATATTACCCTAGCGTTGAGGATATCCCTATGTAAATTAATGCAATTATCTCCTCTGACTAAATTAATTTTAAGTTTAAGTTTAATACATATCAAAGTATGATGATAAAAAATATAATAGTAAGTTTACACAATACCTAAAAAACAAAAAAACAAAAATAAGTTCTATTTAGCATAGAATAGCTTCAATAATATTTATTTATACCGGAGCTAATTTATTTATTACTTGCTTGTATATTCAGTCGCAGTCGATTGGATCGGGTATATGTACTTAAATTACAAAGGGTACGGTGGAACTCCGCCACTTTTAGGTGATACTCCGTGTAAATGTAGGTTTAAGTGTAAGTTTAATTGTAAGTTTAATAATGGGAACTTTGAATAAGATAGAATATAAGTTTGGTAGTTTAGGTAGACTTCTAGTCATCAATAACAAGAATTTATTTATTCCCTCAAGGGAAAATCTTTACATACTAATAATCCGAGTATAGAAAATAATAGGACGAATATTTTTACTGATACAGAGAGAAACGAGTCAGAATTTATTAAGGAGGAGAAGTTTAATGGAAAGATTTATGGTGATGATTTTTGTTTTTTTAATAAGATATTAGGCGAGTTGAAATTTAAGAACAAGAAGAGTATACTGAATGGGGAAAAACGGAATAAAGTAGTTAATAATAAAATTAAAAAATTAGAAAACGACAACGAAAAATATAAAGTTTGTAGCTAATGTTAAAGGAGGTTACGCTAAATATATTCAATATAGTTGAGTTTTAGGGAATCTATTGGAATTAACCGATAAAGATTTTTTTAATAATAAAAAGAGTTAAAGATAATTTGATGGTGCAGTTAGATAAGAACAAACTTTATGCTCTATTAGTTAATATCTATTACAGCAAAGAGGCTAAATTCAAGGTATTTCACCTATGAAATCTTAGATTGTTACTGGTAATTCTAAGGTTAATTTAATTGCTGTTGCTGTTTATATAATTAATGGTTAAATAAAGTTATTCAGTATAATTTGGATAGTGATGAATGTATTGTTAGTCTTCTAGTCTTCATTGGAGAGATTGTTGTAAGATAAGGATTAGGATAAATTACTTGAACCTGTTGACAGAGATGCTATAGTTAACTAAGTGCTAAGAGAGGAAGCTGATCTTAAATGATGTTAAAACAAAATTAGATAAAATAATGAAATTTATGTCTGTAGATAAATTTGTTATGTTATTTATGTAGATGAATTCCCTACTTTCCCTACTTTCCCTACTTTCCCTACTTTCCCTACTTTCCCTACTTTCCCTACTTTCCCTACTTTCCCTACTTTCCCTACTTTTTATAGTATTACTAAATTAGATGTTGTTTATAATGACGATAAATTGTATATATTCATTCAAAAATTTAGTACTTAAATTTGGTAATTTTTAATTTACTGTTTATAAAAATAATAATGTTGATTAGTGATAATTAGGATGAGAATATTTTATATTACGTTTTCGATTTAAGTCCAGGTAAAAAGAGATTAGTGTGCATGGGATAGTTATACAAGGTAGACTACTTGACAATATTGGAACAGAACTAATTCTACATATCCTAAATGGACAGAGGATAGATTCAGTGATAATGAGTTGGTTAGAATTAAGAAATATGGGAGAATATAAATATTATATAAATAATGGGATATTTACTTATTGGGAAAGATTATAGAATTTACCTGAGTTGATTATGGGATATAAAAATAAAAACAAGATACTAAAATTGGTAGTTTGGACCTGGAAACTTAGGGTAATAATTTATTAGTAGGTGGTTTAGGAGATTTAATAGTTTATGCTGGAGGTGTGCTTTATATAATGGTTATAAAGAGTTATACTATATAGATCCCGATAAAGGTATAAATTATGGTGTTGAACTTATTAAGGTAATGTTTGCGTATTTATTTTATCATATTGCTGAGAATATCAAACATATTGCTGAGAATATCAAAGAAATAAATGGATATAGGATATATTTTATATATTCATAATTTGGGAAGATTTGATTCTGTATTTATTATAAAAAATTTAGCTAATGATGGATATGATTTAAAAGTTAATTGGAGAGAATGATATTCTTTCTATTAAAATAAACTGATAAACATAGAAAATTAAATATTAAATTATTGGATAGTACTTCCCCTGATGCCCTGTTGCTTTTGCTGTTGCTTTTTTTATTAGTTTAATAACAAAGTAATAATTCTTAGTTTAATACAAAAATCATAATTCTTAGTTTAATAACAAAAGGTAATAATTCTTAGTTTCATACAAAAGTCATAATTCTTATTTGTATTTTTATTTTAATTAGAATACTTAATACTAATACAAACCCGAAGCGCCAAACCAAGGGTCCCCTTTTGCCTTTTCTAGCATAGCCACCTGTTGCCCTGTTGCCCTGTTGCCCTGTTGCCCTTAGTTTGTATTCTTATTGACGGAAGTAGGAAAATGAGGAATTAAAACACAAATTAATAATTATTGTCATGGTAATGAATGCGTTGCGCAAGCGAGGGTTTTATTCTTAATTGAATACAAATCAGAACAATAGAAATTTGAATACAAATAAGAACACAAGGGCAACAGATAAGAATAAAAGTAAAGGTAAAAACTAAAAATAGATAAAACAAAAACAAAAATATTAAATATAACTAGAAATATAAAAAACAAACAAAAATAAAATAAATAAGATAAATATAATTAAATTTATATTTTTAAGGGGAAATCTGATAATGGTTAATCGGTTATATTTGCAATATAATTATGATAGTTCGATTCTATCTTTCTCCACACCAACCACACAGCCCGCAAGGGGGACTTAATTAATTAAAATTATGAATTCTGCTTTATAAAATAACGTTTTAGTTTTTACAACTAGGAACTAATTTTTACAACTAGGAACTAAATCTTCAATTTTTACAACTAGGAACTAAATCTTCGAGCCAACAATTGCTGTTCATTTTTAATACTAATCTTTACTTTAAAGTAATGGAATGGTATGAACTAATGCAAAAAGTAAAAAAATAAGAACAGGCTTGCAAAGTTAAAATTTAGCGGGTTACGGTTACCTTTTGTAGTTAGCGGTGGATGTGAATTTATAAACTCTATGTTATAGTTTATACAACTACTTCTTAATTTTTGTTTGTTGTTTTTTTTGTTTGTTTGTTGTTACACTAGTACTTTCATGTTACACTAGTATTCTGTAAAATATCTCTGCGGAATATTTGTTTGGTTTGTATTCACTTATTCACACAAAGTTATCTATTTAGTTTAAGTTTATATAAAGCTGGGTACTGAAACTTTAATGTTTATATACGCGGGTTTATATACGTGGGTACTTTGATTGTATAACGTTATTTAATATAATTTAAGTTATTCATTCCCTTTATTTAATCTACTCCATACGGCCTTAAAATAGTGGCATAGGCTAATTATTATTGATTTAATGTAATGATTTAATAGTAGTGGACGAGTACTAAATCGCTCCTTTTTGTTGTTTGTTGTTTTTTGTTTGTTGTGTTTGTTTGTTTTTTGTGAGAGGAGAGGTTTGGATTTCCTTGTTTGTTAATAACTTTCTTATATTATAATTTTATATAATATTGGATCAAGCATGCATTAAACTCTTTTATATACCTAGTTAAAGTGCTATAGCATTTTTCTTAGCTTATGATCACCTTAGAAACGGAATAGCACAACGATAATCCTTAGATATTCGTATATAACTAAATTAGTTAGATAGTTAGAATTTTCTGTGTGAATCCTCTAGCAATCCTTCAACAGACTATAAATTTACCGGGTTGAAACTGAATTTAAGAACACATCCCATGGACGATTATTGGGCTTACAAGGGAACTATTTTACAATAGTAAACACAACACATAGAGACTACACACCTCCTTACTTACTTACAGACAAAGTATGAAGATAGAAGATATTAATAAATATACTCTTAATACTCGCTAGCGGTACCTTTATTAAAATTAAAATTAAAATCTATTAGAATATTAATGGATTCGATAAGAAGTTATTCGGGAACGGTGTTCTATTCTTTCTGTTCTTATATTAAGTCAATTGAATCACGAATAGTGACTTATTATTTGTATTATTGTCTGCTTTTTGTAGTAGATATATTTTACATTTGTCTAATTTTTTTTAAACTATTTCTACTTACTGTGAGTTAATTTTTCATAAAGTTAAATCGTTTTGCTTACAAAGTCTTTATTATATTAACCTGTTGGATGCTACTGCTGCATTCGTTTTTGTTATTGTATTTCTTAGTGTTACAACTTATTATTATTTTTATAATTATTGTTGACGGGAGGATGATGAGGTGAATGTTAAATTTAATTTTTACTATTCCTACTCCTATTGTCCCTCTGATTGAGGTTCCGATGGCTTGTTGTGGTATAACACTCCCTTCACTCGTACTCCTTAATTCAAGTACAAGTACAAGTACAAGTACAAGTACAAGTACAAGTTCAAGTTCATCGTCAACTTTAAGTTTAAACATATGACAACATATGCAATTACAATTACAATTAATTAAATAAACATGATTCCTCTCTGTACAGATTGTTGTTCCCTTTTCCTTTATTTATAGAAGTTTGGTGCCCTTTCCACAGTCCACTTTTTTATTGATTAGGGATTGATTAGTGGCTCTGAGGGGTTAATTTCGATGTTATCTGTGCTTATGAAGCTGAAGCTCGTGAATTCTTTTTCAACTTGAATTTACATTTGCTTAATGTATGTTTTCTAACTGTTTGTTACCACGATAAAATTAATAATATTTATAATAATATATTTATTCTTATATCTGGTATTTTTGCTTTTGCTTTTGCTTTAGCTTTAAGAAAAAAAAGTAAAAATTAAGTATAATTAAGCTTATTTAAGGCATAGAAAATTTGGCCCCTGCGCTGGGGGAGCTTATATAATTCTATATCTATATACATCCATAAAAGATCTATTTTATCTATAATCTTTGCTTTAGATTCGTTAAAAATAACTTAATGATAATCTAAATTGTGTTGTTCACATAAAGTTTTATCTACTATAGGTAAATAAGTAATAATAAAATTATTTTCATTAATTTCTTTATAAGTATTTACTTTCTAAGTTGCTAATATGTAATATAAATCTTCTCTGACGACAATTTTAGTTTTAGGTTTAACAAAATTTAGAGCGAATCTACCTGTTAAACTATTTAATAAACCTTTAACCACTGTTATTTGGCTACCTTGCATTTTTATCCTTTTCTTCGGATAGTGCTAGGACACATTAATCAAATACATTATATTCTTTTGTAAATTGATATCCTTTAATCACTTTAATTTTATAACCTTTACTAGCTGCGTATTGTAATTCCAAGATGTACTTGTTCCATCCAACTTACCATTAGGAAAGATTAAACCTTCTTTAGTTTTTTAGGTAATAAACCTATAGGTAGTTTATTAATTATAACTTTTGCAGATAAAACTCCATATATTGAATTAATACCTAAACCCTTTTCAGAAGAACTTTCTATCCAATATGCTTGATTTGACGGCATTACTTTATAAAATAACGGAAGGATACAATGAGTTAACATCTAAATAAGTTAAATTTTTACTAAATGGAGCATACGCTGCAGTTATACCCCCCCCCCCCCCCAATAAGAAAAAAAAAAT
>Ga0137438_1000028_pt1 | contig 18009 bp, 16 predicted proteins | sample EasRivERMGT157_2_FD_102327 | JGI IMG/M metagenome (GOLD analysis project Ga0137438, IMG submission 102327) | Soil microbial communities from meander-bound floodplain in the East River, Colorado, USA - East River MetaG ERMGT157_2 | ecosystem: Environmental > Terrestrial > Soil > Floodplain ... | reverse complement strand
TGACTGTTTCACCGAGAATGTTAATGATAGCGGCGTATAAAAGATTCTCAGGAGCATTTAGCACATAGATCACCCCAGTTGAAGGATTAGGAGATATAGAGATTCCAAGTGATTGCATTGATACTTCTCTGACATCTGCGTTATCCTTGGATGACCCGGTAAGGGTGACTAACCGTGAACTATCCTTAGCAAACCTCACTATTAGTTGAGCACTTGATGAATGTACCAGTAAACTAGAAGTGAATTTTATATTAAATCCTATTGAATCTTTATCAGTGAGATTATAAGGGAGCGATACACTTTTCGTATTGCCCATTATCGAGAAATCAGCCTCGTCGGTTCCTGCGATAAAAGCACTATCAACCAATACATATTTCCCTGAAGGATTATGAAATATTACAGTAAGCATCGAATCAGTTTTTGGCGGATGAGTACCAAAATCCAATTTGTTAATTATGCTCTGAATATATCCAGGTGATATATCAAGTGACGTCCCCGTCACATTAACCGTATGAATACTATCCGATGACTGGGGAAAGTGCACTGTTAGTAATGCCTGCTCTATCTTTGGAATTGCGCCTGCAGTAAATATAATAGCAAAACCGATCGAATCTCCTGTGACAAGAATATAGGGAAATGTAGTACCTTTCGAATTGCTCGTAATTCCAAAATCCGATTTGTCTGCCCCGGAAATCGAAGGGTTATCTATTGATACTGCTTTTCCGGATATATTATGAAACATTACGGTCAGCATCGAATCACCCTTCGGAGGATGCGCACCGAAATTTAATGTATTGGTACTCTGTGTGATATTTCCATTTGTCTGAGCGGTCCATTTCGCAATATTGTTCACAGTAATACCATTTGTGGTAACAAATGCACCCGCAGCATAAATATCGTTCTTGTATGGAGTTATACACCAAACCTGTTCATTCGGATTATTTGAAGTTCCTACTCCGTTGCCGAGAGAAGACCAAGAAATGCCATTCCATTTCACGATGTGATTTGCAACAACTCCGCCTGCAGTGCCGAAAGCACCTCCAATATAGAGATCGCCGTTGTATTCTGTCAATGCGATTACAGTATTATCTGTGCCGTTTCCTGTTGTACCTACTTTGGACCAGCTTGTACCCTTCCACTTGGCAAGGCAATTGGTAGCAAGACCTCCGATTTTGCTAAAATCGCCTCCTGCATATAGTTCTCCACCGTAGGCTTGTACTGTGTAAATGACACTTCCGGTTGTAGAGCCGGTGCCAACAGTCGACCAGCTGGAGCCATCCCACTTTGCTATATGAGTTGCACTGACCCCGCCTGCTTTAGTGAATGATCCCGACGCATAAAGTTCGTTATTATATACTGTTAAACAATAAACATCCCCTCCTTTTATACCTCCTCCAACTCCTACCCAATTTGTGCCATCCCATTTTGCGATAGTGAATGCAGCAGAATTGGTCGTTGTTGCATCGACTCCATAACCTGCAGCATATAATTCTCCTTTATATACTGCTAAAGCAAGAATGGAGAAATTATCCAACTGATCCCCAATCGATGTCCATTTGTTACCATCCCATTTTGCAACATCACTGGCAGCATTACCCCCGGCGGCTGTAAACCCTCCACCCACATATAACTCATTGTTGAAAACAACGAGTGCTCCCACAGGTCCATTGGTACCAGCACCTACACCAGATAGTGTGGCCCCATCCCACTTATTGATCTCATCAGGTTGGGAGAAATTCAATTTGCCTATATAGAGATTTCCATTATACTCCGTCATTGCTACCGCTTGAGCATTTAATCCGGGCCCGACCGCTGACCATGTACCTTGAGAATAGACTAATTCAGCACTCAAAACGCTTAGAGAAAGAAAAAAGAAGTAACAAATATTTTTCATAACGTTATTGGAATTAAAAATGTAGTGATTCCTAACAGTATTCTCTTTAAAGACCCATAGGAATTCCAAAAGTTGTATAGAAAAAAATAGCGCCTCAAAATGTGGGTTTTACAAAAAATTGCTTTTCGTGAGAGATTAGGTCGTTATTTATTCGAGATTGCAGCAACTGTTCGCGATACCAGGAAAATAGAGATCTACAATTTGTGCAAATATTGCTTCGGAGCCAATCACTTTAGCAATGTACGAGGTCGCGTGTTATTCTATCTCTGAAAAGTTATACTAAAGCTCCATGAGCAGTTCGATCAGATTTATTATTCTCTTGTTGCGGAGTTTTACTCTTATGAAATGGAAAGCGATCGGAACTCAGTGTATGACTTCATCGGAAAGCATGGAGGATACTTATATTTGAACGGGCTATAAAAGTTTGTATATTTGTCGAAAAGGATGTCAGTAAATGTTTTTTCTACCCCAACAAAATAGCAGTTCAAAATCCCTGTGGGATTGGATTAAAGAAAGCCTTTCTTGTGTGCCAATTATTATTGCCACTTATAAAATTGTTTATGATATAAGTCAGAATTATTCATTGCTTTGGTCATTCATTATTATTGGTGTTGTAGAAGTCTATGTAGCGACGTTTTTATTATATATATTTTTTTCCGCGAAAAAAAGCAAAAGTTCAATCATTGTAAATCCAAGCAGTTCTGGAATTCAATCACTGCCAATAATAACCCAACCCCAGTATTCGAAAGGGATCCGAATGGTTTGTCTCGCCAGTGCTATTATTTTGCCGATTGTCACTTTTATTTTCGGTTATCTTTATTATTGTGATTATGATAAAACGGTGTGTGTTGGATTAGTACCTCTGCGAGGAGATGGAAACATAAAAACAAGTCCCACATCTATTACCTCCAAATTGTTTTCGATTCTTGATAATGCATATGGTCACGATCATAAAATAATCAATATTAAGGATAAGCAAGAATATAGTACTAAATTCTTTTCTGGGAATGATGAAGCGACTGCTTTTGCTGACGCAGAATTAAAGACGTGGGGAGAAAATCATAAATGTGCATTTGTAGTTCATGGACAAGTTTCAAAAGAATCGGATACAACTAGTGAAGTAACTCTTTCTTCGCTACCAGTTAGAGACTCAATAAGATTCGCTGATTTTAACCCATATTATACAAATGAAATGCGCTACCATGTTGCAATAATGAATCCAGAAAATATTAGATGTCAGCTTAAAATACGCACTAATAAGAATCTTGCGCAACTGAGTCATTCTTCTATGCCTATACTTTATTCAAATGCATATGCAATAGAAAAACGAGAAGCGGTCGATGATTTTTATCCCTTCGAGTTATTACTATCTGGACTCATGAATTATGAGTATGCTCATTACGAAGAGGCAGACAGCAATTTGTCAGAGTTAATTTCGTTGAATGATACGATGCATTTCATGCATAAATCAATACTTAGAATAATTAGAGGTAATATGCGTGCCTTGAATAATGAGCAGTTGCTTGCATATGAGGACTGGAAGCAAGTTGATATTAATGATAAGGAAATAGGGGATGGTGATTACAGACGTTTTTTTGTCCAAATCCGTAATAAGGTGGAAACCGAATCATTTCCAGAGTTTATCAGTGATGTGAAAGTAAGCGATGACTCACTATATTTAAATACACATAATCCCTTCGATACAATTTATCATCCTGAATTAATAGAAGCTGAAGAAATCAACAATAATCCTACTTCAAAAGATAATAAAAATTATGATTCGATTGATAAAGTTAATGCGATGCCGAATCCTGCTGGGCTTGATATTAGTCCTAAAAGCCATGAAAGTATTTCTGACGTTGAGCTCTATTTTATGCTAAAATCTCTTTCATTAAAAGGTAAATGGTTATTAAACTATGCTAATTCAACCCATGATCAAATTCTTCAACTTTATATGGAGGCTTCGTCTGATGAAATCAGATTATATCAAGGTAATCAATGTGTATTTAGAAGCTTTGTAAAGGGCGGGATATTGAGAGGTAGAATTGATCTAATTCCAGAAGGCGGATCGGACTCTTCACATTCAAAATATCACGCTGATCTTTTAATAAAACTGAGCAGACCGTTTACTAAATTACGGGGTATGTTAAGTGATTATTCAATTGATTATAAAGATCCAGAAAAAAATATAACGAGAAGGGGGTTTGAAGACTCAGGAGCAGACATTATTCTTGAATTGCAGGACAAGTAATCAGTTGTAGGTGTGTCATACACTTGTTTTACTGTACTTCCAGTTAATTGTGTCATACAAATCCACCAAAAAGTAGATCCGAATTACTTATTTTAGAATTCTTTGATTTTGCAAACATTCTTTAATTCACATCTATTTTGGATCCTTCGGGTTGGATAGTTGATCAGATTGCACTATATGGAGTGCCTGTCACGAAGTACCTTTACCTCTGCCAGTTCAAGAAACATCAGAGTATTAATAATATGCTTTCCTGCTTTTTCAGGACTGAGTGCAACAGGACGTACTTTGATGATGTATTTTTTCATATCCTTACCAAAAGGATACCGAAACGCCTCTGAACTGAGTTCGAGAAGGGTTAATGCTGTTATGGATTTTTGGATTGTATCCAGAATGGAATGTGGACACTTGAGATCTTCTAACATAAGTCGCACAATCGACCACAACTCAGCTATACGATGACTCTCTGTTAATTTATTCGAGTAGTTCTTTCTGCTCTGTATGATTATGAATTTCAGCGAAAGTTCAATTGTGTGCCTGTGTTGACTGAGTGTCGGCAAAATAATAGTTTCTGAGTAACCCTATTTAGTTTTAGATTCTCTCAAAAGTTGTAGTGTAGCATTACGGTATGCATAAAGATAACTTTCCCAAATTGTTTATTCATTGAAGACCGATCTTCGAGCCTTCCAACGGTTGATGACAGCATTTCTACGGGATGACAGTGGATGTCGTTTCCAGGCAATTCGCTTGATGATATTTATGGCTATCGGTTTACGTGGCATGTTCGTTGATCAGTGTATGCATCAAAACGTCTCAGAATGAAATGTAATTCAAAAAATTAGTATACCGTATATTTGCAATCAGTTAATTGGACATCTAAATGCCACAGTGTTCCTTAACCAAATCCTCATTCCTATCCGGACTTCAGTGCCCAAAAAAATTGTGGCTTGAAACGAACGATCCAAACCAAGAACAACAAATATCGGCAGCAACGCAAAAACGGTTTGACGTGGGTAGACAGGTAGGAGAAATTGCCCAATCTCATTTTGATGGTGGAATTTTGGTTGATGAACGGGAGGTCGATGGAGCCATTGCCCACACAATGCAGTGCATTCAACAAGGTGTCCCTGTCATATTTGAAGCTGCCTTCCTATATGATGAATGTTATGTTCGGACAGACATATTGCAGAACAACGGCAACGGAATATGGAACCTGACCGAAGTTAAATCCAGCACATCGGTAAAAGATGAACACCTGTATGATGCTGCATTTCAATATTGGTGCTTGGTCGGTTCTGGTCTCAAGGTAAACAAAGTGTTTGTCCAGCACATCAACAACCAATGTATTTTTCAGAATCTGGACGATTTGTTCACAACCGTTGATGTTACGTTGGATGTCATCGCGTTGCAGCCGGACAAAATGGAGATTGAACCTAAAACAATCAAAAATGCTAATCGGAATTTCATGGTATGACCTTTCGATAACTATTGTAAATGGGTGGGAAACAAAACTACAACAAAAGAACCAGAAACACGTTTATTGCACATTTAGAACCAATTTGCGATGCATTTCTTTCCATTCATTCATCGAGGTTAGATAGTTGTATATTTAATACTTTAGACAGTATTCATCTATGCAACTTATAAATACGATAAAACGGTGTTCCAAACTTTGTGATAAGAAAGCTTTCTAATGTTATTATAAGCGTGTCCTTTTGTGCCGAATTAAATGCTGCGACACCATTCGATCCATCATCGAAAGCAATGTTATATTGCAATTGTGCATGATCGGTTGAATTGCCGCCTGCTTTGTAATCGGTAGTAACCGATGAACCACCTAAGACCAAAGAATCATGCACGGATGCACTGAAGACTGAGTCGGCTCGTGAGATATTCATCATAGTGATTGATACGCCAAAATCTGTTCCCAGGGTATCCCCTGCATAATATGCTGATGTTCCATGATAGGTGTGTGGGAAAACACCATTAGAATCTACGGTGCTTATAGGATTATTTTTTGATGAACAAGAAATCAGCGCGACAGCAAGCAAGAAAAGAATGCATTGTAATATTTTCATTTGTCTCTTGGTTTTGATATTGGTCTAATTCGTCAAATTGACATCCCGTTCTGCCTGAGTCCATGAAACCATGAGGTATCTCTTTCCATTGGTTGCAGTGCCAATTATATAATTGCCACGTCTGAGCACCATCGTACAATGCCCAGTAGACAATGATGACATGGTTGATGAAGGAATCATGTATGATCCTGTGTTTGCCATCGTTTCAAAATATGTGTTGCTGCCATTCTTGTCTCCAACCATTTCTATGCTTACCACTTCATTGGTATCACCCAACAGTGCCCAGGTGACGTTTAATGGGCTTGAGATGGAAACATCGGCAGCATTTGGTGGGGAACTGAAGGCAATTTGCAATTCAGAGCCTTTGACTGAATCGGTGATTGTTGGAATCGTACCAGATCCGGACACAACCCACGTTTTGAATTGACCATTTGGCACAACATCTGGATTGACATTGTTCGTATAAGTCCCAGAAATATTAGTCAATAGTACACCAGACAAAGCGACGGCTCCTGCCGATCGATTTGTCGGCAAGCCGAAAAAAGCATTGGAATTTTTGAATGTATCCAGGACGAAGGTGTTTTTGGTGGTTCCATTTTTGTCCAAAACGAAACCTTCTTTGTATGTTTGATAAGAATAAAACGTGTATGATACATCGCCTTGGTTTTTGACGATTGTAAATGGAATTGTTTGAATTGACACTTCTGTATCATTTGTACTGCTGCAGCCGATTCCTGACAGGACAAAGAATAGGAGTGAACAGAAAAGGATTGCGGTTTTCATGTTGATCATCAATATTGTTGATTGTTTACAGAATGGTTGTTGCGAGTTGCCGATGCTAATCGGATATTGTTTCAACTGTACTGTCAATTGCAACCGATGTTACGCAGGGATGAATTAATGACCTTTTGTTTGTCCGGAAACAAATGAAATGTTCGTGCGTTAGTCATAGGATTAATACCTAAAGTATACCATTGCGATTCCCGTACCATTACATTTTACTTCCAATATTCGTTCTGACAGGTTGCTCACTTCCGGATGTGCCTCATCCAAAGGATATTGATCGATACGGTTATATGCTGAACACTCCATTGGCATATTTTCTCCCATTTGAATACCTCACTTACGATGGATATTTTGAATCATCGATCACCAAGCACATTGACAGTTCTGACTCCAGGTTCGAGAATACGGCATTATTTTTCAACCGACTTGGAGATCCTTATCTGCCGGAGATTCCAGTTTCGATTTCCGTAAACAGGAAAGAGCTTTTCGATACCGCACAATATCATCTATCTTTTTCGAATACGGATTCAGTTGATTTTACGCAGCCGTTGGTATGGCAGGTTATCGGAGGAGCAGAGGTGCCATCCTTCATTGATACGCTCGTACCACCCGTAAAGGTGAATATCATATTCCCACCACCAGATTCACAGATCATTCTTCCCAAACAGCCTTTTGCAGTGACCTACGTCGTAAGTGGATCTGATTCAGTTTATATCCAGATCTTTATCTATAGTACCGATTCCACTTCAAATTACATCAGACAGGTTACAAAACATGTCAGCAATACGGGATCCTTTCTTGTTGAATCAGAGATTATTGAGTATCTGCCTACGGAAGCGTCAATGCACATTTCAGTTACTGCAGCCAGGCAAAAGGAAATCATGACTAATGGTATGCGGTATCTCCTTCGATCAGGCATTATTGATAATTTACAGGTTCACTTTATCAATTAGAAAATGGCGAAGAAAAGAAGTCCAGCAGCCTATATCTCGTTCCTATTAATTCTGCTCAGTGCAATCTCCACCAAAGCGCAAGACTTGGATACAATATTGCGTCATCGGCTTTTCTTTGACGATATATTTAATCATGTTGATAGCCGTGATGAGCAGGCATCTCCTCTACTCTATTTTGGCAATGGAAATCCGATTGGATTCGGCTATGTATACACTGGGCGAGGTTACCGTCATTCATTACGCCTATCATTTTCAGCATCAGAGGTAAATGCAAACGTTCTGAAACCAGACCTTCAGGATGATGCGGTTGGACGAAAGGTGTTTTTTACCAATGGCTTTCTGACGTACACATATGAGCATGATTGGGGAGAAGCGATGGAAGGGAAATTGCGTTACTTTCTTGGAGCCGCACTTGATAATGTTGCATTCTTGAGAGATTATAAATATCGTGGCGGAGATATATATTCATCAGGTGGCGGTGTGGCTTGGGAAGAACTTAATATGCTTTCCGCTGCTGTACGAGCCGAGTACAATTTAAACGGAAGTGAAAGAATTTATACCGAATTGTTTTTGCCAGTGATCTCACTTGTCGGTCGCCCAGGCTATAATGTCCTCAATACGAATTCTTCTGTCATTGCTTGGAGCAATTTTCATATTGTGCTGTTGGGCGGACTGATTGGCTGGAACTACTCCTTAGCTTTTGAGCAGAAATTATGGGACGCACTTCTACTGTCTGCATCCTATCGCTCTCGATATTACCGATACAGCTGGTACGGATGGACAACGTCAGTGCTTTTGCAAGATGTCGCCTTAGAACTTACTTGGAGGTTTGGATTATGACAAGATCATGCAAAACTCTTCTTTTTGTCCTGCTCTTGTTTCCGAGTGCAGGATGTACCGACCTTCTTTTGGGATCGAAGCCTTCCACGAGTCCTACAGCAATTTTTGATGAAATCTGGCATGATTTTGATGCCAGGTATGCTTTGTTTGATGTTCATAATGTTAATTGGGACAGCCTTTATCAAGTCTACCGTCCACATGTGACAGATCAGATGGAGGATTCCATACTCGCCAAAACAATTGATACGCTGCTCAGGAATTTACATGATCCTCACGTAAGTTTTTCCGCCAAGATCAACGATAAGTATTTCGGTAGTTCCTATGGCGAACCTTATCTGGACAGTGCAGTTGGGTTAAATCGCCCAAAAGTATCATCGTTCTATTTGAAAAACACCGTTCGACTGGCTGGCTATGGGCAGATTACGTATGGGATCATAAATGACAGTATCGGTTACATTTATCTCCACACCTTTAATGAGAGTTCTCAATCGTATCATTGGGCGGATCAATTTGGAAGCGTATTGGATTCTTTACCATCGGTTAAAGGACTGATCATCGATATTCGAAGCAATGGTGGCGGTACGCAAGACAATTTCGTTTCCATCTCATCGCATTTCTTTACAAAAACACAGGATGTCTTGTTTGAGAAAGTGCGAAACGGTGCGAAGCACGACGATTTTTCAACGGTGGGAGTAATAAACATTTCGCCATCAGGTAAAATCTTTATCAAGCCCATTGTCCTGATCACAGATCGCTTTACAGTAAGCGCAGCCGAATGGTTTACACTTGCCATGAGAGCACTTCCGAATGTAACAATTGTCGGCGATACAACTTCCGGAGCATTTTCTGCACGGTTGGATAGAGAACTCGTAAACGGTTGGCTGTATTCAATGTCGATTGAAAAGGTGACCGATGCAAAAGGAATATCCCATGAAGGTATCGGTGTTCCTCCTGATATTACCATTCATTTGACACCCCAATACAATGCTTCGTATGGAAAGGATACAACGCTTGATAAAGCAATCGAGATACTGAGCAAATAGTGTATCGGCTGGAACCTGGCATCCCAAGCCAAATCAACTGGATCTGAATTGACTTAATCCTGGCTGTCAATAAGAGTTCGAATCGGGTTTATCAATCGTACTGCTGTCCGACAACCGTTTACGTCGATTGTATGCTTCTTGTTGGAGCATTGGTTCGCCGATGTTCACCGTCGTCTTCACGAATGTAGGAAATCAAACGACGGTAGGTATCACATACTCAAATTGAATTTAACGATACTATAAAGTCGATAGAAACTTTATTAAAAAATTCGCGGTGATATTCAATACTATCCCAAGAATTAAGAAGGCAAGAATGAATCGAGCAAGAAAATCATTCTTTTTCTGTAGTGGGGTATCAAATGCGCAATAAGGCTTCAACCTCGATAATAGAAAGGTGAGCGGAATAATGATGCTGAAACCTATTAGCATCTTCAGCGCAGTGTAGTTTTTCAGATCGGCAAAGATCATAATTCCTATCCACCAGAGAAAGAGTATTCCTAATAGGATTGCGTTCCAAAATGAATTTGGGTGAAAAAGATAATTAGCATTACCTTTTTCATTTAGAACTTCCTTGATACCAGTAATCAAAGCGTTTACTCTATCTTTTGGACGCGCATCCCTAATTTCTACAAAGATTTCCGAGTCTCCCCTAATCCGTGAAAACGTCAACCGGACTAACAGATCAATTCTTTCTGAATGCTCACGAAGTCGAAGAATAATCTCAATCCTATTCAGCCTATCAGGAAACAGTTTGCCTTCATGATTTTCGATAAGTCCAAATTTCAGCTTGCTACCAGTATCATGAATTACCGTCGTATATTTCGCATCGACTAATTCCTGCGGTACGGAGAAATGATCGGATAGGAACTTTCGTAAATACGACTCAATATTTTCCAGTAGATCTTTATCAACCACTACCGACGGAATTTCTTTCCTATCAGAATAGACGACTAACTGGTTAGAGATATTAACCTCATTAGGCTTTTGAGGCATATCTATCCTTGACATTCTTACTGATGAAGGTATTTAAGCCCTGTCCTCCAACAGCTAATTTTTTCATTGTTTCAATATTATGACTTCCTGCACTTGCATATGTGTATGTGTAAGTTGCACTATGTCTAAATTGAACTTTGATGTAATCAGATCCGATTTCAAAGGCGACAACTCCGGAATTGCCACCCAAATTTCTGTATTGCTGCATAGTTGTTCTCCTTCTATAAAAAAAAAGGGAAATTAATTTATTCCTATTTACGCAACATCTATAATTGGACGATAATTCATTTCTTCCAATTATAGAATAAACTCCCACATTCACATCTAATAATCTTTCCAACCTGGTCATAGTATTTCATAGCAATCGCTTTTTTGCAAGAGATACAATAAAATAACTTCTCGAAATCTTGCACGTCTTTCCATAATGCCAAAGTATCATCAAAAGTCAGTTTTTGAAGGTGATCATGAGAATCCTTATTGCCTACAGACATTGATCGTATGAGGCGTTCAATCGCGTCAAATTCTCCGGTTGGTGTAAGTTTTTGCTTATTTATCACAGATGTTATTCCTGTCAGTATTTCATAAGACATTCTTTCTTCGTTTGTATCATTGTATCGAAAAGGCAGTCTTACCTCCATACCTTGTGCAAGACTTTTACCTGTCATTTCAACGTACTCTCTAATATCTTTGCCGAGATTATCTTCGTTATGTTCAACAATTTTGTTCTCGATTCGCTGCTTTAAGCCTTCAGGACTGGGAGTCAGAAACGACCCTTTTTCAATAGTCCATTTGACAGTTTTTACTACCCAATTTTTCTTTTTGACGATGGCAGAAAAATGGTTATACCAAATTTGTTCGTGAGTGAGAACCAGCAACTGATAATCCCCAAACTGTTCAATAAGCAGATCTGCGAACCTTATTCGGTGTGCAGTGTCAAAACTTGATACTACATCATCTAAAATGATAAAGGCATTCTTGGAGTTTAATGACTTTACTGAAGTTAGAAAGAAAGCTAATCCCAAGCAATTCAAATTTGATTCACTTAATAATGATTGCGGAGGTGATACCGACGTGAGAGTCAAGAAATCATAGTCGATTCTTAATCCATCAAGTTCCTCATCTTCATTTTCAATCGTAGAGAGTCTAATCTTTCCAACTTTTCCGTCTGGATTCATAAACTGATAATAGCCATCAATTTCATCGGAGAAGTTATCAAGAAAGGATTGAATAATTGTTTTTTGCATCTGTTTGTATTCATCAGTAATCAATTTTAATGTTTTCACCATCCTTTCAAATTGCGAGCGTTCTTTTTGAAGCTTGAACATCTCAGTAAATGCATCGAACGCAAGTTTAATTTGGATATAGATTTGACTCGTTTTGTCAGATGCCAATAAAGAATCAATTAATTCAATTCGTAAATTCAACTCCGCTACCAGACCTATGCATTTTGAACTATCTACTTCTAACTCCGGAACAGCAGCAGCGAGTGGATCTGCACTCAACTCTACTGCTGATGCAGTATTCATTTGTTTAATCGTCGCACTGTATAAAGTAGCTACAGCAATAACTTTTTGAGATAATTCTACATTCATATCCTTCTTGAAAAGCTCACTTGTCAATAGGCGTAATAATTCAGTTGTTGATACACTCAGGTCACTCTTTGCGTCATCGTACCGTTTCTTTTTTTGCCTTATTGTTCCAAGCGACTCAATGCGATCCCTGAGCCTGGCAATTAACTGTTCACGATCAATATCGTTTTCACAGAGTGGGCAAGTATTCTCTTTATATTCACCATCAATAACTTTTAAACCGTTTTCCAATAAATTTCCCAGGAGTAACTGCTTTACCTCTTCATACTCTGATGCAAATGCTGCAAAAGCTGTTCGAAAGGTGTTATAACATTCATTGATGTTAGGTATTCTTTTAATCAGAGAATCCATTGCATCCTTTAAAGAGGTTAGCAGTATTTTCTCAACTACCAAATCGTTGTTTGCGGGTTTTTGGAGCTTGGGTAATAGTTTCGAAATATCATCTAAAGAATTGATGGATTCATCAAATATAATGTCAGTTAGGAGTTTTCGAATAGTATCCAAGAATTGTTCTTCGGTGGCAATGACTGTATGTAATTGTGTGATCAGTTTCTCTTTCTGAGTACTTATCAGATCATCAAGTCCTCGATTCTTTGCCTGTTTCTTGGTTGCATTCAATGATTTCCTCAAGATAACATAATACTTCGTAATGCCAGAATAACCGAGAATCTCAAAAAGAGCATCTTGCTTACCTTTCTTAGAATTACTAATAAAGTCCAACAGATTCTTGTGACGAAGAATGAGCGATTCTCTCTCGCAAGATGCCACATACTCTTTGAATTCTCCCGTTTTATTGTTTTGTTTTGCTTCAACGTTGTTCTTGATTATTGACAGTATCTTTTCAGAATCAAGGATTGGAGTGTTGAATAGGATTTTAACAGAACTTGAATCTGTCTCCTTCAAAAAGACATTCCGAAGAGCCTGCCCTTGCTTGCTGCCTGTTTCTTGGGCAGATGGCAAATGCTCGACGCTATCTAAAAGAAACCACTCAACTGCATCAGTAATACTCGATTTCCCACTGGCATTATCACCGTAGATTAAAGCCGAACGGTTATTAAGATCTAAGGTAAGATCGTTAAGTACGCCTCGAAAACCATGAAGTTCAATTTGTTTTATTTTTACCATTTATTTCTTCCATCTGCAATTCGTGAAGCGCATTCGTTAAGTTCGAGTCAGTCAACTTCTTGTCGGAATAAAGTTGACTAATCTTTGCGACAATTTTCGGATCCACACCATCAATCGATGGGATTCTTAAAAAGAACTCATCAAGTGAATCTTGGGCTGATTTTATTTCTGTTTTCATTTGATTGGTTTTATCATTTCAAAAAAATCCCATTGGATTTTGAAAGTTACGCTTATATCTAAGCGAAGAATTTCAAAGCCGGATTTGTTATTGCAAATTGGATATACACCATAACGCTTCACAAAATCCAAGATAAAATAGCTTTCAAGGTCTTCAACGCGATGGTTCCATACTGATCGGAGAGCGTTGTAATTCAAATGCGTAAAAAAAAGATTGCCAGCCTTTTTGTAGCTTGTTATTCCAATGTTGCCCGATTTGCCTTCGTAGTGATCGAAAAGTCGATTTCCTAAGCTATTCGTTAATCTTTCGCTCATGCCGATATAGATTAGCCGTGACTTACCGAAAGGATATTGAATTTCTGTACCTTCCGTGAAGATAAAGTAAAGTCCAGTAATACCAAGCAAAGGCTTAATATTATCGAGCGTAAAACTCCTTGCTTCGTCAAAAAATAATTCAATCTCTTTCATTCTTACATGAAATTATACTTTATCACTAAAAAAATGTATGTGCTCGGCTTTACCTGAACAAAATCAATACACGAAAAATCATTGAATTCATTCAGAAAATCCTTCAACAACCTATATTTGTAAGAACGCTATTCAATTGTAGTGCCATGCTCTGTGAAATTATGTCAAATTACCAATTAACCAAATCATCATTTCTGTCCGGACTTCAGTGCCCAAAAAAGCTCTGGCGTGAAACCAACATTCCGGATCAGGATCAACAAATATCCGCAGCGCAGCGACAACGCTTCGAAACAGGTCTTCAGGTTGGAGTAATGGCTCGTTCTCATTTCGATGGTGGAGTTCTGGTTAATGAGCGAGATGTCGACGGAGCCGTTAACCATACCTTGCAATGCATTGAACAAGGTGTTCCGGTCATATTTGAAGCCGCATTCCTCCATGATGAATGTTTTGTCCGGACTGACATATTGCAGAACAATGGCAATGGAACGTGGAATCTGACCGAAGTTAAATCCAGCACATCGGTAAAAGGGGAATATCTTTATGATGCTGCATTCCAATATTGGTGCTTGGTCGGTTCAGGTTTAAAGATCAACCGTGTTTTTGTCCAACACATCAACAATCTATGCGTTTATCCGAACCTGGAGGATTTGTTCACAACCGTTGATGTCACCAATGATGTTATTGCATTGCAACCAGAAATCGATCGACATATAAAAGAGTTCAAACAAATGTTGTCGAATCCAAAAGAACCAGATGTCCAGATCGGCGAACATTGCGTGAAACCATATGAATGTGATTTCAAGAACGACTGCTGGCAAAATGTACCGAAGCAGTCAGTTTTTGAAATTCCTGGGTTGCGGTGGGACAAGAAAAATGAATTGGTTGCCGCAGGTATTTATGCAATGGCTGACATAGGTTCAACCGTCAAGTTATCTGATGGACAACGACAGCATGTCAGCATGGTCAAATCTGGTATACCATTGATCGACAAATCTGCCATTGCAGTAAAACTGGCATCGTTGAAATACCCGTTGTATTTTCTTGATTTCGAAACAAATGATCCGGCGATTCCTCGATTCAACAATGCAAGACCGTACCAAGCTTTTCCTTTTCAATATTCGTGTCATATACTTCACAAGGACGAAAGATTGTCGCATTTGGAATACCTCCATGAAGACCGAACAGATCCACGAAGGTTGATTGCGGAACGTCTACTGCAGGATCTTGGCACAGAAGGTACAATAGTGGCATACAATGCATCGTTTGAAATTAGAATCATCCAAAGCCTTGTTGATCTGTTTGACGATTTGGCAGATCAGTTGAAGGCATTGATACCGCGTTTCTGGGATCAATTGGATGTTTTCAAACAGGATTATCACCATCCGGACTTTGGTGGTTCCAACTCGATCAAATCGGTTCTTCCTGTGTTGGTACCGGAGTTAAATTACGATCAACTTGAACAGGTACATGAAGGAACAGAAGCAGGAGCAGAATGGAATAATATGCTGCTGGACTTGGACGAAGACCGACGGTTAAGAACATTTGCGAATCTGAGAGCTTACTGTGAGTTGGATACATTGGCAATGGTTAAAATTTACGAGAAGCTAATGAAAGAGATAAATTCTTAATGATAGTTGCAATTAGAAGGATGAAAGGATTATGGAAATATCAGATTTTGGAAACGTCGAGGATTTAACAGAAAACCTCGAAGCGCAATATGTGCGCTTTGTTGATTACATTGAAACGACTGTCCAAGAATTCTTTCATAGCTTTTCGACTTGCAAATATATCGAGGAACAGGAGAATTATAAGTATTCGATTTTCAGGGATGCAAGAGAGAGTTTGAGTAACAAGTTATGGAAGTCTAAAGATATAGGTACAGGCAGCATTCAAAAGGCTGTTGTTTCATCAATTCCAACCAAGGTGTATCACGGTTCTCACAACATGGAGAACAATCTGGTGGATTGGAGAAAAAGAGAAGATTTTTCAAAATTGCCGAGAAGTAGATTCTTGGAAGAAATCTTTTTCAATTTTTATAAGAGTAAAATACCGGAAAGTGAGGTATTTCAACAGCTACAAGAAGAAGGATTAAGTTATCAAATCATCGCATATTTATTTTTTATAAAAGACAGCAAGAGGTTCTTACCAATTTCTCAGGAAAAATTTGATAAAATTTTTACTTTGATTGGAATTCCAAATTTCAAAACGAGCGGCAGTCTTTCTTGGGACAATTACGCCGAATTCTGCAATACAGTTAAAAAAGTAAGACTTTTCCTTTTGACAAAAGACGAGAACGCTACTCTCATTGATGCTCATTCATTTCTATGGATCTTGGGAAATCAGATGAATGAAAGCTCATTACTCGACTCAAAGCATCACGTAGAAACGAATAAACCAGAAGAGGCAGGTAATCAAACCTCTACAAGAGTGGATCCTAAAAGTAATTTATCCGCTTCTGACATTCACTGGTATAAAAACGTGAATAATCGAGAGACAGGTACAGCATATTTGGATTTGGAAATAGACAAGTTTGTTCTCCATTTTCCCACACGACACGGTAAGAACGCGTTAAGCCCGAAGGTCGGAGAAATCATTCTCCTTGGTCAAAGACTGAATGGAATTCAGGTGTTTACACACTTGGTCAGTCCAATAGATGATGTGCTCGTAGAAAATCAGGGGGAGCCGGAATATCAGTTTGGAAGGAATGTTCAAATTGTTGCGAAAAGGTATGTAGATACGGCTATTCCTGTATATACTACTCTATGGAAGGATGTTAACTTTCAAGGAATAAGCCAAGGTAACGTATGTAGGATCGACAACGTCAGAGAAATTACAAACATCGAAGAGCTACAAAAAGATGTATGGGATCATTTCTTTGATCATAAAAGGAGGAGCACAAATCGTGAGCAACGGGCATTTCAATGTTGGACGATCTTGGTACAACGTGCGAAAGAAAATCAGCCAATTACATATGGTGAATTGGGCGAAGCTATTGGATCAGTTGCTATTGCAGTTGGTGATGTGCTCAAATTGATTGAACAGTATTGTGTAGAAAATATGCTACCTCCTCTGACAATACTCGCAGTTAACCAAACCACGCAATTACCAGGAATTGGATTTACTGCATGGAGTTTGAGTGACATTGACGAAGGTAGAAAAAGAGTTCAAAGAGAAAACTGGGACAATTTAGAGAATCCTTTTCAATATGCCAAGGATGGTATGACCAAGGAGGAGCTTGTTGAAAAGGTGCTGGCATCACCAGATAAATCTTCTGATGTGTTCGCTCTTGTGAAGGTGCGTGGAGCTGTTCAGAGAATATTTAGAGACATTTTATTACGCGCATATCCGCATGGCTGTGCATTCTGTGGATTATCTTACACAGACGCTTTGGATGCAGCACATATAATACCTTATTCTGATTCAACTAAAGAACAAAAAATGGATGTAAGAAACGGAATGTTGTTGTGTTCGACTCATCACAAGCTATTTGATAAGGGACTCATTCGGATAGACCAAAACTACGCAATCTCAATTACGGATTCTTGTATTAATACTGGTGAATATGATGAATTGTTAACCACTAAGTTAGACGGTAAACTCTTACGGCTTCCCGAAGATCAAAAATTTTATCCTAATAAAGAATGGTTGTTGGAAGGGCAGTCAAAAAAGCCAGATGCATTAGATAAATAATATTAGTATTTCCAAATCATTCTTCATGCAAAGAAATTTCTTCGATATCATTAGAATCTGCAATTTCATTGTTTTCAATTAATAGGAAGCTTCCATTGAATACAAAAACCTTTTTTAATACAATA